>Ga0181417_1000412_pt1 | contig 14073 bp, 18 predicted proteins | sample 40SPOviralmetaG_FD_130142 | JGI IMG/M metagenome (GOLD analysis project Ga0181417, IMG submission 130142) | Marine viral communities from the oligotrophic San Pedro Time Series (SPOT) site, San Pedro Channel, CA, USA - 40 SPOT_SRF_2013-02-13 | ecosystem: Environmental > Aquatic > Marine > Strait...
CTAAAATAAGATATCTATGCAACCCCTACGCTAGTGCCATACCCCCTACCCGCCACATATATATAACACTTACACAAAATTATCAGATTATAGTGTTAACTAGTTGGGGGTGCGTTACAGGCATAAAAAAACCCCACCGGTTTAAGGGAGGGGCTAAATATTATAAAAAGTATTATAGGGGTGTTATAGCCCCCGGCAGTCTATATATATTATACACCCCTCTGCAGAATTGTCAAGAGAAAAAAAAACTTGACAGATGTTAACTAGAGGTGTATAATAGGAAGTATGAGTTTTTTACAAACAACAGAATCCAACAAAAACAGAAACCTAACTGAGAAGCAAGAAAAGTTTTTAGATGCTTTAAGTGGCGAAGCCCAAGGAGATATAAAAGCGGCACTTCAAGTTGCAGGTTATGAGGACACTAGTTATTATGCTGTTGTCAAAAGTCTCCGACAGGAGATTATCGACACAGCTAATACGATACTAGCCCATTCAGCACCTAAAGCAGCAAAGAAGTTAGTTGAAGTTTTAGAAAGTGATGAACCTATTCCACAAGTTAACGCAAAGCTACAAGCAGCACAGACATTGTTGGATAGAGTTGGTGTTGCTAAAAGAGAAAGTTTAAATGTTAACCACAATCATAGTGGCGGAATTTTTATCCTACCAGATAAGAAGGAAACTATTATAGATGCAGAACCAATAGAAGTAGAGAATGACTAAAGTATTTTATTTATTATTATTCTTAAGTACTTCAACAAGTCCGCAGTATTTTCATAAAGGAATGTATTTTACTTCTATAGCAGAATGTGAAATATATAAACCAGTAGCAGTAGAAGTTATGACTAAAGAAGCAGAACAAGCAGGGATTGTTGATGTATTTATTGATGCACAATGTATTGAAGTTAAGGTACAGGAGTTTAAGCCAAGTCTAGGCACATAATGTTAACCAAAAGAAAAACATCTACTATACCATTTGGATACAAAGAATCAGATGAAAAAGGTTTTCTTGAAGAAATACCGGAACAGTTACAAGAATTAGAAGAAACAAAGAAGCACATAATGAATGGTTCACTATCATTAAGAGGTGCGTCTGAGCAACTAGAACATAAGACTGGTCGTAAGATATCTTATGTAGGATTAAAAAAGATAGTTGATAAATCTAAGATAAAAGGATTACTAGATAAAAGGGAAGTATAATGGTTGGCAGACCTAAAGGTTCTAAAGCCCCTAGACATTTGTCTATGGAGACTAAAGCAAAGCTACAAGCTAGAAAAGAATTAAGAGATAAAGAAAAAGAATTAGCTAAACTCGAAAGAAAGATAGCTAAGAAAAGAAATAATTTAAACGACAAGAAAAAAGTTTTAACAAAGGTTGAACTTGCGGTTGACCCAAAGCGACAACAAACTACCAATAAAAATACAGTTCTTACTGAATCAGAGTTTGAGAAAGCACCGAAACAAGTTAGAGACTTTATAAAAGAAAACAAAGAGTCCATAGTCTTTAAACCAAATGATGGACCACAAACAGATTTTTTAGCTGCTGGAGAACAAGATGTTCTTTATGGAGGTGCAGCAGGTGGAGGAAAATCTTATGCAATGTTAGTTGACCCATTGAGGTTCATGCATAGACCTACACACAGAGCATTACTTCTAAGAAGAAGTATGCCAGAGTTAAGAGAATTAATAGATAAATCCAGAGAGTTATATACCAAAGCATTTCCCGGTGCAAAGTTTAGGGAAGTAGAAAAGGTATGGAAGTTTCCTTCTGGGGCTACATTGGAATTTGGATACCTTGATAGAGACGCAGATGTGTACAGATATCAAGGACAAGCTTATAGTTGGATAGGTGTTGATGAATTAACACAATACCCAACAGAGTTTCCACTCCAGTATTTGCAATCACGATTAAGAACAACAGACCCAGAAATAAAACCTTATATTCGGTGTACTGCAAACCCCGGTGGAGTTGGTGGACATTGGGTGAGAAAAAGATATCTCGACCCAAATCCTCCTAACGAACCATTCAAAGGACCAGATGGTCTTACAAGAAAGTTTATTCCTGCACGATTAGAAGATAATCCTTATCTATCAGAAGATGGTCGATATGAAAAAATGTTGGAATCGTTACCTCCGATACAACGAAAACAATTACTAGATGGTAATTGGGATGTAGCAGAAGGTGCAGCATTTGTCGAGTTCAATCCCGAGATACATGTAATACCTCCTTTTAAAATTCCAGTACATTGGACTAAGTATAAAGGTATTGATTATGGCTATGCTGCCGAATCTGCTTGTGTATGGGCAACGATAGACCCAGATGATGATACACTAATTGTCTATAGAGAACTTTATAGAAAAGGTTTGACAGGTGAAGACTTATTTAACATGATAACAGAATATGAAAAGGATGACCACAAAAGTATTCAAGGAGTATTAGATACTGCAGCTTGGAACAAGACAGGTGTGGGAGGACCAACAGTTGGCGAAACATTGGTCCGAGCAGGACATAAGTTAAGACCTGCAGATAAAAATAGAATTCAAGGAAAGATACAGATACACGAGTATCTAAAACAAAACAAGACAACAGGCAGACCAAAACTACAAATGTTTTCTAACTGCGTAAATTTAATAAGAGAACTACAAAGTATTCCTGTTGACCCTAATAAGCCCGAGGATGTGGATACAAAAGCATCAGACCACGCATATGATGCACTTAGATATTTAATTATGTCAAGACCACAAAAGTCTTCAGCTTATAGTCAGATGAGAGAGATTAAAAGATTCACACCATCCGACCCTACCTTTGGTTATTAAAGATGAAAGAGAAACGAACATATGATAATTACAAAGAACATAGTAATGATATATCATATGAAAATGAAGTGAGGATAGAGAGTAACATGTTTTTAGCAAATAATAAAATGAGAGCAAAGATAATAGAAAGTCTGATAGGACACGCAGAAGGACATATTAAAAAACACAAAGCTAACATTGACATATTCTTAGAGAACCCTGCAGGTGTAGCAGAACACCCAGATGTACTTGAGACTATAGAAAAAGAATTAAAGATAATAGCTGAGTATGATGACCAAATTAGTATGTTAAAGAAATACTTCTTGTCCTAATGCCAGTATATACTTTCAAAGATTTAACAACCGGCAAAGAATATGATGAGGTAATGTCTTATGAAGATATGCTGAAACATAAAAAGAAAAAGAATGTTGAGTATGTTTTGAAAGCCCCAAAGATATTTAGATTAAATGATATGGGAGGACCAGAAGACTCATTTAGAGAATGGTGTAGAAATGGCAAAGAAGATTAGTTCGATTATAGTAGGCGATAAAGAATACTTCAAATATCTAATAGTATGGGAAGATATCGTTGGTGATAGTTCGATTACTGATTTTAATGAGTTTTCTAAGATGTCTGTAGCTACAATCAACACCGAAGCTTATATATTTAAGAAGACTGATAAGTATGTATATAGCTTTGCTTCCTACCAAAATGACAATGGTGAGGTATCTTTTGGAGATAGAAATGTATATCCTAGAAGTGTAATTAAGAAAATGATAAGAATCTAATAAAAGACTTGACAATAACCACAAGTAGGTGTATAATAAAGGTATAAGTAATTATGGCAGACTATAAAGACAATCCCGAATCAACTGACGAAAACAAACAAGAAACAGAACAAGAAGCTACAAGACTAGCTTCCTATGTCTATGACAAGTTTGTCACTTCGGAAAGAGCAAGGCAATCTGATGAAGACAGATGGTTAGAAGCTTTTCATAATTACAGAGGTCAGTATTATAAGAATGTTCGTTTTAGAGAACATGAGAAATCAAGAGTCTTTGTAAAAGTAACTAAGACAAAAGTTTTAGCTGCGTATGGACAATTAGTAGATGTATTGTTTTCTGCTAACAAGTTTCCAATATCAGTAGAAGAAACAAAAGTACCGGAAGGTGTAGCTGAATATGCTCATCTTAATCCTGTAGGAGAGAACCTACAAAACTCTGGACCAAGTATAGAAGGTGGACCAGACCAATCACAACCATCAATGTCACCAGAGCAAATGTCTTTGGTTGGATTTGAAGGTGATGGTAGAGAGTTACCAAAGGGTGCAACCTTTACTGGACTACAAGAAGATAAAGAATTTTTAGGTTCACTTAAAGATGAACTAGGAGACAAAGCTGTTAAAGAAGGTTCTGCTCCATTGCCAGAGATGGCACAAATAAGACCTGCTACTACACTAGCAAGACGAATGGAAAAATTAATCCATGACGAGATTGATGAGTCTAGTGGGTCACAAGAATTAAGAAGTGCAATATTTGAATCTTGTTTATTAGGAACAGGAATTATCAAAGGTCCTTTTACTTTTAATAAAACTTTACACAGATATGTAAAGAATGAAGATGGTACAAGAAGTTATACACCAGAAGAAGTTAAAGTTCCTAGATTAGAATTTGTAAGTGCATGGGATTTTTATCCAGACCCTAATGCAAAGAATATTGAAGAGTGTGAATATGTTGTACATAGACACAAACTAAATAGAAATCAATTAAGAGATTTATTAGATAGACCTTTCTTTGATAAAGATGAAGTAATAAAAACTTTAGAAGATGGTCCTAACTATCAGAATAGAACATTTGAAACTCAAATTAAAAATGAAGATAACGCAAACAGAAATGAAACAGATAGATTTGAAGTATTAGAGTTCTGGGGTTGCGTAGATAAAAAAGTTTTAGAAGACTCTCAGATTCCTATTCCAGAAGGAATGGATGATGAGAAAGAAATGCAAATTAATGCATGGGTAACTGAGAATAGAGTTTTAAGAATGGTAGTCAATCCATTTAAACCTTATAGAATACCATACAATGCATTTCCTTATGAGAAGAATCCATATAGTTTCTTTGGTATAGGTGTACCAGAAAATATGAATGATGCTCAACAAATTATGAATGGTCATGCAAGAATGGCAATTGATAATTTAGCATTGTCGGGTTCACTTGTATTTGATGTTGATGAGTCAGCATTAGTTGCAGGACAAAACATGGATGTATATCCGGGCAAGATATTTAGAAGACAAGCAGGTATGCCGGGTCAAGCAATTCATGGATTAAAGTTTCCAAACACATCAACTGAAAACATGATGATGTTTGACAAGTTTAGACAGTTGGCAGATGAGTCAACAGGGATACCTTCATACTCACATGGACAAACAGGTGTTCAAAGTATGACAAGAACAGCTTCTGGTATGTCAATGTTATTATCAGCAGCAAACTTAAATATAAAAACTGTCGTAAAAAATTTAGACGATTTCTTATTAAAACCTTTAGGCGAAGCATACTTCCAATGGAACATGCAGTTTTATGAAGGAGACTTAGCAATAGAGGGAGACCTTGAAGTTAAGGCAACAGGAACATCTTCTTTGATGCAAAAAGAAGTAAGGTCACAAAGATTGACAATGTTCTTACAAAGTGTACAGAATCCTTCGATAGCACCATTCGTAAAGATTCCGGAACTAATAAAAGAACTAGCATATACATTAGACCTTGACCCAGAGACAGTTATCAATGACCCTAATGAAGCAGAAATATATGCTAAGATTATAGGATTACAAAATGCAAGAACAACACAAGCTAGTGGAGCAGATAGTTCAGAGTCCCCAATGGAAGCCCCTCAAGGAGTACCTACTGACACTCCAAGCCCAGACAACTCGGGAGTTGGCAATGGCACAATCGGAACAGGAAGTGTACCGCAAACAGGGGAAATGGAATTTACTGGAACAGTTAATCCAACTGGAACGAACTAATAAACTTAATCAACAACAGGAGTAATAGTATGCCAATGGGAAAAGGAACTTATGGTTCTAAAAAAGGAAGACCACCTAAAAAGAAAATGATGGGTGGAGGAATGATGAAGAAGAAAAAAATGATGCATGGTGGCATGATGAAAAAAGGAATGAAAAAAGGAAAATAGTTCTATGGCTACTGATAAATTAAAAAATCAAATGGATGGGTTTTTAAAACCTAACGAAGCACCGACTATGGGATTGTATGATACTAATACACCTCAAAGTGTAAGAGAAGGAACTCCATTAAGATTATTTGATTCATCAAGAGCAAGATATAAAACAGGTGATGTTGTAGAAGATAATTACAACAGAGCATTAGCAGTTTATAGTGCAATGAAAAATGCAGATGAACCAGATGCTAAAATCAAAGAACGAATAGGCGAACTTCAATTTAATAAAATTGTTATGAATAAAACAAATGTTAAAAAAGCTGCAACAGGTGGCTTAATGGGTGGTGACCCGAGACTAGGTAAAGTAGAAGATGTAGGTTATCAAGCTTACGCAGAAGGTGGTGAAGTTGAAGATAAGGGTATGACAATACCAGAACTTTCACCAGAAGCAGAAACTTCTATGGAAATGCAAATGGAAGATGCAATGACACCTAGTGAAGATAACGATATGAATGTTGAAGCACAAGTTGATACTTCTGTTTTAACTTCAGATGAAGAACAATTATTAGAAGAAGTTATTGAAATGCATCCTAATATTATGGATGTGATTGTCAAATTAACTACAAAAGAATTTACCGGTGAAGGCGAAGTAGATGGACCGGGAACAGGAACTTCAGACTCTATACCTGCAATGTTATCAGATGGTGAGTTTGTTTTTACAGCAAAAGCTACAAAGCAACTTGGTGTGGACAGACTACGAAAGATGATGAAATCAGCAGAGGCAGAGTATGATAACAGTATGGCAGTTCAAGATTCTCAAATGGAATCTGGACAACCCATGATGGCGAATGGTGGATTATTATCTGCCAATAAGTATAATATATAGAGCTACCCGGGCAATCACCTAGGCACTCTATATCGGCTACTTTTGCAAAACGCAAAACCCCAACACAAGAAAGGTGATTAAAAATGGTTGAAAGTAATGCAGACACTTTACTAAATAGTAAAGCTACTCAGCAGAGTAATGAAACAGAAGCAAATCCATATAATGCTAAAAAGGATTATATTGATTATAAACAAGTAGAAGCAAATTCAAAAGAATCTTTTGCAGATGCTAATACAATGGCGGTTAAGAAGGACCAACCTAAAGTTGTTGTTGACTCAATGAGGTCACAAGAAACACAGGAAGATACTCCGGAAGAACAAGCTGACAAACCTTATCAAAAGGTTGACTACAAAAAAAGATATGACGACCTCAAGAAACATTATGATGGTCGGGTTAATTCTTTTAAGTCGAGAGAAGAGGAACTATTAGCAGAGATTAGAACTAATAGACCTACATACAAAGCACCTAAGAGTGCCGAGGAAATCGAAGCTTTCAAGAAAGAATACCCAGATGTTTATGGTGTTGTAGAAACAGTCGCACATCTTAGAAGTTCTAAGGAAACAGAAGATTTAAAACAAGAGATTAAAGGTCTTAAGGAATTAAATCAAACTGTTAACAAAGAAAAAGCAGAAGCTAGGTTAGCGAGATTACATCCAGACTTTGAAGCAATTCGTGAGTCAGATGATTTTCATAACTGGGCGGAAGGTCAACCCGAAGCGATTAAGGGATGGGTTTATGGAAACGCAACAAATGCGGAACTTGCTTCAAGAGCAATAGACTTATTCAAACAGGATACCGGCAAGTCAAAATCTAAACCAGAATTATCTGGCGACTTAGTTGCTGCATCAGAAATGGTGAAAGTTAAAAACAGCAAAGAAATCGGCTATGGTTCTAAAAAGATTTGGACTCGTTCTCAAATAGCGGCAATGTCGCAGTCAGAATTTGATAAGAACGAAAAATCAATAACTGATGCTATGTCAGAAGGTCGTGTCATTAATGACATGGGTAATAGACCAAGCAGAGGTTCTGGTAATCCAACTTACTAAATTAAAGACCGCACATTGTTAATCACTTAACTTAACAATAAGAAAGGGGAATATCATGGCGGTATTTCAAAATGCCTCTAATAGTAATCTAAGTAACTTTGATACTACTAGTGGACAAACAAATGAGTTCTTCGTACCAGAAATCTTTTCGAAGAAGATTCAAAACTTCTTCAGAAAATCTTCTGTAATCGAAGCAATAACAAACACAGACTACGCAGGTGAGATTGCGGCTTTCGGTGATACAGTAAAAATCATCAAAGAACCAGAAATCACAGTTGCGGCTTACACAAGAGCAGCAAGTACAACTAAACAGTACTTAACTGACCAAGAACTTACTCTTGTAGTAGATAAAGCAAATAGCTTTAAGTTTATAGTTGACGATATCGAGGAAAAACTTTCTCATATCAACTTTGCATCAATCGGTGCATCAAGTGCAGCTTACACACTTAAGAACACAATGGATGCAGAAGTATTAACTGCAATGTTCGCAGGTGTATCAGCATCTCCAGACCACATTCTTGGTGGTGATGGAAGTGGTTCAGCTTCAACTACATTCCAACAAGCTAACCCTCTTGATATGGGTAATGGCGGTTCAGAACTTAGTCCTTTAGCTATCATGGCTAGAATGGCTAGACTTCTTGATGACTCGCAAGTACCAGAAGATTCAAGATGGTTTGTTGCAAAACCAGAGTTCTATGAAGAACTAGCAAGTACTGATTCTAAACTAATGTCATCTGATTTCAATCAAGGTGATGGCGGTGTAAGAAATGGTTTAGTTGCGTCTGGTTCAATTAGAGGATTCCAAATGTATAAATCTTCTAATATACCTGCAACTTCAAATGCTACAGGTCAATGTTTAGCGGGACATATCTCGTCAACAGCGACTGCACAGTCAATCTTAAACATTGAGACTTTAAGAGACACCGACACTTTCGGTGATATCGTAAGAGGTCTTCATGTATATGGAAGACAAGTTCTTAGACCAGATGCTTTAGTTAAAGCAATCTACACTATAGACTAATCTTAATATTGAGGGGGCGATTAATTTCGCCCTCTCTTTTATAATATTAACAGAAACAGAATTAAATGGCAGCACCCTTCAGAACATTTTTAGATTTAACAAATACTCTTGTAAGAGAATTGAATGAAGTAGAACTGTCAAGTGTTTCGTTTGTAAATGCAAAAGGAATACAAAAATATTTAAAAGATGCAATCAATAGAGCATACTTTGATATTTGTAATGCAGAAGATAAATGGAGTTTTTTAGCAGTCGGTGACCCAAGTAATAACTATTATGGAAATGTTGCAGTTGAGACTGTCTCTGGAACTAGGTGGTACAAATTTAACGCAAGTTCAACTAACATTACAAATGACTATGGGTTTATAGATTACGAGAATGTAGTCTTAACAGAAGAAGGTGTATCTGGAAAAACAGCACCATTTGAAATAAGAAATTTAAGACCTATTACTACAGAGTTTTGGAGTAAGCATTATGCAATATCTGAATCAGTAGATAAAAGTAATACACAAACATTTGGTATTCCACAAAGAATTATTAGAAGTCCAAAGAATGATAAGTTTGGTTTATCACCAATACCTAATGGTAAATATAAAGTTTATTTCTTTGCATATTCACAACCAAGTGAATTAACTAATCATGGAGATACAGTAGTATTTCCTCAACAATATACTACAGTATTACTTGCAAGAGCAAGATATTATGTACATCAATTTAAAGATAACATAAGTCAATCACAACTAGCTGATGCCGAATATAAAAAAGGTTTAAGAACAATGAGAGAACAATTGATTGAACCTTTTCCAGATAGAATGACTGATGATAGAACAAGAGTTATATAATGGCAAAGACAGCAGCTTGGCAAAGAAAAGAAGGTAAGAATCCTAAAGGTGGATTAAATGCAAAAGGTCGTGCATCTTACAATAAGTCAACAGGCGGAAATTTAAAAGCACCAAGTAAAACAGTTGGTAATAAAAGAAGGGCTAGTTTTTGTGCGAGGATGAAAGGCATGAAGAAAAAACTTACATCAGCAAAAACAGCAAGAGACCCTAACAGTAGAATTAATAAATCATTAAGAGCATGGAATTGTTAAATGGCAGAACAAGGTGTATCAGTAACATGCGAAGGTGGATTAGATTTAGTAGGTACAACACATACTTTATTTAGAACACCCGGAGTCGCAACAACTTTAGAAAACTATGAATCTTCAATCCATGGAGGATATAGAAGAATAAATGGTTTTGCTAAGTATGGTACTAATACTCCAGATACAACTAGTTCAAACATAGAAGGTATTCATAGTTACGCAAAAGGAGTCGTAGCTTGTCAAGGTTCAAATATTTATTATAGTCCAAATGGAACAACATGGACACAAGTAAATAAAGATACTTATATAACTAAGACAGGAACAGTAGGAGTATCGGCAGGTTCGGCAACTGTAACAGGAAGTGGAACAAGTTTTACTTCACAGTTTTCAGTAGGTGATGACATTAAAATTAATAATGAAATTTTTAATGTATTGTCTATTACAAATAATACATCAATGACAGTTGATGGTAATTTTGTAGCAACAGCTTCAAGTCAATCTATTAAAAAGAATGGAGCAGATGCAACACAATTAGCAAGTGGTTCAGCAATAGCAAGAGTTAGTCAATCAGATTGTAAGTTTGCTTTGTATGAAGGTGAATCACAGTATGGTGAATTATTTATAGTAGATGGAAACAATCAACCTGCATATTTAAAAATAAAAATAGTAAGCGGAACACACACTTATTTCTTTAAAGAAGTAGGAAGGTCTGCTCCAGAAAAATCTAAGTTTGCTACAATATTTGGTGAAAGATTAATTGTTGCAGGAGATGCAGATAATCCACAAGTAGTAAGTTATAGTACAAGATTAAAACCAGAAGACTTTACAGGTTCATCAGCAGGAACAATAGATGTTGGTGATAAAGTAAAAACAATAAAACCTTTTAGAAATAAACTTATTGTTTTTTGTGAAACAAGTATATTTCAAATATCTGGATTAGATAGTACTCCTACAGTATCGGGTGTAACAAAAAACATTGGATGCGTAAGTGGTAATACAGTTCAAGAGATAGGTGGAGATTTAATTTTCTTAGCACCAGATGGTTTAAGAACTATCGCAGGAACAGCTAGAATTGATGATATAGAATTAAGTTCTATTAGTAGAAAGATAATGCCATTATTCAGAGATGAAGTAATGCCTTTTTTATCATCAATTAGATTTTCTAGTATGGTGATTAGAGAAAAAAGTCAATACAGATTATTTTATTTTAAATCTGGAACATCAAATAATATTCAAGGTGGTGTTATAGGAACATTTAAAATATCTTCTACAGGTGCAGGAGTATATGAGTGGAGTCAAACAAAAGGCATAGCTGCTAAAGTAGCACACTCTGGTACAGCAGAAGATGGAAGTGAAGTTCTTTTCCATTCAGATGAAAGTGGTTATGTATTTAAACACGATAGTGGAAATAGTTTTGATGGTTCTAATATTGTAGCACAATATAAAACACCAGACTTAGATTATGGTGATGCAGGTATTAGAAAAACTTTATATTATATTAAAACAAGTATTCGTTCAGAAGGAACAAATGATAATTTAAAGTTACAAACTCGTTATGATTTTGAAAGTAGCGAAGTAACTCAACCCGCAGAAATAGCTTTAGGAGCATTACAAACTCCTGCTAAATTTGGAAGTGGGGCAACATTTGGAACAACACTTTTTGGTGGAACATTATTTCCACAACAAAAAACAACACTAACTGGTAGTGGATTTACTAATAACTTTAGAGTTAGAAGTACAGGTACAGCTTTCCCTTATACTGTATCTGGATTTTATGTAGATTTCATTCCCGCAGGAAGGACATAATAAATGGCAGTATATTTAAGACAAAGTTCATTTGTAGATGGAGATACAATATTTGCATCTTTATTAAATAATGAATATAATGCACTTGAAGCTGCTTTTAATAGTAGTGGTGGTCACACACATGATGGAACAACTCAAGGTGATGGTGGACCAATATCAAACTTATTTAGTAATGCTATTAAATTTGGTACTAATGTTAATGCAGATGTTGTAGTAACATTTGATGCAACAAGTAATGATGGTGTTCTTTCATGGATGGAAGATGAAGATTACTTCCAATTCTCAGATGATATTTTATTAAGTACAGATGAGAAAATTTTATTTAGAGATTCAGCAATATCAATTAATTCATCAACAGATGGTAGATTAAATATTGCAGCAGATACAGATATAGTTGTAGCAACTACAACATTAGATGTAAATGCAAATGCAGATATATCTGGTACTTTAAAAGTAGGAAGTGGTGCAACAGTTTCTACAATACTAGATGAAGATAACTTTGCAACAAATTCAGCAACTGCTTTAGCAACACAACAAAGTATTAAAGCTTATGTAGATGCAGTTTCAGCTTCACTTACTCAACAAGATTTAGACTTACAAGGTGATACTGGTGGTGCATTAGATGTTGACTTAGATAGTGAAAGTTTAACTATTGCAGGTGGAACACTAATAAGTACTGCAGGTTCTGGAACTACAATTACTGTTAATGCAGATGCAAGTGTACTTACAGATTCAAATACAAAAACTTTAACAAATAAAACAATAGATGCAAATGGTACTGGAAATAGTATTACAAATATTGAAGTAGCAGATTTAGCTTCTGGTGTATTAGATACTGCACTAGCAAGTGTATCTGGAAGTGATGATACTTTAGCTTCTGCAAAAGCAATTAAATCTTATGTAGATACTCAAGTAGCAACAGTACCAACTGGAGATATAACTGCAGTTGTAGCAGGTACAGGTTTATCTGGAGGAGCAACTTCTGGTTCAGCAACTCTTACTATAGATACTGGAACAACTGCTGACTTAACAACTTCACAAGCATTATCAAACAAAACTCTCACAAGTCCTGTTATCAATACAGGAGTATCTGGTTCAGCTATATTAGACGAAGATGATATGGCTTCTGATTCCAATACTAAATTAGCAACACAACAATCAATCAAAGCATATGTAACTTCTCAAGTAGAAACTGCTAATGAACTATCAGAATTAACTGATACGAACATTACTAGTGCTGCTGATGGTGCATTATTATTCTATGATACAGGAACATCTAAATGGATAGATAATGTTGTATCTGGAGATATAACTATAGCTGATACAGGTGTTGCAACTATTTCAACAGGTGCAGTTGATAATACAATGTTAGCAGGTTCAATAACTGCAGCTAAGTTAGCAGGAAGTATTGGAGATAGTAAATTATCAACAATAACAACAGCAGATAAAGTTTCAGCAGCAGCAGTTCAAGTAGATGGTGCTACAGATGGAACAGGAATAACTTTAGCAACAACAGACAAATTAATAGTAGATGATGCAGGTACTACTAAATATATTAATGCATCACAATTAAATACATATATGACAGGACAGGGGTTTGTTACAGATGACCCAACTGCTCTGGCAATAGCTTTAGGATAACAACAGGAGGAAACATATGGCTAATACATTTAAAGTAAAAAGTAATGCAGCAATGCCAAGTTCAAGTGGTACTCCAGATACTATCTATACATGTGGTGCTTCTGGTGGCACAGTAGTATTAGGTTTAGTATTAGCAAATGTACATACTTCTAGTGTAACAGCTTCTGTTAAATTAGATAGTAATACAAATGATACTGAAACTAATGAAGAAGTATTCTTAGTAAAAGATGTACCAATCCCAACAGGGAGTTCACTTGAACTATTAAGTGGTAACAAAGTAGTATTACAAAATACAGATGTACTAAAAATAGATTGTGGAACAGCAGCAAAAATTGATGCTACACTTTCTATAATGGAAATAACATAAGATTAATTAGGAGAACATAGATGCCCTTTATAGGACCAAAACCGGCAGACACAGTACTTGATAGTACTTTAATTGCAGATGGAACAATTACTTCAGCAAAGATTGCAGATAATGCAATTGTTAATGCTGATGTTAATAGTATAGATGCAAGTAAAATTAGCAGCAGATGCTAAAACTAACATTACTGATGATGGTAATGAAGGTACTAAAGTTGCTGCAGGAACAACTGCACAACGAGGTTCTACTGCAGGTCAATTTA
>Ga0181417_1000414_pt1 | contig 14069 bp, 20 predicted proteins | sample 40SPOviralmetaG_FD_130142 | JGI IMG/M metagenome (GOLD analysis project Ga0181417, IMG submission 130142) | Marine viral communities from the oligotrophic San Pedro Time Series (SPOT) site, San Pedro Channel, CA, USA - 40 SPOT_SRF_2013-02-13 | ecosystem: Environmental > Aquatic > Marine > Strait...
GCAGTAGAGATACTATGTAACATAAACGAGGTTCGTATATTAAATCAGAAGGAGTTTGCTAACGCTATAGCAGATAGAGAGGTTGAGTTAAGAGATTATCTTATTGAGTGTGATGATGAGACAAGAGAAGATAAGGTTATCCCTACTGATGATGGTATATTCTACCATAGTACAGACCAGTACGACTATCAGTACAGGAGGTTAGAGAGTTTATATTGTAGTAGGTTATGATTTTGGTTAACCACTTGAGGGAGGGATGCAGAGATGTGTCCCTTTTTTTTATCTCAGCTGAAAATAAATTTCATATAGGCTTGTTTATAAGTGAAAATTATTTACATTTGTAGTGTTCAATTCAATATTAATTAAAACCAAAATCAAGACTAAGATGAAAGATGAGTTAAAAAGATTACAAGAGTACGCTAAAAAGCTATTCAAGGAAATTAAGAGTATCAACGATGTTTATGGGAGTTATAATCATAATGGTAAAACCTATGATAAGTATAAGAACGTAATGGCTCAAGAGTTTATAGGTGCTAAATTAGATTGTAGTGAGGTTGAATGGTATCAGTTAGATGGTGAAAATCATTCTTATAGTAAGCAAGTTTGCATTTCAAAAAACGAATACCTAATAATAAGGTTAGAGAGGTGTAAGGCATCTTTAGAGATAATGAAAGATATTCATGTTAAAATGTCCGAATTACCTAATAACTTAGGTTATGTTAATTTATCCTATACTAATATTAACGCTTAATTAAAACCAAAATCAAAATGAACGCAGAATTTAACATCAACGCATTACTTAGTGGAACTGGCATAGCACCAGTAGTATCAACTCCAGAATCTAAGATTCAGATGAGGATTAATAAAATCCTATCTGAGACTAAGACTGACTGGTTGGTTGAGAAGATGCCACTACAGACAATATCAGTTAATGGTACTGAGCCTATACAACTTACTAAGGTTGTAGGTGCTAAGGATGATGGTACTGGAGGAGTACGTAGAGGTCACTTCGCTATAGTTCGCAGTGACAACAAAGAGCCATTCGGTGTGGTATCAGAGCAGTACGGAATAGTACAGAATCATGATGTGGCTGAGGTACTATGTGGTATCCAAGACCACTTCAAGCAAATGAATCTTGAGGTTACCAGTAACATACTGGATGATGGTCGTAAGGTTGCTTACACTCTTAACCTTCCAGATGATGTAATCAATGGTCAAGATAAGACTGGTGTAGTAGGTCATACTATTAAGAGAGGTATAACATTGACTAACTCACACGATGGCTCTGGCTCTGTAAAGTTTGGTATCTACCACGAGGTATGCATATGTTCTAATGGGATGTACGTTAGTTCAATGGGAGTTAAGAAGGCTTTCAGACATACTGGCTCAGTACTGGAGAGAATCAAAGATGCAGTGCAAGGATTTACTATGATGCTTGAGGAAGAATTGTCTATGCTTAACAACTACAAGAGAATGTCTGAAGTTAAGATGGAAGAACGCCATATTGAGAGTATCATCAAGGGTATATTTAACGTACCTAAAGAGGCTCACCTTGTAGCATCTAATGATAACAAGGGTATCAAACTGGACAACAACTCTCTGACCGATATGTCTACTAAGAGCATTAACCAAGTGAACACCTTCATATCTAAGGCTCTTATACCAGAGATTGCTCAGAAAGGTGCTACGATGTGGGGACTGATGAACGCAGTAACTCAGTACACTAATCACCAAGTGAAGAACTCAAACCCAGAGTACTTAATACTGGGTGAAGGTCGTAAGAAGAACGAGAAGGCTTATAAGACACTTGTTAAGTGGTTGAACGAGCCAAGAGTTGAGGTAGTACTAAACTAGTAGTACCAGAACAAAAAATTAGGGGGCAATCGCCCCCTTTTTTTATGCCCTAAAAATACTAATCAATAGATCATATTGCAGATACTTTTAGACCAGAGAATGTAACACTCTTTAACCTATCAACTGGTATAGTTCTGAAGGAGTACTTAGCAGTATCCCATACCACAACATTACGCTTACCCTTCTTACTGGTGTAGAAATCTAAAGGCGTACCAGATACACCTTTTTTAACTCCAGTGCGACAGGTCATAACTCTGTACTCTCCATTTGATTTGATGAACTCAGCAGTGAAAAACTTACCCTTAGTACCTTTGATGATTGATTCGAAAATTTCTTTCATGTCTTTAATTGTTTTGATTAATAATGAGGCAAAGATAAAATAAGGTAGTGACAATTTGTGTCATTAATTGTAATCCCTTTATTTAAGGCTATTTAAGGTTATGTAATTGTATAAGTTAACGTTACACATTAGATAAAATATAAAGTCCAGTAGAGGCTCTTAAACTGGGTTATATAATTGTCATTGTTGGGGATTGGTTGTTTGGTTGGGGGGCTACACCACCTCTCTCTTTTCCCCTCTGTACAAATCAAGCCTTCGGTACTAGGGTAAATCTAAGCCCAGATTAGAGGGTAGTTACACATCGCCTCAGTTGAAAATAGTAAAACGACATCTGGATTCGGGGATTCGGGTTTAGTTCGGGGTACACCCTCGTGAGATTTTGGTTTCGGGTGCGAATGCGTGTGTGCTATCTACATATATAACCCCCACCTTTTTTATTTCTCAAAAAAATTTTATATTGCACAAAACTTATATCATGGCTAAGACTGTAAAGAAAAAAACTAAGAGTGTAAAAGCTCCTTCTGGTTTCCACTGGATGAAAAAGGGTAACAACGAGTATAGGCTTATGAAGCATACAGGAAAGTTTGTCAAGCACGAAGGTGCTAGTCTTGTAGCTGAGTTTGATATTCAAGAGGTTCATAAATCTTAAATATATGTTTGATAATGTATGTGCAGCTGCTTCGTCAAAAGATGGTGAGTATTACGTTATGGCTTCAGGCTTTTACGTTGGCGATTCTCATTACGTTATTGTCCTTCAGTCTATGTTAGGTGAAGTGTTAGAGTTGAGTGTTACGGACTTGGAGGATCCAATCTTTTAGTTTTGAGTGTTAAGGATACTAAGACTGATCAGTTAGGAATGAATCCTGGCACTGCTTCAAACAGGTTAAAGAAGAACTTGTTATTTGAGTTTGCGAAGAGATTAGATATGCACTGGTGTTATCAGTGTGGTGCGGAGATAGAAGATTGTGATGATTTTACTTTAGAACATAAAACCCCTTGGCTTCATTCAGAAGATCCTAAGGGGTTATTTTTTGATATTGACAACATAGCTTTCTCTCACAAAAGCTGCAACTATAAAGCAGCTAGAAATAGGAAGGGTAAACCTTGTCCCTCAACGACAGCTTATAGAAAAGGCTGCCGATGTGAGGGGTGTGTAAAGGTTCAAAGTGATTATAGAAAGTCTTGGGAAAAGAAGTCTTAAGCTTCTGTACCAAATACCATAAACTCAACTACAGTTCCACTAGTTACAGCGTAAGCTTTTAAATCTATAGAGTTATTTAGAGGCATAAAAGCAAACTCTCCACCTTGTAGTTTTAATAGTATAGGGTTACCAGACGTAGTAGCGTCATAGACTATTACATGATCTGAAGATGTAATATCTGTATTTTTTACATATAGATAAGCAGGAGCTGTAAAGTCTGCTGCTGTGTGTAATGTTACTTGACCTGATGCAGTACCTTTAGCTATAGATGTTATTGCTTTACGAGCTAGACCTGTTGTACCAGACGCTGTAATAGAGTTTGTTACCGATAGGTTTAAAGTTTGAGATAACAAGTCTGTACTAGATAATGTTAATTTTGATGTTACTGTTGCCATTTTGTTTTAAATTATGTGTGTTTGCAAATATATAAAAATTATTTATTATTATGCTATTTTAACTGTTCCTCTATCGTTATACAGTTTACCTGAAGCTAAACCTCTATTGCTAGTTGGTAATCTACTACCACTTAAATCAGTCATAGCAGGTGTTGCCCCATCTGCTCCATCTGCTCCATCACTTCCGTTATTACCTGCAGGTCCTTGTGGTCCTTGTGGTCCAGTTGCTCCAGTGTCTCCTTTAGCTCCGTCACCAACTTCAGATGTTATATATCTTCTAAGTTCATCTATATCTTCTTTAAGTAATTGCATTTGATATATAAGTGCTGCTTCACCTTCAAAGGCTTCAAGCTCTGTGTGTTTATTATTATCATATTTAGCTTTTAAGTTGACTAAATCACTCCCTGTTTTACTGTGGATTGCTCCTGATTTTCTTGATGCTAGTGCCATATTATATTTTTGCTATAGTTAATTTACCTCCGTATACCTCTTCACCAGATGCTTGTGCTAACTCTATTAATATATAATTAGTAGCAGTAGAGTTAATATCGGTGATATTTATTTGTGTACCAATATTACCAGTACCTTTACTTGTTACCGTCTTACTATTAATATCAGCATGGTAAACAGTAACAGCAGATGTTGCACTACCATAAATATCTACATGAGTAGCTTTAAACCCAACAGGTATATCTACATAAGCAAAGAGCTTTGCTGTACCATGAGACTCTAACCATCGATCACTACCTGTGTCATCTATCATTGCAGGTCTACCAGCATCATCTGGCATAAAGTCACTTGGTAGTATCTTCACGTATGTTATACCAGGTAAAACGTTACCAGTTACACTTAAATTACCCGACTCATCTAAACTTCCTACCTCTGTGCTAGCGTTGTTTTCAAATGAAAATTTTTGTCCTGTCTCATCATTATCAGCATCTATTCTAAAAGTCATATTACCATCAGTGGTAAGGACAGCATCTGCATCTCTAGCTCCAAACTTAAATACACCTGTAGGCTCTACCATTAAATAAACAGTATCAGTATCACTGCCATCTGTACTAGCTACAGCTATACTTACAGGACCGTACTCTGAAGCTATTCTAAGATGATTTTCAAAATCAGCGTTGTTATCTGCTAGTTGAATAAAAGCTCTTCTAGTTGTAGTTTGACTAAAACTTATAAAAGGACTACCCGTTGCATTAGTAGTCTTTACATTTAAAGTACCAGTTACATCTAAGTCTTGAGATATAGCTACTTTATCATCCTCAACTGTAACCACAGTTACCTCACCACTACCACCTGCAGTAGATGTATTAGCTCTAATCTGTACCGTACCATTTGAAGCTCTATTAGATAATATTGCTACATCGCTATCTGCTCCAAGAATTATTCTATTAGTTCCTCCAGCATCAAGATATTGTATTGTAGAAGTATTACCACCGCCAGCATTATCTGCTTCAAGTATTATATCAGAGCCAGAGTTTAATTCTAAGTTAGAATTACTACCATCAATATTAATAGTTGACCCAGCCATGCTTACTACCCCATCTTCTTGAACAGAAAAAACTACTGAATCTGCGTTATTTGTTATTTTAAACTTTTGATTACTTTCATCATTATCAGAATCAAGCTTTACTGTTACCTCTCCATCAGAGGTTATAGTTACATCTCCATCAGCAGCTCCTGTTATTCCTTGTGCGTTGGTAGCTAGTGTTGCTGTAGCAGCATTACCAGTTGTACTTTGATTTAGTGCAGGTACATTATTAATGTGTATAGTTCCTGCACCATCTGAAGTTAAATCTACAGGTATAGCGTCTACAACTAAATCTATAGTACCATCACTATCTTCGTATGTAGCAGATATTCTAGTCTCAGTGTTAGACGTAAACATATCACCTACTATGTCTTGAACCTGTTCAGTAGTTAATGTAGCTCCACTAGAGCTGATCTCAACTTCAGCAACCTCGTTACTCTTGTAGTATAGTTTACCGTCTGCAGATTTAGTATACATAACACCACCATCACCATCTATAGGTGTCGCTGGAACGCTAGCAGATTCTTTTACTCTAAGCTTATCTGCTTTAACGTCTCCATAAAAATCAAAAAGGCTACGTTGTAGTAGCCCTTTCTTAAATACCTTCATTACCCTGGCACCGTAATCAGTAACTACCTCGCCTATGGATTTCTTAAGGGGTGATTTCATTTAAATTTACTTTTTCATTTTAGCACCGTACATAGCTTTTTTCTTCATGTTAGCCCCATACATTGCCTTCTTCATAGAGCCACCGTACATCATTTTATCGTCAACTTTACCACCATGTTTAGCGTAACCCATTTTATTTCGTACACCTTTTGGTAGTTTAGACAACCCTTTAGCATCAGATGGAACTTCTTTTAACTTACCTCCGTCTTTATACTTAGGCATTTTACCTCCATCAGCATAGTCTAACTTAGCACCACCCATAGCCATTTTAGTGTTATAATCTTTACCTCTCCACTCAAATCTTTTTTGTCCAGCTTTTCTAGCAGCAGCAAACGCTTTATTAAATGTCATTCCTGCAGTGCTATCAACTTTAGATACTCTTTTTTTCTTAGGTTGCACAACCTTTGCTTTTGGTTTTGCAGAAGCTATCTTGTCTCCAGCTTGACGTTTCTTTGGAGTAACTGTACTTTTAACTCCAGCAAACTTTTCAAACTTAGAAGCTTGCTTGTCAGATAATTTAGTTGTTGCTGCTTTCTTCGCTTCTTTTACTTTTCCACGCTGTGCTTTTTTAGCTCTAGCTTTCGCACCAGCAACGTTTAGTCTTTTTTCTAATCTAGACGTACCAGGTGCAGCATCTATTGCTGCTCTTTTAGCTTTTCTTTTTTCTATTAATTTTTTTATGACGTTTGCCATTGCTATAATATTTCTGTCCCTTCAAGGACGTTATAAAATTTATTTACCAACCTATGTGTTTTACTTGTTACACGATACTGGTTCGGTTGATTTGAGTTCCAGGCTCGTTTTTCAAAGACAAATATGTAGTCACGTTTAACTAACTCAGGAAACATCCTATCGTTAAAGTTTTTACTAACGTACATATTTTCTCGTATAAACCTTTTGGTAAAAGACCCTTTCTCATCATTTATAAAAAGAAGGAACCTCATTTGATTATCCGTAAGGTCGTACTTTCTTTGGAAGGAGTACAAGGTATCACTGAGATACTTCAGGTAATTCCTCATTGTCTTAGATTAAATTAGTTCAAAGATAATAATTTTATTATAATTAAAAAATTATCATTACATTTGCGTATAAAATAAAAATTTAAAATAAAATATTATGGCTTTATCAGGAGCAAAATTCCAAGAAGCAAGCTTAGGTCAGTATGGATCTACATATTTAGCTGGTGATGATGACTCAATTGATTTAAATGAAAATAATAGTCCAAACGCAACTAGATATATTTGTTCTATAACTTTTTTAGAGGATACACAGTTTCAAGCTTTAGAAAACTTAGGAGGAGAAATAGGTTCTTTTAGTGATGTTATTGGAGAAAATAATTTAGATGACACTACAAATGGTATTGGTGCTTCAACAAATGGAACAACTTTAACTATAGGTGCTAGTGGTCAAGTCTTTCCAAAAGGTATTACTGTTTTTGGTAGGTGGGATCTTGTTGAGCTTCACTCAGGAGCTTGTATTTGTTATTTCGCACCAGTATAGTATATGCTTAGTCTTGGAAGTAACATATCAGCTACTCAAGCAGTAGAGGCTAAGTATAGTGCTAGTTTTGATGGAACTGGTGATTTTATTGAATTAGGTGATTCAGACAATATAATATCAACTTCTCAAGCTAACGTCACCTTAATGTGTTGGGTAAAACCACAAGAAGAAGCTAGTAATCAATATATATTTACCAACAAAAGAGTTCATAACTCTTCTAATTTTTCATTAAGAATTCTCAGCGATAGTGGTGGTATTCTTAAATTTAACGGTCTTATACATAGCGGTGGTGGTAGTTTAAATCAACCATTTTCAACTACTACAGTTACCGCTGGCACATGGTACCACGTTGCTTTAACGGCTAAAGCTAATGAGCAAAAATTATATGTAAACGGAGTTGCAGAAGCTACTACTAATGGGGGTTTAAATATGTCACCTTCTGCTACAGATGAGTGTACTATTGGCTCTTTTGGCTCTGGAAGTGGGTATGAAGGTTTAATTTCAGAGCTTGCAATATTTAATGCTTGTCTTACTGGTGAGGCTGTTTTAGCAGCTTACAACTCTGGATTTGATTTAAAAACAAATGTAGGTGATTATACTAACTCATCAGATATAACTCATTACTACAAAATGGGTAATGGCTTATTTGATGATAAAGCAAGCGGTATAATTCACGATCAAGCTAATCCTGGGTTTGGTGGCGACTTAATCAGTAACGGTGATTTTTCAAATGGTCTTACAGGTTGGGATACTTTTAACGCAACTTTAGTAAATGCAGCTGTTAAATTAGACAATACATCTGATGCTCTAAATGCTTTTGTTGCAACAGATTCAGCTGTTGGAACAGTTGGTGATACCTATAAGTTAATATACGATGTGACAATTACTAACGGAAAAACATTAACAATTGAAGGAACAACTACTAATGATGATTTAGAAACAGATACAGTTGGTGTAAATAGAGTTAAGTATTTTGTTTTTAATAAAAGCACTGGCAAACTTGTTGTTAAAAGAAAAACTAGTAGCACTAACGTAACTATAGATAATCTCCGTCTTTTTAAGTTAAATGGCAAACCAGGATTAACATCTGGTGATATTACATTCTTATCTGATAATCCTTAAATTATGGCTACATACGTTATAATAGATACTACAGAAATTACAGATGAAAACTCTGTTATAGATTTTTCTAAGCTTATGAATAGAAATGGTGCTATGTTAAGATATAGCACTGATGGTTCTAAAGCTTTAGTAAAATATAAAGGAGAGCAACCATCTTTTTTAAGTGGTAAAACAACATACACTCATGACGAGATAAAAGTTGAACTTGCTAAGTCAGAGTGGAATATAGATACAGAATAATAAAATGGAAATATTTAAGAACGATAATAACTGGAACGAGAAAGCTATTGTAGGGTTTATAGCGTTTGCTATTATGTGCCTTATAATGGTAGCTGACCTTGTTACAGGTTGGGTTGGATCAGACCTAGTAATAAACGAGTTTGTATACGATTCATTTGTATGGGTTGTGTTAGGCTCGTTTGGCATTTCTGGCGTAGAAAAATTTGCTAAAAAATAATGCATAAAGGTTGTACTTGTAAGGCTGTAAAGCGAAAGAAAAAAGGTAAAAAAGTTCAGACTATGAAAAAAGGTGGTTCTGTAAAGGACGCTTGTTATCATAAAGTAGTGTCTAGATATGGGCCTAAAACTTCAGCTTATAGAAGTGGTGCGATGGCTAAGTGTCGAAAAGTAGGTGCTGCTAACTGGGGTGAAGGTGGTAAAAAGAAGAAGAAGAAGTAATGGCAGTTAGAAAGACAGCAGCAGGTTTAAGACTTAAACGCTGGTTCAAAGAAGACTGGCGTACACCTAAAGGTAAGAAAGGATATAAAGGTGGAGAAAATACTTTTCGCCCTACTAAAAGAATAACAAAAGATACACCTACAACTTGGAGTGAACTATCTCCTGGAGAAAAACGTAGAGCTCAAATAGAAAAAGATACTAAAGGTAGAGTGTCAAGGTATAAAAAGAAAAAGGTGAAAGCAGTAAAAAAGGCAAAGAAAGGAATGGGTATAAAGACTAGCATTAAGTCTGGTAACTTTAGACCAACTAAGTCTGGTGCAGGTATGACAGCTAAAGGTGTTAAAGCCTATAGAAGAGCTAACCCTGGTAGTAAACTTAAGACTGCTGTTACTGGAAAAGTTAAACCTGGAAGTAAATCTGCTAAAAGACGTAAATCATATTGTGCTAGATCTTTAGGGCAATTAAAACGTAGCAGTCAAAAGACTCAAAACGATCCTAACTCAAGAATCAGACAAGCACGAAGAAGATGGAAATGTTAAAGAAATTAATTACATTACTTACGTTTATATCTTTAAGCGTTTATTCCCAAGACACTTTATTTGTAGATTGCGATGGTACACCATCTCCAGACAACTGGTTAGGTGATGGATTTTGTGATGACGGTTCTTACACGTGGAACGGGGCTCCTATAAACTTTAATTGTGAAGAGTTTGGTTATGACGCAGGAGATTGCGAAGCACCACTACCTCCTGAACCAGAAGGTGTATTTGGATGCACTAATCCAGAAGCACCTAATTTTAATCCTTGGGCTGAGTTTGATAACAATACTTGTATAGGATTAAGCTGCTCTGATGGTGAAGCTAAGATGATCCTTAAGCTTACATTAGATCAGTATCCAAGTGAGACAGGTTGGATATTAACAGATATATCTAATGGTCAACCTGTAGAAAGTGTAATAGCTGGTGAGTATTCTTACGAAGAAGCAAACCAAACTATTATATACGATTTGTGTGTACCTGAAACGGGTGTAGAGCTTATATTAAGTGATACTTACGGTGACGGACTTGAAGGCTCTTTATACGGTGGTGGTACAGATGGAGACTTTATAATACTTGGTGACGCAGAGCCTTGCGGTAGCTTGGATACCTTATGGTCTTTAGATTCGGCTTCTTTTGGTAGCACTGCTTATTCAGGACCTATATGGTTGGAGCAATGTGATTTACCTATTGTAGAGGGGTGTACAAATAATACATATATAGAGTTTAGTCCTTTTGCTAATTTTGATGATGGTAGTTGCGAAACACTACATATGCTAGGTTGTATTAATCCTAACTCTTTTAATTATAATCCTACTGCTACACTAAACGAAATAATACCTACATGCAATTACACCCTTATTATAGAAGATGACGGTGGCGATGGTTGGGGTGATTGTTATATAGGTGTAGTACAAGAGGATAGCATCCTTGGTACATACACTATGGGTCCTGGATCTTACTCACAAGAGTTTGGTATAACACTAGAAACAGATAAGCCTGTAAAGGTTTATTATTTTGAAATAGCTAATCCACAAACCCCTCCTGCAGAAGTCGCTTTCCAGACTATGCACAATTCTTTTAGACTTATAAACTCAAACGGTATTGTAACACTACAAGGTGGAGTATTTCCATTTTCTAATAATGGTCAAGGAGCACTTAAACCTTATAAGCCTCCGTTTTGGCATATATATGATGCTATGCCTTTTTGTGGTGATTATTGTGTACCAAAAATTTACGGGTGTTTGGATGAACAATCACTAAACTATAATCTAGAAGCCAATACAGATGATGGTAGTTGTATAGAGATTGTAGAAGGTTGTACCTCACCCTTCGCATTTAATTATGACTCACTTGCTAACGTAGATGACGAAAGTTGTTTAGCAGTAGTTGTAGGTTGTATGGATAACGAAGCTTGGAATTTTAATCCTGAAGCAAATACAGCAGACGAGTCTTGTTTATATTTTGGTTGTACTGATGAGTTAGCTCTTAATTATGACATTACAGCTAATGTGAATAATGATAATTGTATATATCCAGTGCCTGGTTGTACAGATCCAAACGCTTTTAATTTTGATATAGAATCTAATGTTAATGATGGTAGCTGTATTCCTGTAGTAATAGGATGTATGGACCCTACAATGTATAATTATAATGAAGAATCGAATACAGCAAGCGATAATTGTATCCCTTTTATATTTGGGTGTACTGATAGTACTGCTTTTAACTACGACCCTGTTGCTAACACTAATAATGAGTCTTGTATTCCAATAACACCTGGATGTACTGACCCTAATGCCTTTAATTATAATCCAGATGCTAATACAGAGGATTTTTCTTGTATAGATGTAATATATGGATGTACTGACGATGCATCATTTAATTTTGATCCACTAGCAAATACAGATAATGGTGGTTGTATAGATGTATTAGAAGGTTGCATGGATCCTTTAGGATATAATTACAACGCAGTGTATAATACAGATGACGGAAGCTGTTTGTATGATGCTGGTTGCGTAGGAGGTCCTGGTATACCTTACTGGTTAAATGATACATGTTATGCTTGGGTTATTTTAGTAGATCCTTATTGTTGTAATAACGATTGGGATGATAAATGTCAACAAATATATTGGAGCTGCTCTTGGGATAGTCCTTTAGATACTAGAGATTTACTTAGAGGGCACAATATAGTTATGTATCCTAACCCTATGGGAGATGTTTTAAATATATTAACAAACGGTCCTGTAGCAATAAAAGTATACGATATATCAGGTAAACTTGTTATTAAAATAAAAGAAAATCAAACACATAAAGGTTTAAATCAATTAAATGTAAGTTTATTACCTTCTGGAGTGTATAATTTTAGCGTAACATATAATGGTAACACTAGCACAACAAAAGTATTAAAGAGATGAAAAAATTAAAAGAATTTTTTAAACCTGACGTTGCGTATTTATCATTCTGGTTGATCTTAGTTTTATTTTACACTATATTTTTTAGCATGGTGTCATCTTGTAACGCTCAAGGTTTAAATAAAATACTTAAATATTCTACTTTTTACGCAGCAGTTAATGGTGGTACATCACTAGGTGACAATCAAATATGGTCTGTAACATCTGGGGCATTAGAAGAAGAAACTATTAAAACTCCTTTTGATTATAACATATCTGTTGGTATTAGAAAGATAAAACGATTTGGGTATGAGAATAGAGCGAATACATTCTACAACGGTACTGAGAACTCATACTCAGACGCAGCAACATTAGGTCGGTTAGATGGCTTTGAGTATTTATTTGAAGCTGACTTCGTGAGACGGTTAGGCGTTAACTATGTGAACCAGAATCACTTTATAAGATATGTTGCAGATAGCTGGGTAGCCAAGGTAGCATACCTTGAGGATGGATTCGCTGATATTAAATACTTTGAGGCCTCTGAAAGGTTTCGGTTAAAGGTAAGGGATGGCAAGCTTTCGTTGAACGGGGGTTTAGTACAAAGGCTTGCCGAACCTTACGGTTTTAATCCTTTAGCAGACTGGGTTCTTGATAACGGAACTTTACATTACACATACCTAGCTCTACAAGAGGGTTACAACATCACCCTAGGGGGGGAGTATTTTTCTCCTGACGGAGAGCTTGTAGCTAGCAGTCAAGAAGTATGGGAAGAAGTTGTTATACCACAAGTTATAAATAATTATGTAGAAAAACAAAGAAACTCTATATCTAATATAGTTGAGTATTCTTTTGTTGTGGGCCTGGACTATTATCATTTTACAAAAGACTTCTGGTTTCACACTTGGGGTAATATTATGCCATACCACTTAGATACTAAGAATACCTACTCTTATCATAAGTTTAATGAAGGTCAGTGGGTTGACTATTCTTTAGGTTTAATTTATGGTTATAGATTTAATAAAAGTTTTGGTATATTTGTGGAAGGAAGGTATAATAAGTATTGGAATAGACAGTGGCACAACTTTAGTGTTGGTCTTAATTACGTAATATTTTAAAAATGGCGAAAGAATTAAACGAGGAAACATCATTTAATATAAGTTTAAAAACTTTAGCAGGTATAGGGTTTGCAATGGCTGCAGTTATTAGTGGTTGGTTTGTACTACAAGCGGATATAGCAGAAGCTAAAAAATTGCCTTTACCTGCTGATCCTGAAATCACACGTATGGAGTATGATATGAAAGATCAACTTATCCGACAAACTATTATGTCTACACAAGAAGACGTAACAGAAATCAAAACCCAAATGCTTAGAATGGAAGATAAGATTGATAAACTAAGATGATAAAACTTTTTTGTTTAACGTTATTAATTACAACAATTATGTCAGCTCAAATACAAAATGATGAGCTTATTCATGTGGGTGGATCATATATTATTAGCTCAATGACTGCTGCTGTAATTTATAATAAAACAAAAAACAAAAAAAAAGCCTTAATATGTGGTTTAGTTGTTTCTTTAGTTTTAGGTGCAGGAAAAGAAGTTTACGATAATAGATTAAGCACTAAAGATACTTGTACTGATTTAATTTCAAACACGATAGGATCTACATTAGGCTTGGTAACTATTAAAATAGCAATATGAAAAAACTATTAATATTACTACTACTTCCTTTTACAGCAGTGTGTCAAGATTTTCCTGATGGAATGGTTGCTGTTGAGTTTAATGCTAGTTTTAATAAGGATAACGAAGTAGTTTGGTTATCAAAACTATCTGATTGCGAAACTCAA
>Ga0181417_1000423_pt1 | contig 13917 bp, 7 predicted proteins | sample 40SPOviralmetaG_FD_130142 | JGI IMG/M metagenome (GOLD analysis project Ga0181417, IMG submission 130142) | Marine viral communities from the oligotrophic San Pedro Time Series (SPOT) site, San Pedro Channel, CA, USA - 40 SPOT_SRF_2013-02-13 | ecosystem: Environmental > Aquatic > Marine > Strait...
AAGAGTGTTTCAAAATGCTTTAGGAGCTAACGAACAAGTACAGTAAATAAAATTATATATGGCTGAAATAAAATTAAAACCTATATACATAGACGGTGAAGATATTGGTGTACCTGGATCTGATACCTACATAAAGTATTGGGAAAAGCGTCATAATGAAGAAGGTGCAAATGGAAACGATCTTTGGCTGCTAGAACATGACACTATACAAGACGCTTTTCAAAAAGATATAACAAAAAACTATCCAGGAGAAAATCCTTACGGTTCCGCTTATTTCGCTTTTAATATTTTTCAAGAAAAAGGTTTGCTTTCAACTCAAACTCAACAAAGATATGACTATGGGTTTTACAGTGAAAAAATGAACCCAAAAGGTAAAAAGCCTCCAAACAAGTATGACGATATAGCTTTTTTACAACCAGACCCAGTTAGACCAAAACCTAAAATGCAAGAAGGGCCAAAAGTAAATGAAATGCAGACGTCTGAGCCGTTTACATATAATCTTTCAGACGAAGGTGTTTTTGTTCCTAAAGACGATGATATTGTTGATGGTGGAATACTTCCTGAGATTAAAATTGAGGAAAAATCTAATGAAGAAAAACACACCGAGAAAGAGCGTAAAAAAGCTCCAAGAGTTCAAAAGGCAAATGTAGTGCCTGGCTCTACAAACTTAAACAACAATGATAACACCGGTGTTGAGACAAACGAAATAGGAGAGGTTATTGTAAACAACGATACTAATCAATATAGAAACATACAAACAGACACTAGTGATGTGGTTGCGGAGGAGCCATTTCCTACCCCAGGCACTGATGGTAATTTAATAAGGTACGATAACGAGTCTGACGAAGATTATAACAAAAGAAACAACAAGTATAAGGCTGAGAGTAAGACGCCTAAAGAAAAAATAGACGAGGCTTATATAGAGTACCGCGGAAACGTTGGTGATATTGATGATCCTTATTTTGGAGTTGATGGGGAACACTTATCTATCAACCTTGACATGATAGATAGAAATATAGACCCTGAAACTGGCGAAGATGATTATGCGAGAGCTTGGGACAAAATAACAAATAAAGAAGGTATTTTATCAAAAAAAGAATGGTACGAGTTAAACAAAGAAAACAAAACATTACCAAAAGGCTCTTACGATTTAAATATTGACAATGATGGTAATTATTTTGACAAAAAGCCTGTTGAAAAAATAAAGGTAGAACAAAACACGGAAGATAATACTGAGTATACAGTTCCAACGGGTGAAGAGGCTGCTGGCATAAATCCTGCTGATGAAATTTTACCTAACCCTGGAACTTTAAACATAGCTCCAAATATAGACGGCATAACCATTCCTAATCCAAAAGCAGAAGATGGGTCTAACTCCCAAAGTAATTTTCAAAACAACCCTGCGCCAAACTCCACAAACGATTATAGATTATTAACTGAACAAGAAGAAGAAGAGCAGTTTGGCCAAAATGACGGTACAGACGCAAAAAGAATTACTTACAAGTACGACGAAACAGATTTAAGCACTAGGTTGCAGACTAAAAAAGAATCTGCAGACGAAAATATACAAACATCGGTAGAAGAAGATCAAAGCAAACTTTTAGGTGAAATAAAGAAAAAAGAAAAAGAAGCTGGCATTGGCTACAAGGAAGGTGGTGTTAATGTTAAAACTTTAGATAATTCTAAAAATATTTTTGGTGATGACGGTACGTCTGTTATTAGTATAGACGGTATGCAGCATCACGCTGGAGATCCTAAAAACACTACATATGCAGATCCAGAACTAGGTGGTGCTTCAAAACAAGAGGCCTATGTATATGGGCCTACTCATGAAAAATATGTAGAAGGAGCGCCAAACTTGATGTCAAACGAGGATATAGATAAGTTTAAGGCTAGACTTTGGATGTTTAATTTTGATTTGAAAAAACAAAAGTTTTACGACAGCTTAACTGAAAAAGAAAGAAAAGTAGCCACTAAAGAAGGTATGACGGGTTATTTAGCTAGAAAAGAAGCTGAGTTTGAAAATTTTCAACTAGGGCTTACAGATAGGCCTAGACTTCAAGGTTTGGTAAAAAACAACGAAGCTATAGACTATGATATTACAGACTTACAGGCTTACAGTGTTAAAAAAATAGAAAATGATTCTAAAAGATTTAAAAAAGATTTTGAAGAAAAAGAGGCTTTGCTATTGTCTAAAGCAGAAGAAAAAGTTGAAGAAGATCTTGGTAGAGCTCAAATTATTATACAAAGAATATTAGACGAAGAGTTTAAGCAAAACGCAGCTTTAGGTAGGTTTGATGGCTTAACTGAAAATCAAATGAAAAAATGGTATTTAAAAGCTGCAAACCATTTGATGAGAAGTGCTCAAGAAAAGTCTGTAGCTCAGCATGAGGGAGAGTTTAACAAGCTACTTCAAGAGTGGGCAGAAACATATATGCCACCTAAAATTATTAGTGACGAAACATATAGCCAGATAGATAAAGAATTAGAAAAAGTTGGTTTTATAGTTTTGCCTAACGAGTACAAAAGAAACGTTTTAGATAACTTGTGGAAAGAAACTGAGTCTAAACTAATGGAACAAAAAATGCATCCAGATGTTATAACTGACATGCAAAATGAGTTTTATCTTCATTACTATGAAAAAATTGCTTTTGACGAGCAAGGGCAATTAAGTACGTTTGCAATGGAAGACTTTGCAAACAACGCTTTAGAAATGGGTGCTGAAGAGCGTTACGAGCAACTTGTTAGAACGGTAAAAAGAACTAAAGAAGAGTCTAACGAAATGGAGGCACTGCGTTGGACTATAGGTTTTGCTAAAGAAATACTTAACAGTAAAGAGTCTATTTTAAAAGACAGAAACTTTCAGCAAAATCTTAGAAGATCTTTTAGTAAAAAAATGAGCGTAGAAACAATACCTTTTTTTGGGTTTATGGCGCAAATTGCAGAGACAGCAGATATATATGCTCTTAACCAAAAACAATTAAAAGGAGAAAAACTTTCAGCTGCCGAGCAAGTACAACTAGATATGTTTGCTATTATGAACCAGCATGAAAACGCTGTTAAAGATATATCTATGGGTCATAGAGTTGGTGGTATGCTTGCTGATATGGTTCCTTATGTTGGTGAGTTTATAATGACGGCTGGTACTTTTACCGCAACAAGAGCTTTAGTTAAAAGAGGTTTAACAAAAAGATTAAACAAGGGCTTGTTGAAAAAAGCAAAGTATGCTAGTGTAAAAAAAGGAGGTTTAGGTGCTGTCAAAAGAAGAGTTAGTAGAGGTGTTAATTTTACATCATTTTTAGCAGGTACACTAGCGCAAACAACAGCAAACCCACAACAGTACATAAAGCATTTAATCGACAATATGACTGATGAAATGAGGTTCATGCACACCTCAGATGGTGATGAGTTAATTAACTTGCTAGATAGAATTAAGAATGACGACACTGAGTTTGGAAATGTTAGTTTTGGGGCAAGGTTCGTCCCCAACACCGGTGATCCTTTTATTAAAGCTTTTAGAAAAGCATATCTAATAACTTGGGCTGAGTTTGCAACAGAAAGACTAGGTCAGTCAATACCTATGTTTGGGAAATACATGAGCAAAAGGATGTTTGCAAATCCAGAGTGGTTTAAAAGATACTCTTTAGGTTATTATTTAAACAAAAAAGGTTTAACTGGTGGTAGTAGTTTATACCGTAAGTTTCAAAAAAATGCATCATGGGATGGTGTTCTTGGCGAAACATTTGAAGAATTAGTAAACCTACCTTTATCAAACCTTATAATGGGTGAAAAAGTAATGACCGGAATGAACACTCAGTTTGTTGGAGATTTACTAGCAACCACCGGTATTGCTCAAGTAGCTTTTGGAGGTATAAGCATGGGTCATAATTTATACACTGGTAGAAGAGCTGAGGTAATGAGAATAGGTTTTGTAGATTATGACAGCTATGCTGATTTTAAAGCAGCGCTTGATAAAGAAATTAAAAACAATACTTTAGGTGATAAAAAAGTAAAAGTTACTGGTAGCTTTATAAACTTTATGCAGGCTGAAAGAGCTTTAAAAGAATCTGGTAATATTGCAAATTTTGACAGAGCTGATTTTGACAAACAAGTTGCTGAAAGAGCTACAAAAAGAGAAATAGAAATATTAAACAAACTTACTGAAGGAGATAGAAATAAAGTATTAGACTTAAACAAACAAATAGACAGCTTGTCTGATACTTTGAGAATATTAGGTTACGAGCCTGAAATAAATGTTAAACAAATAAAAGAAACTAAAAACAAAATAACAGAACTAAGAGGTGAGAAAGGGGAAATAATAAAAGATGTTGCTGCCGATATAATAAAACAAGACGTAAAAAAAGCCCAGCGTATGGCCGATAAAATATACGGTAAAGGCAAGGTTGTTATTAAAGAATTAGAAAGTTTAGATGCTGTAAGAGAAGTAGCTCATCTTGAAGTTATGGAAGAATTAGGCTACGATATGAACGACGTTGTTGTTACTCAAGAACAAGATGGTTCTTTTTCTGTAATATACAAAGGAAAGCAAATTGAAAAGTCAAGCTTAGTTGAAATAAAAAACGGTGTAGAGTCTCACGTTGGTGCCGATGGTTTTGTAGGTGTTAGTAGTGGCAATGTATTTATAAACACTACGGTAGCAAGTAAAACAGGCGCTATAAACGCTGTTGCTCACGAAATGCTTCACAAAGTTTTAGCAAAATCTTTAGACGAAAATCCTGAAATAGCAGAGGCAATTGCTAACGCTTTAAGCGTAGAGCTAGATAGGTTAGGCGGTAAGATGGTGGCTTCTGAAATACAAGAAAGACTTGCTTTATATTTACAAGCTCCAACTGAAATGCAAGCTGAGGAAAAATTAACGTTGTTTTTAGACGCTTTAAGAACTGGTGATATAACTTTAGAACAATCTTTTGCAAGAAAAGTAGGAGACATGATTTCTAGAGTTTTTGCTCACATGGGTATGAATATTAAATTTGGTAACGGTCAAGACGTTATAACTTTTCTTAAAAACTTTGACTATCAGTTTCAAAAAGGCGTTGTTACTAAACAGTTGAAAGAAGTTGCGACAATGGACGGTAAGCAAATTAAGCTAACTGGTAATTTATCAAAACACATTAAAGATGTTAAAAACCTAATAAAAGCAAGAAAAGCTAAAAATACTCGTATGAAAAACGAGCTTAAAAAAGATCCTGAAAAAGCTTTTGCTAAGTATGGTAATGAAATATTTGACGTGTTTAAATTTTCTAAGTCTTTACCAACAAAAGTAGATCAAAATAAAGACGAGCTTTTTGCTAACTCAAACAGAGCTTTAGACGAAGCCGTAGAGTCTATATATGGTTTAAGTGGTTTTAGCTCTTTACCTGTAGAAGAACAAGCCGACTTTTGGAATACACTAGAAAAAGAAGATAAACTTATAATAGGTTATCAAGTAGGTTTAGAGTGGCAGCTGTACACTTTAAAGCATATAAAGTTAAAACTTACTGACGATGCAGGTATTAGAACAAACGATCAAGGGCAAAAAGATTATACGTTAAGAAATGATTTAATAAACAATATTACTATTGGTGTTGAAAATGAAAATGGAGTTCCTTTTATGGTAAACACTTGGAACCCAACAAAAGCAAAATTAACTACGCATTTGTTTGGTTTAATACCATTAAGAATACCTGCGGCTGCTAGACAAATACCTGGGTTTTTCTCTATAAAGGTTAGTGAAGAAAAAGGTGACAAACAGTCTACTTCTCAAACTAAAAAGAAAGAAGAGTCAAAGGGAGAAGACATAAAATTATACGAATATCCTTGGGTTGTACCTTTTAACGATAAAACAAAATACCAAGTTACAGCCAAAGAAATACACATAGCTATAGTAGGGTTAATTAAACAAGGCAAAATTGATATAGCTTCTTTAAATAGTTATAAAGACGTAAGAAGCGTTATACCTCAAGAAATAATTGACATGGTATTTAAGTTTTTTGGTATAAAACCTAAGCCCGGTAATTTAACAAAAACTGATATTAAAAATGCTCAATTAAAAATAGAATTTAATTACAATTTTATATTTGGTAATTTTCCACAAGGGTACAACAGCGAAAACAAGTCTACGGGTACTACTAATGTTTTAATGACTGAAAGACCAACTAAGAAAAACAAATTAAAAGAACCAAAAAATGTTTTTTATGAAGAGTTGGAAACACCTGACATTACTAAAGATGAACAAGGAAATATAATAGAGGTTAAAACAAAGGCTAAAAGACCAGTTAATTTAAAAATACAAAGGAAAATTAAAAACCCTGGTAAAGAAGCTATATTAGAAGTGTTTGGCGTAACAGAAACAAAAGGATCTGCTGATAATCTTTACAAGAAAGAAGACAATACTAGCTCTAGAATTAGAGCAGTTGTAATGGAGCACGCTGTTTTATTTGTTAACCAAGCTGTTGTTGAGGTGGAAAATAATCCTAGTAGCTTAATATCTCAAGCTTTAAACGATGGTAAAGCACCATTTAGATTTTCTAAGTCTTTACCAACAGAACAGCAAGTTATATTTGAAACTGGTCTGCCTAAGTTTGCTAGAGATGTTGTTAAAACAAACGCAACAACAAATAGTGAGATTATGGCAAGTCTTGACAAAACGTTTAAAAACAAAACATTAACTGACAAGTCTAAAAAGCTTATAGCTAAAGAAGTTTTAAAAGTTGTTGGTCAATACAAAGCTCTTGAGTTAAAGCATAGAGGTGCAGGTGCTAGAAAAGTTATAATGCCTCAAAAATTAAATCAGTTTATAGAAAGTTATTATAAAAATCAAGATGAAGAAACCGCATTATTTTCTTTACTTAAAGATCTTTTACCTACAAGCATAACACACATTAAAAATGGTAAAAAAGTAAAAACTGAAATAAAAAACATTGGTGTTACTTTTAAAATACTAGAAAGAATACAAAAAAATAGAACCGCTATACTTAATATATACAACAAGCAAATAGCAGCTGGCACCATGACAACTGAAGAAGCTATTGCTAAAACTGTTAGATTTTTAAAAGGTATGCTGCAAGGTGCTTCTAAAATATCTGACGGCAGTATAGTAATTAAAAACGGTGTGCCAGTTTACGTGCCTAGCGCAGAGTGGGACGCTTATGTAAAAGACTACAGAAAAAGTAAAGAAAAAATTCTAAAAGACGGTACAGTTAAAAAAGGCCCCGCGCCAATGAATAGAAAACAGTTTTTTGATAATGTTGAAGACTTTATGGCTAATTTTGTAGAAGAAATACAGGGTGCAGAAGTTAGAGCTAAAAACGGAAAGTTTTTAACAGTTGGGAAAATAGAGGAAAAATATAAATTTGAAAAAGCCTACGCTGAGACAAGTAAAAGCGCCTTAGAAGATCCTTACGGTCAATTTAAAGGTAGAGAAAGTCAAGCACAAGAAGCTAGAGAAGAGATAGAGAGAATATTTGATGATATGTTTGCTGATGTGTATAGCAAAAACGGTAAGTATGATTTTGTTGATATAGCTATGATGGCCACAACAATGGGCTCTGGTATGAAAAGTATAATGCGTAAAGCTGCAAATTTAAAATATATTGCAAACGGTGTTATGAAAATTCCTGTTGGCAAAAGAGGTTCTGAATTAGAGTACGAACATATGATACCTCAAGTTGTTATGATGATGAGAGTTCTTAATAGTTATATAAACACTGGTAGGCTTGATAAAAACGTTTGGGAAGGTTATCACGTGGCTATTATACCTTCCACTATGGATAAAATGCTAACTAAACTAGGTTTTAGATCAGCAATGCCTATGTTTGGTGATAGATATTTCAACATGTTTACTTTTGGTAATCCTGGCTTGGCGTATTTAATCAGTTTAGATCCAAAAGACAAAGGGACAAAAAAAGAGTTTAAAGGCAAAAATTTTGTAGAGGCTGGTAAGCTATTAACAAAACAAAACCTTACTTACAATGAAAGAATGATAATAGGTAAAGCTTACAAGTTGTCCAAGTCTTTAGGTGCTTCAAAAGGTATTACTGTTTTAGATTTTGACGATACATTAGCTACTAGCAAGTCTTTAATAGAATATGTTACTCCAGAAGGAACTAACGGAACTTTAACGCCAGCAGAGTATGCTAGCACATATCAAGACTTACTTGGTTTAGGGTATAAGTTTGATTTTTCACAGTTTAACAAAGTTGTTGACGGTAAGGTTGCTCCTTTATTTCAAAAAGCTCTAAAGCTACAAAACAAATTTGGGCCAAGTAACATGTTTGTTTTAACCGCTAGACCTGCAGAGTCTGCCCCAGCTATATTTGCGTTTTTAAAAGCAAATGGTTTAAATATACCTTTAAAAAATATAACTGGTTTAGCAAACTCTACAGCTGAGGCAAAAGCACTATGGATAGCTGAAAAAGCGGCTGAAGGTTATAATGATTTTTACTTTGCTGATGATGCTTTGCAAAATGTACAAGCCGTACAAAACATGCTAGATCAATTTGATGTTAAATCAAAAGTTCAACTTGCTAAATTAAAACTTAGCAAATCACTTCCTATAGAGTTTAACGAGATATTAGAAGACGTTACAGGTATTGATGCTAAAAAACAATTTAACAAAGCTAAAGCGGGTAAAAGAGGTGCCGGCAAAGGTAGGTTTAGACCTTTTGTTCCGCCTGGAGCAGAAGACTTTGTAGGTTTACTTTACAACTTTATGGGCAAAGGAAAAATGGGTGAAAAGCACAGGGCTTTTTTTGAAAAGCACTTAATAAATCCTTTTAATTTAGCTTATGAAAAAATAAATATTTCAACACAAAGAGTTAACAATGAGTACTACGCTTTAAGAAAAAACATGAAACCTGTTGTTAAAAAATTAACTAAACAATCTAAGCTTAAAGATTATTCCAATGGTGACGCTATAAGAGTTTATTTGTGGAGCAATGCTGGTTTTGAAATACCAGGCATATCAGAAAAAGATCAAAAAATACTAACAGAATATGTAGAAGAAAATGGTGATTTAAAATCTTTTGCTTTAGCTTTGGGTAAAATAACTCAACTTGAAAAAGGTTATATAGAACCTTCTGAAAACTGGACTGTTGGCAACATAGCTTCTGATTTGCATGATTTAAGTCAACAAGTTAATAGAGCTGAGTTTTTATCGGAGTTTATTGAAAATGCTGATGCAATATTTAGTGAGAAAAATTTAAACAAAATTGAAGCAGCGTTTGGCTCTAACTTTAGAAGTGCTTTAGAGGACATGCTTTATAGAATGAAATTTGGATCTAGTAGACCTAGAGGTTTAAATAAAACAACTAACATAGCTCTTAACTTTATAAACAAGGGCGTTAGTACAATAATGTTTTTTAACGGTAGATCAGCTCTTTTACAGACAATATCTTTTGTAAACTTTATAAACTACTCTGACAACAATATATTTAGGTTTTCAGCTGCTTACGCTAATTTCCCTCAGTTTATTAAAGATTTTTCTGATTTATTTAACTCTGATTATTTAAAATCTAGACGTAGTGGAATGAAGCAAGATTTAAACGCTGCTGAAATGCTAGAGGCTACAAGAAAATCTAAAAACAGAGTTGGAGCAATGATTTCTTATATTTTAGAAAAAGGATTTTTACCTACAAAAATGGCTGATAGTTTTGCTATAGCTTTAGGTGGCGCTGCTTTTTACAGAAACAGAGTAAATTCTTTGATGAAAAGAAAAAAGATGACTAAAAAACAAGCTGAAGAACAAGCTATGAAAGATTTTAGAAAAATAGCAGAAGAAACCCAGCAGTCATCTAGACCTGATTTTATATCACAACAACAAGCTTCTTTACTAGGTCATTTTATCCTTGCTTTTGGTAACACGCCTATGCAGTACGTTAGGCTTCAGAAAAAAGCTGCTTTAGATATTATAAACAGAAGAAGATCTTCAGGCTATGATACGTTAACGCAAAGTAATATAGCTAATTTTTCTAGAATAATGTATTACGGAGTTGCTCAAAACATTATATTTTACGGCTTACAAACAGCTTTGTTTGCGTTATTGTTTGAAGACAACGATGAAGACGATGAAGATGCAAGAAAAAGAAACGAGTTTAAATACGATAGAATGGCAAATGGTATGATTGACACAATACTACGGGGTACAGGTCTTTACGGTGCTGTTGTTTCAATGATTAAAAATTACGTTTTAGCTTTAATGAAAGAAGAAGAAAAAGGCTTTAGCATGACAGAAGCAAACCCGCTTGTAGAGGTTTTAAATGTTTCTCCTCCACTAGGTTCTAAAGCTAGAAAACTTGTACAGGTTCAAAGAACTATAAAGTTTAATAAAGAGAAAATCAAAGACATGCCTTTAACTGACATTAATAATCCTATTTGGGATATATCTGCTAAATATATACAAGTAGGTACAAACGCACCTACAGATAGAATTTTAAACAAAGCTAAAAACATGCAAGAAGCTATGAACGAGTCTAATGCTGCTTGGCAAAGATTATTTTTACTTATGGGTTGGGACAGATGGGGGCTTGGAGTTGAAGATAGAATGCGTGAATTTAAATCAAAAAAGAAAAGAAAAAAAGTTAAAAGATCTAATTAAAATTATGAAAAAACTAATAATAATAATATGTATAGCACTAGTTGCTTGCGCAGCGCCAAAAGAGTGTTGTTCACAAAACTTTAAAAAGTATTTTAAATTTGCTACGTTTTATGCCGCGGCCAACGGTGGTAACTCTATATCTGACATAGATGTATTTTCTGTAACTAATGGTTTAGAAACTGTAACAGTAGAAACGCCTTACGATTATAACCTAGCTTTAGGTATACGTAAGATAGCTAGATTTGGTTATGAGAACAGAGCACAAACTTTTTACGATGGCACAGAAGAGTCTTGGTCTGATGGTGCTAACGTAGGTAAAGTGCGTGGATTAGAATTTTTATTTGAAGTAGATTACAAGAGACAACAAGGTGATGAATATTTAGATCAACATCACTTTATAAGATTTGTAGATGACAAGTATATATTAAAAGGCGAGTACCTAGAAGATGGTTTTGCTGATATAAAATACTTTGAAACATCGGAAAGATATAGATATAAAGTTAATGACAAATTGTCCTTTAATGCTGGGCTTGCTCAAAGGTTATCCGAACCGTACGGATATGATCCCTTGGCAGAGTGGATGCTAAGCAATGGCAATATACATTACACTTACCTAGCACTGCAAGAAGGCTATAATGTCGATGTAGCTGCTAGTGAGTATTTCTCTCCTGATGGAGAGCTCGTTGCTACAAGCAAGGAGGTTTGGGAAGAAGTTGTGATACCAACTATGCTAGCTGATTATACAAGTAGAAAAAGAAGTGAGCTTAACAACACTATATTACACTCTGTGGTAATTGGCTTTGACTACTACCATTATACTAAATCGTTTTGGACGCATGCTTGGGCTAGTTTAATGCCGTTTCATGTAGATAACGGTGAGTTTTCTTATGAAAAATATAACAACGGTCAATGGTTGGATTACAACGGCGGTTTAATATTTGGTTATAAGGTAAATAAGCACTTAGGTACATTTATTGAGGGTAAGTATAATAAATATTGGAATCGTGAGTGGTATGACTTTAAATTTGGAGTAAATTACGTAATCTTTTAACTATGTATCAATACAAAGTAAAGCTTGATAGAATTATTGATGGAGACACTATAGACTGCTATATAGATTTAGGCTTTAACATCAATACAAAAAAGCGTATTAGATTTGTAGGTATTAACACTCCAGAGTCTAGAACAAGAGATCTTGAAGAGAAAAAAAGAGGTTTAGCTGCTAAGGCTAGATTAAAAGAAATATTAGAAGGTGCTAATGAAATACACCTTGATTCCCACGGTGTCGGGAAATACGGGAGAGTACTAGGAAATTTACACGTTGATCATGTTGACAATGTAGAATCTCCAACTATGTTAAATGTAAATGAGTTATTAATTAAAGAAGGCCATGCTGTAGAGTATCATGGTGGTAAAAGATAAACAATGGGAAAAGAATTAAACGAGGACACTGGCTTTCAAGTTAGCGTAAAAACATTAATAGCAATAGGCTTTGCAATGGCTACAATTATAGGGATGTGGTTTGCTCTACAAGCCGATATAGCTGAGGCAAAAGAACTGCCAATACCACCACCGCCAGATGTTACAAGGATGGAATTTGACATGAAGGATCAGATGATTCGTCAAACTATTATAACAACTCAAGAAGACGTGCAAGAGATTAAGAAATCTATAGAAAAAATAGAAGATAAACTATTCAACAGATAATATGAATAAAATAATACTAACACTATTAATGGCATTTAGTATAATCACTAATGCTCAAATAGTAGTAACAGAATTTAATGCAGAGTGGAACGCTGTAAATGGAGTTGAATGGTTAGGTAAACTTTCTGATTGTGATATAGCTAAAGTTGATATAATGAAACAAGCTGAGTTGCAAAAGAAACATAAAATAGTTATAGTACCTACTATTATTATTTTCAAAGACGGAGAAGAGATAAAAAGATTTCAAGCAGATCTTAGTTTTAAAATGCTTGCTACTAAAAAAGAATTACAAGGAGTTATTGACGAACAAATAATGAGTGATTTTTAGTGGATGTAATTGGAGACATCTGGCAAACACACGGTTATAAAGATTTAGATAATTGGGTTGACGGGATAATAGGTGTTGGCTTATTGATGGGGTTGTATTATTACAAATGTTGGGTAGATTATAAATTTAAAAAATAAAAATATGAAAGCAAAATTATGTTTATTGATTAAAAAGCTAACCTTTGGTAAAGTATGCCTAGGTATGTGTGCAAAATAATATTAATACTTATACTATTATCATCTTGCACTAAAAAAACTGATGATTTTGGTTTTAGAACTTATGTAATACCTGAAGGTAAACATAGTTCTGGTAGTTATTTTAACCACCCTACAAACTCAAAAATAGAATTTGACTTTATGTTAGACGAGTCAGCTATATACCAAACAGAAATACCAGAAAACCAAAACGATGTAAATAAGATTTATGGCTTTAGTGATTTTGGCGTTAGACATCAAAAATATTCTATAAGATTAGGTTGGAGGTATTTAAACAACGAAATAGAACTTTGCTGGCTAAGACATGAAGAAGGTAGACATACAGCTGCTACTATAAGAACTATAGAACCAGATGTATCTTATAATGCTACAATAGATATTAAAACGTTTTACTATATTATAACTGTAGATGGTGATACAACTATGGTTAGAAGAAGACCGGAAGGAAACTGGGGCTTAATTAAAAGATATTACTTATACCCTTACTTTGGCGGTAATGAATACGCGCCGCATGACATTACAATTAAGATAAAAGAATGAAAAAATTATTATTACTATTATTATTATTATTACCTTTTATAGGTTTTAGCCAAATAAGCAATTTTCCATGGACACATGACTTCGAAAACTTTATTGAGCTAGAACAAGATACTATGAATGATTTTGGTGATTGGTGGTTAAACCAAGGGACAACATCTTCAAATGGTACAGGGCCTGTAGGTGATCATACTACCGGTAGTGGTGTTTATTCTTTTATAGAGTCTTCAACGCCTAATTATCCTAACCACAACTTTATACAGTACACGCCAGAGTTTGATGTTTCTGCAACTCCAGGTAAAGTATTGTCTTTTTGGTATCACATGTTTGGTGGTGGTATGGGTGACCTAGAGGTGTTTATAGTAGAAGATACTGCTTGGACACCAATAGCTTTTATATCTGGTCCTCAAGCGAACTTATGGAAATTAGCATATATACCTTTAGATAGCTTTAATATAACAAATGATTTTAAAATAGCATTTGAAGGTGTTACTGGTTATAGTTTTACTAGTGATATTGCTATTGATGATATAATG
>Ga0181417_1000427_pt1 | contig 13855 bp, 23 predicted proteins | sample 40SPOviralmetaG_FD_130142 | JGI IMG/M metagenome (GOLD analysis project Ga0181417, IMG submission 130142) | Marine viral communities from the oligotrophic San Pedro Time Series (SPOT) site, San Pedro Channel, CA, USA - 40 SPOT_SRF_2013-02-13 | ecosystem: Environmental > Aquatic > Marine > Strait...
AAAAAATTACAGGAAGACCCATCATTACTGAGATTGGGTGGGTCGACGAAACAACTAACTTTTCTTTTTTCGGATATCCGAGGATTTACACCGATTTCAGAAAAATATCAAAAAAATCCACAAGGACTTACGAATCTGATTAATCGTTTTCTTGACAATCAGACTAAGATAATTCTCAAGCATGGCGGTACAATAGATAAATACATGGGGGACTGCATTATGGCTTTCTGGGGAGCTCCAATTGAAGATATATGGCACAGAGAGAACGCAATAAAAGCCGCACTCGAGATGAGAGAAGCTCTAGCAGAACTAAATAAACAACTTGAAGAAGAAGGACTTGACCAAATTCATACAGGAGCTGGAATTAATACAGGACTATGTGTTGTAGGTAACTTTGGTTCTAGTACTCGTTTTGATTATAGTGTTCTTGGAGATTCTGTAAATCTTGCAGCGAGACTAGAATCCTCTTGTAAAGAATATGACGTAGACTTAATTATATCTGAGCACAGTAAAGGTAGTAAAAATGATTACGAGTTTCTTGACGAAGTCACTGTCAAAGGCAAGTCGGAACCAGTTAAAATCTATACCATACGAAAATAGTACTTGACAAGAAGTTGATATTTTGATATAATTTTCACTATAGATGTGGATATTTCCACAAGAAATTTAAGGGGATATATGGATTCAGTGGAAACAGTAGCAGCAGCGTTAGAGAAACACGAAGCTATATGCGCAGAGCGTTGGAAAACAATTTTTAATAAGATAGCAGATATTGAAGAGGCGTCTGATACTAGATTTAATAGAATCGATGAGAAGACTACTAGAATAGAATCTATCCTATTAGGATGCGCAGGTTTTTTACTTGTGACTTTATCAGGAATCGTAGTTACAATGATAACTATGCACTAGGAATAATTATGGAAATGAAATACGAAAAGAAAGATTTAACAAAATCACCTAAAGCCAAAGGTAATAAACTACCTGAAGGATGGGAATTAAATTGTGTAAGAGGAGTTTGGAAACTTAGAGATTCCAAAGGAGTCTTACTTATGTTTGCTACTGAAGAACTAGCAATGGAACATGTCAATGGCGAAGAATAAAACAAGCAAGATGGAAGAAGCTTTGGCTAAAGCAGTCGAAGGCTTTGAAGACAATACAGGAGAAGTCGTAACAGAGGAAGTACCTGCCATGGCAACTAGAATTAAAAAATTACTAGCCCGCAAGAAAAACTTGCAAAGACAAAGAAAGAATTTTTTACCCAAAACTTTGAAGTGAAGAAAAAGCTTCCTCACGCAGAAAGAATAAAAATCTGCGAGAGATGTCCAGAATATGAAAAACGCTGGAGAAACTGCAAAGTGTGTAAATGTTTTATGCCCCTCAAAACTAAAATTAGATGGGCTGAGTGTCCACTCGGTAAATGGACTTAAACTGGAGGTGATTCTCAAAGTTTTTGAAGAGTAGGTGACCTAATACTAAGCGTAAATGCATGAATAAATTTCATGACACGGAAATAACTCATAGGTCCCGACTCTTCCCCTTTTGGGATATTATTATGGAAAAATTAGAAATTATTATGGGATGGCACAGAGACTGGATAGTAGGCTGGCAAGAGAAACTTGGGCTAGATGACTATACAATGATGTGGATATCTTTTGGAGAAGGAGTATTACTTACTTCTATATTTATATGGTTAATATGATTAAAAAATTATGGAATATACTTACTGGCAAAGACCTAAATGGGGACGGCAAAGTAGATATAAAAGATAAATTAATTAAAGCAGAAAGAAAGACTGCACAAGATACCTACACGCCTAATATAAATAACAATGAATAGAACAATGGCAGAAACAAAGGAATACTACAGAGCATCGTTAGGACACTCTGTAAAGTATATATCAGAAACAAGGTTACAGCAAAACTTTCCGCTTCTTGGAAATAGTGTAACAAAAAACTTTGTAGTACATGCCCATAAATCCACAATTACAGTAGACGCTAGTAATGAATCATTCTCCTTGATCGGGGAAGAGTCATATACTGGCTTTAATCCAACTTTTACATACGGACCTAGCTCCTTTGTATTAACAGTTGTTGCAAAAAATTTAACAGAAGCAAGAAAATTTAACAATACTAGTGGAGCCTTCGGAGGCTTGTTTATTTGTACGAAAGATACCAATATGTTATACAGAATGGTATCTAATGGCACAACCGTAACCGCAGTTAGAATGATGGGATTTGACGAACAAAGGTCAAATTGCCTACCGTGGTTCAATGGGACTTTACTCACAGGCACAGAATTAGTCTGGGTGTAAGCCAAGTGTCCGAAAGGACAAATAGGGGAAAGATATGTTAGATCTTCTAGTGTGGATTACTAAATTTTTATCAGTAATTCCAACAATCGTATTGGGAGCATCGTTAATTGCTGCCTTAACACCTACACCAGTAGATGACGGTTGGTTAAAAAAGATTTACAAAGTTATCGATTGGTGTGCGTTAAACGTAGGCCGTGCGAAGGACAAGTAAACTATCACAATGAGCCCCGTAGAGGGGCTTGTTTTCACCTTTAAGGAGGCCTATGGATTTGTACGAAAAGTTCGAGTTACCAAGTCAAATGCAGAAGATTGAGAGATCTGTAGCAATATTGATTATGCAACATAGGGCAAGACTAGAGAAATTACACAAGTTGAAAGATTACACAACTATGAAAAAATGTAACTTTCGAGAAAAACAATTAGATAAATTGTTAAACAGAGGATAAAATCATGAAAATGAGACTATTAGGAGCAGAAGCAGCTTGCGGTACTACCGTAGGAGCAGCCTCCACATTTTTAAATTCTAATTATGTTAGGATTTTCAACAATACCGCTACAGTTCAAGTCGTGACAATAGCAAACGCTGCCGATGTAACATTGGGAAGCATTAAAGTAGCTGCCTTCGGTAGTGAAATAGTATATAAAGAAACAAGCGATCAAATCTTTGCTGCAGTAGCTACTGTATTTGGTACACCAGTATTCGTAGACTAATGGCAACTAAAGACCCCAGGTTAAAAAGGGCTGGAGTTAGTGGTTTTAATAAGCCTAAAAGAACACCTGGACACAAAACTAAATCACATATAGTTGTAGCTAAAGTTGGAAGTCAAATCAAGACTATTCGATTTGGACAGAAAGGAGCAAGCACAGCAGGTGCACCAAAAGCTGGAGAATCTGCTAGAATGAAAGCAAAAAGAAAAAGTTTTAAAGCAAGACACGCAAAGAACATAGCGCGTGGTAAAATGTCCGCCGCATATTGGGCCGACAAGGTTAAATGGTAAGGAGAAAACTATGCCGAAAGGAAAAGGAACATATGGGTCAGCAGTAGGACGCCCTAAAAAGAAAAAACCTATGAAGAAACCTGGAAAGAAAAAATCAGGTGGTGGATTAACCGCAGCACAGAAGAAGTTGCCTAAAGCACTTCAGATGGCTATGATGAAAAAGAAAAAGAAGAAGTAATGCCTAGAAAAGCTACGACTAAAAAGAAAAAGTCAACAGTAAATGCAGCAGGAAACTACACTAAACCCACTATGCGTAAAAATCTTTTCAACAGGATAAAAGCTGGTGGGAAAGGTGGAGCACCAGGACAATGGTCCGCTAGAAAAGCCCAAATGTTAGCTTCAGCTTACAAGAAGGCCGGAGGAGGCTACAGAAAGTAATGGATCCAGTGAGCGCATGGGATAACCTATCATATATTGATGGTATACTATTTTCGCTTTGGTTAGGATTACTTTATTGGGGCAAAGGCTGGATAGATAATTATTGGAGAAATAAATAATGGCTCTAAAGAAATCTCAAAAGTCCCTGAAAAAGTGGACAAAACAAAAGTGGAGAACAGCAAGTGGTAAGAAGTCATCTAAGACTGGAGAAGTCTATGCACCTTCTAAAACTATTGCTAGATTAAAATCTACTGCAGCAGGTAAAAAGAAACTTGCAGCTGCTAATAGAAAAAAGAGAGCAGCTACTAAAAAAGGAAAACAACACGCTCGTCATGGGCTACACAAAGGAAAGAAAAGATAATGGTAAGCGGACAAAAACTTTGGTTAGATGAAGGAATAGTACATGGTACTAAATTTATGAAACAACTAATGAATACAGAGAAGACTAGAAGTTTAAGTCCTGCAGAAGAAAATCTAAAGAATCTTTCCGCTGCTTATGTATACTTATATAACAAAGCTCTCGTTCTAGGACTACTAGAAGATGATGAAGAAAACTTATTTGAAGACGAGATATTACATTGATACAAGTAAGTAGAACAGACATCGTATCAGATGGTCTGATGAAATTTGATGAACGTCGCTTCATTAAACTACCAATCGACGGCTATATGGATTTGTTAGGAATAACTCCTAATACTTCTCAACACGCCATTATAAATGCAATCAACAACCCAAAATATCGTTTCGTTACTGCCGCCGTTTCTAGGAGGCAGGGCAAAACTTATATTGCAAATATTATAGGACAATTAATCACTTTAGTTCCAGGAGCTAATGTGTTACTTATGTCGCCTAACTACTCACTATCCCAAATTTCTTTTGAATTACAAAGAAGTTTGATTAAGCACTTTGACTTGGAGGTCACTAGAGACAATGCAAAAGATAAAGTTATTGAACTTACAAATGGTTCTACAATCCGTATGGGTTCTGTTAACCAAGTGGACTCGGTTGTGGGTAGATCATACGATCTCATCATATTCGACGAGGCCGCTCTCGTTGACGGGAGGGATGCTTTCAATGTTGCGCTCAGGCCCACACTAGATAAAGAAAACTCAAAAGCAATCTTTATATCTACTCCAAGGGGTAGGAATAATTGGTTTGCAGAGTTTTGGCATAGAGGATTCTCAGACGAGTTTCCAGAATGGTTCTCTATTAAAGCTACCTATCATGAAAATCCTAGGATTTCCGAACAAGATATTCAAGAAGCAAAGAAAACTATGTCTGAATCTGAATTTAATCAGGAATACATGGCAGACTTTAATGTATTTGAAGGACAAGTATGGGCATTCAATCATGAAGAATGTGTTGCAGACTTATCAGAAATAGACTTAAATGGAATGGATGTGTTTGCAGGAATGGACGTAGGTTATAGAGATCCCACAGCTTTTTGTGTTATGGCATATGACTGGGACGCAGAAAGATATTATCTCTTAGATGAATACTTTGATTCTGAAAGAACAACTGAACAACACGCTATAGAAATAGGTAAACTAGTTGATAAGTGGGGAATAGATTATATTTATATTGACTCAGCAGCTCAACAAACAAGATTTGACTTTGCACAAAATTATGATATTACTACTATCAACGCTAAAAAATCAGTACTAGACGGTATTGGACATGTAGGCGGTATTATCGACAATGACAGATTAACAGTTCACCAAAGATGTGAAGAGTCCTTGATAAGCTTAGACCAATATCAGTGGGATCCAAATCCTAATTTACTAAGAGAAAAACCTAAACATAACTATGCCTGTCACATGGCAGATGCCTTACGGTATGCACTTTATTCGTTCGAGACAAGTGTTACATCATTCTAATATACCCCACCAAAAAATAGTTCTTGACATATGCTCGAATATTTGGTACAATTCTAATATAGAAGTAGGTTTATGACTTTAAAAAGAGATTTAGTAAAGTATGTTCGGGACAAAGCCAAGTCTAAATATAATAAAGGAACGGAATGTTATATTTGTGGCAGTCAAGAGAACTTAGACTTTCACCATTTTTATGGTTTAACCGAGTTATTAGAAGTATGGCTAAAGAAAAATAAGATAACCATAACTTCAGAAGACGAAATTTTAGGTGTTCGAGAAAGATTTATACAAGAGGAACACGAAAAACTTTATGACCATGCTGTTACACTATGTCATAGCCACCATTTAAGATTACATGGTATCTATGGAAAACGCCCAACACTAATAACAGCAAAGAAACAACAACATTGGGTAGAGATACAGAGAAACAAACATGGCATGGTATGATTTTATAACAGGTAACAATAGAGACATTGAGGAAAAACTCAATCCGTCTCAATTTGTCATCTCAAGAGATCAAGGTCTAGAAGTACTTTCTAGAGAGAACATTACCAATTACCGTAATGCTTACGAACAATTAGAGGTAGTAAACCGAGCAGTCAACATGATAGTGGATGACGCTGCGGAAATACCTTTCGATGTAGGTGAGCAAGTAACAGGATTAGATAGTGCATATAAAGGAATAAGACGGTCAAAAGTCAATATTCTACTAAATGTACAACCTAACCCATTTCAAGATGTAAGTGCTTTTAAAAGAAACTTAATAATTGATTTAATGATAGATGGTAATATATTTATATATTTTGATGGTGCTCATCTGTACCATCTTCCAGCAGACCACATGGTTATTCATACTGATGATAATACTTATGTAGAAAAATATACATATGACCACAGTATAGACTATAATCCAAGTGAAATTATCCACATAAAAGAAAACAGTTTCAACTCTATTTATAGAGGAGTACCTAGACTTAAACCTGCATTTAGAACAATGCAACTATTGTCTAGTATGAGAAACTTCCAGGATAACTTCTTCAAAAATGGAGCAGTTCCAGGACTAGTACTAAAATCACCAAACACTCTTTCTGAAAAGATTAAAGAAAGAATGTTATCAGCTTGGGTTGCAAGATACAATCCACAGTCTGGTGGTAGAAGACCACTATTTTTAGATGGTGGACTAGAAGTTGAAAATCTAACTGAAGTTAACTTCAAAGATTTAGACTTCCAAGATGGTATCAAAGCTAATGAGAAGATTATCTTAGAAGCTTTAGGAATACCACCAATTTTAATGGATGGCGGTAATAATGCGAACATTCGCCCTAATCACCGTCTTTATTATTTAGAAACCATATTGCCTATTACTAATAAAATAGCATATGCTTTCGAGAGATTCTTCGGCTTTAAACTGGACGAAGAAGTGTCAGGTATTCCTGCACTTCAACCAGAGTTAAAAGACCAAGCTGCGTATTACGCTACACTTGTGAACACTGGTATATTAACACCGAACGAAGCAAGGGAGGCCTTACGACTTGAGAAGATCGACGGATTCGATAAACCAAGAGTTCCTGCAAATATCGCAGGCTCGGCAGCAAATCCAGCAGAAGGCGGGAGACCGCCCGAAGACACAGAGGACTAAATATGACAAAAGATATGATGGTAAAAGCTCTTTCAGACTTCTGCGCCAGCAAAGGCGTTGAAACTATGAGCTTGCCCGAATACAAATCACATGGAAGTGATGTTCCAGTTAAAGACTTTTTGCTCAGAAGAGCATGGGGTTCTTGGGCTAGAGTTATTTCTATGATGAACAAACGTTATCCTGTCCAAGTAGTAGCACCAAAGGTAGAGGAAGTAACAGCACCTAAACCTAAAGCTACTAAGAAAGGAGAGAAATAATGTCGGATAAAATTTTTCATTGGGCGTCCACTCTTAAATCTTTAGGAGAAGACGACGACGGTTGCTTACAAATTAAAGGTTCCGCAAGTACAATCGATTTAGATCGTGCAGGCGACATAATTGAAGCACAAGCATGGACAAAATCAGGCGGACTGGAGAACTTTAAAGGTAATCCAATAATCTTGTTTAATCACGACTATAATAAACCTATAGGACGTGCTACTGATTTAGCAGTAACCGATAAAGGCTTAGATATAACTGCAAAGATATCTAATGCCAATGCTGAAATAAAGAATTTAATTAAAGATGGCGTACTTGGAGCTTTTTCTGTTGGTTTCAAAGTCAAGGACGCTGATTATATGACTGAAACCGATGGATATAAGATAAAGGACGCGGAACTTTTTGAAGTTTCTGTAGTATCAGTGCCTTGCAACCAGGGAGCAACGTTCTCTTTAGCAAAATCATTCGATAATATGGAAGAATATAAAAAATTCCAAAACCAATTTATTAAGGCTAACTCAGGTGCAGCAGCAGACGCTGTTAAAATTGAGCAGCCAAGCGGGGAGCAATCCCATAACATGGAGACTAAAATGTCAGAAGAAAAGAAGACTCCTGAAGCAGGCTTTGACCTTGAGTCATTCGCAAAAGAAGTGGCAGAAAAAACTGCAACTACAATTGCTATGAAACAAGCAGAAGCTAAAGCAGCTGAAGAAAAAACTTTAAACGAGCAGGCTGAAAAGCAAGCAGAAGTTGAAGTTCAAGAAAAAGCTGTTCAAGAAGCTAAACAGGAAGAACAAAAATCTGTAATCCAAGCAGGATTAACAGGAGCCGAAAGGCTTATCTCAGATGTTGAGAAAAGAGTTAACGAAAAGCAAGAAGATCTTAGCAAAGTAGTTAAAGAACTCGAAGCTCAGCTAGTTGAGAAATCATCAGAAATCATGAATATTCGTGAGTCAAAAAGACACTTCGGTGATAGAACAGGAAGCACAGACTGGAAAACAGAATTTAAAGAAGATGTAATCGACGCTAAATTCGCTGGTCTTGCTACAGGAAAAGGTTGGAATAACGACCATGCAAAATCATTAATGGAAAAAGTTAATGTAATGTCAGGTGTTGAAGTATCATCAGCTGATTTTGAGCAAATCGTTTCAACTAACATTGAAAGAGATATTCAAAATGAGTTAGTATTGGCTCCTCTATTTAGAGAAATCCCAATGAACTCTGCTAATATGATTATCCCAATCTTACCAGATAGCGGCTATGCTGAATTTACAGCTAACCAAACAGCTTCTGGAAGCGCACCGAAAGGTAACTTAGACCCACGAGGCGATGCATATGATCCAGCTAATGGAGCAGGTGTCGACTTAACTGAGAGAACACTTTCAACTAAAAAATTAATTTCACAATCATACTTAGGTAATGAAACTGAAGAAGATGCTATCCTACCGATTCTTCCTTTAATTAGAGAATCAATGGTAAGATCTCATGCTAGAGCAATGGAAAATGCTATCTTAGCTGGTAATCACGCAGACGGTGCTTTTGGTACTGGCGGTGCAGCTTTTGAAGGGCTAATCACAATGGCTGGGGCTAACAAGACCCAATCAGCTACAGCTTTTGCTTCTGATAAACTAACAGCAGCAGCGTTGTTAGGTGCTAGAAAGAACATGGGTAAATATGGTATCAATCCTTCAGACGTAGTATATGTTGTCTCTCAAAGAGGCTACTACGAATTACTAGAAGATGCTGAGTTCCAAGATGCTAACCTAGTTGGTAATCAGGCAACTAAGCTAACTGGTGAAATTGGAACCGTATTTGGTTCAAGAGTATTAATGTGTGATGAATTTGCTACACCAGCAGTTTCAAAAATGCACGCTCTTGCGGTTAACCCAAGAAACTTTGTATTACCAAGACTTAGAGGTGTAACCATTGAGTCCGACTACGAAGTAGCTAACCAAAGAAGAGTTCTTGTAGCTTCACAAAGAATTGGCTTCACCGATCTAATCGATGCAACCACTTCTTGTCACTTACTACAGTACAAAGCTTCTTAATAGCTTAATAGGTTTTTGTGGGGTTTACCTAAAACCCCACACTTTTTAACTATGGCAGACTTAATAACAGTAAATGAATACAAAGACGCAGAAGGACTCCGAGGCGAGAAGGATGACGACCGTCTATCTGTTATGGTACCTTTGGTATCTGATTTAGTTAAGAAGTATTGCGGAATAAGTTTTGTAGACTTTTATTCTACAGATAAGGTTGAAACTTTTACAATCAATGACAACTACACAAGCACCATTACAATGAGTGAAAGTCCGTTAGTTACGGTTGATACAGTAAAAGAAAGACCAGACTATGGAAGTCCTTATGTAACTCTCACTACAGGCAACTACGAATACTATGTAGATGTAGAAAGTGATGCAGTCGTAAGAACAAATGAGAGTGGTAATCCAATCTCTTGGAAGAAAGGAGTAGGTTCTGTACAAATTACATATAATGCAGGATACTCAACATGCCCAAGTGATTTAAAACTCGCACTCTTTGATTTAGTTAACTACTACATGAAAGACGAACATAAAGAAAGAAGAAGTTTAGGCAATGCCCAAATGAGTAACCAAGGAACTTCAGGTATAAAATCAAGTACTGACTTTCCAGACCATATTAAGAGAGTACTAGATTTATATAGAGTTGTTATTTAATGGCACTAAGTAACATGTTTGGCGAAGTAGATAAGATGCTAGACAAATATAACGATAAACCTTATGACGATATGGTAGCTGAACAAAGTAAAATGTATACTACTGAAATGCATTATACTCCAAAGTGGACAGCAGGAGTTTTAGTATGGGCGTGTTATTCATACATGAGAAAAAAGGGCGTAACGCCAAAAGCTATGTCAGGTCAAGTTCTGCAAGATATGAAGAATGTAGCTGATGTGGTATGCAAGTCGTTAAATGTTAAAAGCAGATGGGTAAGTGCATTAACGACTCAGAAATTTACAGTAGTAACAGCTGAGCCAGACCCAGCTGATCTAGATGGAACACAAGTACAAGTTGAAAATAGAGGAAGTGCCATAGTATTGATATTTTATGAAAGTTATGGAAGAACAACACCATCTTCATATGCTGCAGGGAGACATCTTTATGCTCAAACTAACGTATTTAGAGGAGCAGGAGTAGCTATGAGAAAAGGCCTCATGGCAAAAGGATATGGAAAAGGTAGCTCTCCTTTAAGTGGTTTTGGTGGCAGTACAACTACTCCAGTAATGCAAGGCAAGACGCAAGGAACTGGAAGTAGATTACATGGAGGAACTCCTCACCAGAGTCAACATAATACAGGAACAGATAGAAGTGATACTACTGTTAGAATGATGAACTTTTTACAGAGTATGCAAGCCCGAGACTTTAATGCAACTATTAATCATAAAGCCCATGGAGTAGAACAGATAAAGAGGGAGATTAATAGAAAATTTAATGCGGCTTATGTAATTAAGGGAATGTCAAAGATTGATATATTTAATATTGATGAAGCCATTTTAAAAGAAATTAGTATAAAAATTGTTTTTGGAACTCAAAGTCAAAATGCCTTACAACGAGAGGCAGATAGTGGCGGACCGTTCGTGAAAGACAAGAGTTTAGACGGTTTCTTTAAAAAACTGGAAAAGCAAGTAAGTACGAAGTTTTCTAATCCTAAATATAAAGGATCTCTTTCAATACTAGAAATGGCAGAAAGAGGAGTATTTGCAAAAGTACCTTTAGCAATGAAAACAGCATCAGGACTTCCTGATTTAAGATTTAAAATAAATAAAGAATTAATTAAAAAAGCTAAGTACAAAGAAAAGCAGAAGAAAAGAATTGCAAAACAAAAGAGCAAAGCTAAGACTAAAAAATTATCAGTAGTCGCAGCAAAAGACAGAGGGATGCCTAAATCTCAAGCAAGAACAGTAGACAAAGCAAAGACAGCACAAAGTCCCTTACACTTAGAAGCAATGTTAGAAAACTTACTACCTCAAGAAGTAGCAAGTAGAATGGGACAAGGTGGAGCATTAGTGTATAGAAGTGGTAGATTTGCTAATAGTGTAGAACCTACACAAGTAATGGTCGGGCCAAGAGGGGGTGTACAAGTAGACTATACTTATATGAAAATGCCTTATCAAACGTTTGAACCAGGATATAAGCAAGGCAGTACACAAAGAGACCCAAGAAAGATAATAGGGGATAGTGTTAGAGCAATAGCACAAAGTATAATAGGAGATAAATTCCTCAAAGTAAGGAGAGTATAATGGACTCAGCACAAGCAAGAAGATATTCGTCGCGTCGTAGAGCCATAGTCGAAGCCTTAGCAGTAGCGTTAGAAACGCAGATAAATGGAAGTCCTCCAATGAGAACTTCTGTTAGTCAAGTAGAGCGCAGACTGAAATTTTGGGACGAAGTGAATGAGTTCCCTACCATCCATATAGGAGCAGGGGGCGAAACAAGAGAATACGATGGCGGTGGCTTTCGATTTAGATTTTTAAGAATAACAGTTCGATGTTATGTATCAGATGACAATGATGTCATTGAAGCACTCGAAGAATTGTTAGAAGATGTAGAAACTGTGTTAGAGGATAATGATCCATTAACTTACACAGATTCAACAGGAACATCTCAGTCTACAGTACAGACTTCAATCTTAACTGTAGATACAGATGAAGGTGTATTAGAACCTCTCGGTGTTGGAGAAATCGCCGTAGAGATTCGATATTAACGGAGATATATAAAATGGCATTTTTCTTTAGTAGAGATACCAAAGTATTTATGGAATGGTCAGAAGATGGCACAACAGGACAGACAGCTCTTTATGAGATACCTGTACTGGATGGATTTTCTTTCAGCCAAGCTACAAATACTTCAGAAATAACATTAAGTGAAGCGGCAACATCCGCTGGTTACAGTAAGAGAGGTAGAGCAATGTTCACCGACTCTTTTGCACCAGCAGAGTGGAGTTTTAACACTTACATGAGACCTACAAAGTCAGGTAGTAACGCAAAATATGTATCAGGCGACCATGCCGATGCAGCAAAACATTTTGCAGTAGAAGGCCCTTTATGGGCAGCTATGAGTGCAAAAGACTATGATAAAGCTTGTGGCGGAGACGCTTTCGGTGGAACAAATAGTCAAATCTTTAATTTTGCAAATTCAAACAATGTACAAGTTGGATCTTTCAATATGTACTTTGTTCTTGGAGCAGCAAAGGATGCAACTAGCGCACTATATACTACAGGTACTGACGGAGTAACAATTTACAAATTAGCAGATTGTTCAGTAGGCTCGGCTTCAATTGACTTTGATATTGAAGGAATCGCACAAATCGGTTGGTCTGGAAACGGCAAAACAATCGAAGAAGCGGCTTCTTTAAATACTGAAGCTTCAGGAGCTACAGCAAAAGGTTTAATTAGAGAAGGAGTAGACACGACTTCAAACTTCATTAGACAAAAATTAACAGACTTATCACTAGTCTATGATGCAAGTGAAGTATCAGGTGCAGTCGGTAGCTTAGGTGCTTCAGACACAACCTTTGGAGTTACTCTAACAGGTGGAAACATTACTATAGAGAACAACAATACTTACTTAACACCAGAAACAATTGGACAAGTAAACTTACCTTTAGGTCATGTTACTGGTACAAGATCGGTGACAGGTAATTTCACTTGTTATCTAAATGATGTAGCAAATGGGTCTTTAGACTTATTTGAAAAACTTCAAGAATCAAGAGGCGTAATCACTAACGCTTTTGCAATGACATTCAATATCGGTGGTGGTAGTAATACCCCTCGAGTTGCAGTAACAGTGCCAAAAGCTCACTTAGAGTTACCTGCTCATGATTTATCAGATGTAATATCTGTAGATGTAGCCTTCCATGGTTTACCAACAGACTTATCATCAGCAACAGCAGCGGACGCTACCAACGAAGTATCAGTTACTTACGTAGGAGCTTAATAACAAACTGAGTGTATGGGGAGTCATTTCCCCATACATTTTTTTAATAGGAATAAACAAATGACAACAGAAAATAAAACACCAGTAGTATCGCTTAAGAGTTTGTTAACTCCAAGCAAGACAGTAGAAGTAGATTTCCCAGGATTAGAGGGATTTACTGTAAAACTTACTTATTTAGCAAGAGAAGAATTGCTAAAACTTAGAAATAAAAGTGTATCACAAAAGTTTAATAAAAAGACTAGGGCATACGAAGAACAGCTAGATAATGATAAATTCTTAACTGAATACTGTAAAGCAATCATAAAAGGCTGGAAAGGCTTAAAATATAATTACTTAGAAGAGCTTCTATTAGTAGATATTAGCGAAGTAGACCCAGAAGACACTTTAGTGTGGAACAACGAAAATGCAGAGTTACTCATGAAA
>Ga0181417_1000435_pt1 | contig 13786 bp, 10 predicted proteins | sample 40SPOviralmetaG_FD_130142 | JGI IMG/M metagenome (GOLD analysis project Ga0181417, IMG submission 130142) | Marine viral communities from the oligotrophic San Pedro Time Series (SPOT) site, San Pedro Channel, CA, USA - 40 SPOT_SRF_2013-02-13 | ecosystem: Environmental > Aquatic > Marine > Strait...
GGGCAATCAGTATCAGTAGGAACAACAGGTTCAAACCAAGGTGGATATAATTCACATAGTTCACGTGCTGGTGGTTACAGTTCTGCAAATTATGCCAGTGCTTATCAAGCCGGTAATGCAGGTAATCCATATGGTAATAAGAATAGGTCAGGATCAGTTGGAAATTTAAAAGACTTTGAAAATGGCGGAAGTGGAAAAGTTAAATACTGTGGTGTAATGGAATTTGATTTTGACCCTACGATGGGTGAATTTGTAAGATTGGATGTTGATAAAGATAGTAACGTTTATAGATATTATATAGAATATCCAAGTGATACAGATACAGGATTAGCATCAACAAGTGGTGTTACACCAGGCGGTGCAAATCTTCCAGCAAACAATGGTCAACCAAATTATGGTTCTGGTAACCCAGGTGCTCCAGGTGGAAAAGGATATCAAAGTCCTTTTGTTCAACCAGCAGGGCAACCACAAACTAAAGTTTCACATGCAGGCGCAAGTGGCGGTGCAGGTGGACGTCATAGTTATCAACATTACAGTTTCAAACATAACTTCGGTGGATTTGGAGTTCCTTCAGGAAGTGGCTTTAATTTCTTACCAAGTGTTTACAAAAAGAAAGTTAAACAAACATGGCAACCTAGCACACCAGATGATACACCATTAGGTGCAGGCAAGTATGTTAATACTAGTTTCCAAAGAGTATCAGGCGGTATAATTATACCTTTAAGTGCTCCTGTGCAACCTCCAGTAGATATTGCACCAAGACCTATAAGAGGTAGAAGTTATACACGTTATTCAAACTTATCTGGAAACTTAGATTTAATGTGGAATCCTACAACACAAAGATTTACAAGTAGGTTTGATACAAATAGATTAGACAGTATGTCAGGTATTGGTTCAGGTAATATGGTAAGCATTAATCAATATCCAGGTGCTCCAGGATATATACCAGGAACAATGGGACCTGGAAGAGGACCTATAGATCAAATGGCTCCTCCAGTAGAAGTTGATGGTAGAGCATTTAGTGACAGAGATGCAGACTTTAACAATAATCCTGTATTAAAAATTATACCTAAGAAAAAAGTAGACGGAGTGTTCCAAGCATCAAAACCAATATTTGCACCAATTAAATACCCTACACCACAGGTATGTTTACCTGTAAATGAGTTAGGAAGTTTAACACCAGGTGACGAAATTATAATTAATGGAACAAGAATTACAATACCAGGAGGCGGTGTAGATGCTACAATGAATGCATTACTTTGTCAATCAGGTAATGGATATAAAGCAACAACAAGTGCAAAAGACAAACAAAAAGCAGTAAGAATTACAAGTTGCACAAACGCACCATTAACATTTAGAGATGGTTGTCGTGGCGGAGCATACAAAGAAGTATTAGACTTCCATGTTGTTAGAAGTTTCTCATCAGGAGAATCAAGAACAAATGATGCAGTAATTTTACCGCCAACAACAGGTGTTGCACAAACTACATATACAGGTTCAGGTGCTAGTGCAAATGCTTCTGGCTCATCTGTAAGTAGCATACCTGCAACTTATACAAGATATTTAGAAGACGGAACTACAGCAGGTTTTTCCGCAAATGCTACATCAACACAAGGATTTACATTCTTCAATGTTAGCAAGAATCAAACATCAGGTGGTGATGGTTATTCAGTAGGCGACAGATTAAGAGTTGTAGGCGGAACTCCAGTTCCTAGTCCACATGGTGGCATTACAGAATTGTGCGTAGGCATACCTGGAGCAGGATACAGTTCATCAGCAAATGTAAAAATTTATGTTGGCGACGGAACAACACCAGGTTCAGGTGCTACTGTTGGTAGTGTAAGTCTTAACAGAGAAGGACAAATTACATCAATAAGCATTGCTAATAGAGGAAGTGGTTACTCAATGGAGAATCCACCTAAAGTTAGAGTAGTTGATTTAGATCCTACTTCTACAGCAACACCGGCCACTGTTACAGCAAAAATAGGCGGAGGCAAAGGCTTCCCAGAAAGAGTTGCAAAATTTGAAGTTGTTAGTGTTGTAACTTCTGACTCATTGCTACATTTAAACGAAGGTAGACCAATTGGTGAGATCATAAGTGTAAGAGTTATCGACAGAGGAGTATATAAAGTATTCCCAAGTGATTTAACAACAGGTGTTCCATTAGAATATGACAATATAAACTTTGGTGACGAAGATGATGGTGCTGGCTCAGGCTCAGGTTTAGGACAATATGATCCATTAAGAAAAAATGCAAGCCTTGATAGTCCAGGTGGATATGATCCTATTAGAGGACAATTTGGCGGCGGAACAGGTGCAAGAGTATTCTTAACATCAAGAGAAATACCTGACTGTTCTGAAAGAGGCGATGCTAAACGTTCATTAGGATTACCAGATCAAGTTACAGATACAGATATTCCATTCAGTTTAGCGAATGATATGAATGAAGGTTTGATAGGTGCAGGATATGATCCTAACGATTTATCTATTACATATAGTCCAGGCGCAGGTGGATATGATTCTCATATAGGATTCTTAGGAATAGAATCTCCTATATTTGATGGTATTGCACTTGATGAAGTTACACCTGGTATGTTGCAGAACTTAGGTCTTCCAGGTGGAGATTATAATCAAGATATACTATGTATGTATATGACAGATGAAACGTCTATACAAGAAAGCAATCCTGTTATAGGTGGTCCAAATGATTATGTAGACGAGGATGGATTCAAACTTGAGGCTGGAACAATAGATGAAGAATTATCTATCATTTGTGTAGATACTTTGACAGCAGACCCTAGCAGTATTTTTGGTAATGCAAATGTTACATTCACAGGCGACTTATATCAATACGAATTACGTTCTGCACAAAACGGCGGACCTGTAAGACTAAACAGAGGCATAAGTCAAACTGCCAGAGTTGCTGTTTTAGAAAGTTTAAGATATAATAAAGAAACAGATATTGCTAATGCGGCTGTAGAATTTGCTGGCATAAGCACTACAAATAAAAATAATTTTGCAAATGTTTGGATTGATGATGTAAACGGTAAATGGGCATACTATGAAAACGGAACATTAAAAACATCACAACCTGATTTAGTTGATTCTAAGTTTGTAAAGAATGCAATCTTATATGATGACGATACAGGTGTAAAAGAATTTGATTACCACATGTGGGATCCTTTTAAAGGAGTAATGCCTGCATTTATAGAAGCAGAAATAGAATATATTAGTGAGAATGATCCTGTAGCATACAATAATGCAAGATCAAGTTTTGGTAAAGACAATGTAGGCCAAGTTTGGTGGGACACATCAACAGTCAGATACAAGTGGTATGAGCAAGGATCAAATAGACAGAGGTGGCTCGATTGGGGTAAAACAATGCCAGGTAGTGGTATTACACTTTATGAATGGTGTGAGTCAGAGCAACTACCAATAGAATACAGTGGCACAGGAACTCCAAAAAATGCTTCAGAATTTTTAACTGATATCAGATATGATAATCGCATTAACGACTTTAAGACATACTATTATTATTGGATACAAAACAAAGAAGAGATCACAAGTTATGCAGGAACTGTAAACAACAGAAAATTCCCAACAGTAGATCTTGCTAGATACTTAGCAGATCCTTTAGGACAAGGCTTGCACACATTATCTTTTGTAAGTAATACTTCTGTAGTTGCAGGAAACTTAGGAAGTTCTCTAAGAGAAGAAGATGATATTCTGCAAATTAATATTAGCAGAAACTTAAATCCATTAGGCCTAAAACATAATGCTTGGAAACTTTTACGCGAAGGTGACAACAACAGCATAGTTCCTATGGACATAGGCAACAAGTTAATAGATAGTTTATGTGAAGCCAATGAAATAGGTGAAGTAGTTCCTAACAGCACATTAAGTGAAGCAGAAAAATACGGAATTCAATTTAGACCTAGACAGACAATGTTTAAGTATCCGACAGAAGCAAGAAGAGTTATGAGAGAAGTATTAAATGAAATACTTGCAGACGAAAAGATTACTACTTTAAATCCAAATTGGGCAACAAGTATGCCAAGCAGAACATATATTATAGATGCAAATTGGTATGCAGTTGATAGAATTGATCAATCAAATAACAAGAAAATTAGATTTACATCTCAAGAAAAAGCAATACTAAATGTTCAAAGTGAAAAAGAATTAGAATCATTAAAACAAAGTGGATTACCAGATGGCGGAGTTGTAATGGTAAGAGGTTCATTAACTGATAGATACCAACTCTGGAAATGGAATGCTAAGACACTCAAATTTACAAAAATTGCTATAGAAAATGAAACAGCAAGAATAAAAACAGAGATATTTACTGATACAAATAATACAACATTGCAAACAGAACTTAGAGCATTCCTTAAAATATTAAGAGATACTATATTTGTAGGCACAGAATATTGGAACAAGTTCTTCTTTGAAATGTTAAAATATAGTTATGGCGAACAAAAACAATTAGATTGGGCATTTAAAACAAGTTACTTATTTGTTGAAAAAGAAGAAGAAGATTTAAACACTAGAATAAACTTTAGTCCAGACAACTTTAATCCTGTATTAGAATACATGGAAGAAGCAAAGGCTTATACTGCAAAAATCAGAGAATATAAAGATGCTAAGAAAACACCAATAGAATTTATTACTGGTCAAATGATAAGTGACTTTGATAAACCACCTTATCCAGATCCAGTTGTAGGTAAAGTGAGAATTCTAAATCCAGGTGATAGTAATGATCAAAGCATACTATCTACAGATGTTGATTATAAGAACTGGTGGAATAACTATGCATTATCTAATACTATTGTTAGATCAGGAAACGTTAAATTAGTATTCGATAGAGTTGATTGGCAATTATTAGATGCAAATTGTAATATGACTACAACTAGTTACAATCAAAGTATAGCAAATAGTATTGTTAGATTAAATACAACATCAAATCTTAACGTTCAAGCAAACGCAAACTTTACAGCATCAGCAAGAATATTTAAATATGATCAAGAAGTAAGGACACAGTTTGCAGAAGACATCAATACTTATTTTGGTGCAGGCGCAAGTTCAAATGTAAGTGTAACACAAAATGCTACAAATATGTTTGCGGCAGTAAATAGTGGAGCATTAGTTAAAACATTAGGATTAGTTAAAACAAAAGTAGGTGGCGGATTTAGAGGTGAAGAATTAGATGCTAACGTATTCAGTAAAAACTCAGGTGGCAGTTTTGGTAAAGACATGTATGTATCTGCATTTGGTTATGATACAGCAGGCTGGGATGATATAAGTTCAGTAGGTGGAGAATTTGATAGCAGTATTGAAGTAAACAATTATATTGGAACATTTACAGGTAATGTTACATATAGAAAGAATAACCAAACAGTAGAAGGATTTGATGGAGTAACATTCCAAAAAGTATTATATGGTGAGGAAAGACCAGAAGAACTTGCATTGTTATCTCCATTAGAAAACTTAGTATTTGATATTAAAACATCACCATATGCTTACAATAATGTAAATCAGGTTGTTGCGGCTATATCAGTAGGACCATACGTTACTTCAAACATAAGCAGAGTTGGAAATACTTTAACAATTAACAATGACGTTGGCACAAACTTGTTATCAAATGCAGATGTTATTTCACTAAGTAGCAGTAAAGCAAATATATCAGGCAGTTCATTTACAGTTTCTAATGTTGCTTCAACATCATTTACTGTTAATATACCAGGACTTACAGCAAGTGATGTAAGTGGTGCAGGTGATGTTACATTCCAAAAAGGTCCACAAACTACAGAAGTTGAATATATTGTGCATCATGATATGTTTGGTGGTGAGGAATATCTAAGAGTTTTACAAGACGGTTCAAAAGGAACAGTATCTAGTGCTAAGTTTAATATATTTGATGACCAACTATCAGTAGCAAATGTTTCAGTATTACCACAACCAGCACCAGGCAAACCAGGTGTTGTTTGGGTTGATGGCACAGAAAGAATTGAATATAGATTAGTAGTTGGAAACACTATTAAATCATTAACAAGAGGAACAAGAGGAACTACTATACAAACACATAATACTGGTGTTGCAGTAGTTTCCGGAGCAAAAACAGAAGTATTTGATGATCCAGGTAATTCAGGATTTGGTGATAGAGATCCATCTACACAGATTTGGATCAAGACAGATGGAACAACGCAGGGTCTAACAGACGTTACAAATAGGTCAACAGCAGTTACTATTGGTGCATTCTTACATGGTGATTCAGTATCATCAGTAGGATTTGACGTTAGAGGATTTGATGCAGACCCATTTGATGGAATATAATAAAAATAAACAGACGTTATAACGAAAAGTGATAAATAGTTACAATATGCAAGAAGAGAATAACATGAATAAAGACAACGATAATATAGTCGATGAGGCTGGTTTAAACGTTAGTGGACATATTTTAATTACAGACAAGGAAACAGGAGAAGAACTTGTCAATAAGAGAAATGCTATTCACTATGGTAACATGGCTAGAGTAGTTGCTCTTGCTTTAAAAAATGCAGACAACGAATACATTAACTTTATTGCATACGGAAGTGGTGGAACAAGTGTTGATACTTCAGGAAAAGTATTATACAAAAATCCTAGAGTAAGCGAATCATTTGATGCTTCAGGATCACTTTACAATAGAACCCACCAAAAAAGTTTTACAACACAAGATGACAATAACAAAATAGAAGTTATACAAGGTGCATCTTACAGCGATTTAAAAATTACATCAACTCTTGGATACGCAGAACCAAGTGGGCAAGAGTTATTCGACACTAGCACAGACAACGAAGGAGATTACGTTTTTGATGAATTAGGATTATTTACTGATGCATCAGACATAAACGATGCAACTATGCTAACGCATGTAATCTTTCACCCTGTGCAAAAAAGTCAAAACAGAATTATAGAAATTGTATATACGGTGAGAATACAATTAAGTTAAGGAGATAAAAAGTGGCATATACAGTAAACAAGACAGATGGTTCGGTATTCGCATCAGTAGGTGATGGTGCGGTCGATACTACCTCTAGTCTAACGTTAATAGGAAGAAATAAAACAAACTATGGAGAACTGATAGCAGAAAACTTCATTCATCAATTAGAAAACTTTGCACACACTACTGCTCCTTCATCGCCACTCACCGGGCAAATTTGGTTCAACAAAACAGATAGCACTTTAAGAATTTACAACGGTTCAGACTTTGAACGAACAAGTGCAATAGAAGTTAAAAGCACAGCAATCAGCACTAACCTAACTGAAGGAACAATGTATTTCGATACTAGAGATGATGAATTGAAAGTATATGCCAATTCAGCATTTAAGTCAGCAGTTATACCAGGCGGAACAATTACAGATACTTATACTGGTAATGTTATGTCAGGTAGTTCAAGCATCTATGGTGCTAAACTAGATACATTATTCTTAAAAACAACAGGTTCTAAAATTGTTCCTGTTATTGCTTTAAAATATTACAGTAATGGTTCAGACAATCCAGGGCACAATAACTATGGTGATGGTAATTCATCTATCATGGCACTATTCAGTGACCATGCAACGTTTGCCTTAGATTCAACAGATCCACATTATGCAGAAATTACATCGGCTTCAGGAATAGGCGGTGGTGGTGCTAATATTAAATCAGGTATCACATTAAGAAAAGATTATTCAAATGATCCAAATTCAAGATCAGATACAGCATCATTGGCCAATATTGCTTATGCAGTTGACTTGACAGACCCGGCTCCAGTTGCCACAGCGGCAGGTAGAATAGCAGGTAAGGATCTATTTAGAAACAATACTAATGTTGTTCCAGATACAGACGGTGCATACACCTTAGGTGAAACAGCAAAAAGATTTAGTTATGCATATTTAGATGCATTAAACGTTGGCCCAGGTGGCTCAACAGGCAGTGGCATATATGCAAATGGCACAGCAGTAGATATAGGAACAACAAGTGCAAGGTTTAACAATGCATATTTCAATAACATAGATGTTAGTGGTGATGTTGTTTTTGGTGCAGGTTCACAGAATATAGGTTCAAGTGTAGCACCAGCAGAAAACTTATTTGCCGCAAATGCAACATTAAGTGGAGCAGTAATAGTAAGTGCAACTCCATCAGCATCGACACATGCTACAAATAAAACGTATGTAGATACAGAAATTACATCGGCCACAAGTGCTACCAACGTTGTTAGAACAACAGGCACACAGGCCTCTATTGCAGGTGCTAAAACATTTACAAGTTTATTAACAGGTAGTTCAGGAGTTAGTGACGGAACTGCTACAATGAGTAGTGGAGCACTTTCAGGTGTAACAACAATTACAGCATCAGGTCAAATTAGAGGAGGCACACTAACAGATGGAACAGCATCATTAAACGGTAGTGGAGCATTAACAGGTGCTACTACAGGTTCATTTAGTGGACTAGTTGCGGCAGGTTCTATTACAAGTGGTGCTACTATAGTTGCATCAGGAAACGTTACAGGAAATTATTTTGTAGGAACAGCAACACAGGCTCAATATGCTGACTTGGCTGAGATCTACAAAGCAGACAAAGAATATGCACCAGGAACAGTTGTTAAAATTGGTGGTGCAGAAGAAATTACACAAACTACAGAAGCATTTGATAATGAAGTATTTGGAGTCATATCAGAGAATCCAGCATACTTAATGAATTCAGAAGCAGAAGGTTTACCAGTTGCTTTAACAGGAAGAGTTAAAGTAAAAGTTATAGGTAAATTAGCAAAAGGCGAAAGACTAGTTAGTGCAGATATGGAAGGATTTGCTTGGGGTATAGGTTCAGATGAATACGACCCAAGAGCAGTTATAGGCCGTTCTTTAGAAGATAAGGCAGATGGCGAGTCTGGAATGGTTGAAGCAGTAATTGGTGTAAAATAGGTAAATAGTAGTATAAATTTAGGAGACAACTAATGGCATCAGGAAGTTCAGTTACAATAGACGGCGGAACAAATATGACGCAGGTCGTTACAAGCGACGTAATAGATGACGCGGATTTCAATAATTCTCGCACAAATGTAAACTTATTGCTTGGTAATGCAAATGATATCACTCTAGATGCAAGTTCACCTCCAGCGGCAAATACAAGATATGGATACCATTTAGGTGGCGCAGGTGTTAATGCCGCAAGTGCAGGCGGACTAGTGTATGCCGATAATGCAACAGGTGGTTTTAAACGATTACAGGACGATGTTCAGGCTTTATGTGCATTTTTAGGGCAAACAGTTAGAACAGACGTTGGAAGTGATGTAGCAGACGGTAACACAATTGATTCAACTATGGTTTCAAATTTAATGTTGAATGTAAAAGATTGTTGGGATAATAGACATAGTCCAGCAAGTAGAACAAGTGCAACAGAGGCTTCAACAACTTATACCTCAACATGGTATTCAAGTTTAGCACAAGAAACAACATTTAGTTGGTCTTCAGAAAGCGAATGCAGAGCATATTTTAACGCAGGTGGTAGAATAGGATTTAGTGCTTCAAGAGCCGGCGGTTCATCTACTACACAAAACACTAACTGGACAGATTTGTTAAGTGCAATGGGCGATATGTATATCGATCATGATACAGCATCAGCAAGTTCAGGTTCAGGACAAGCAAAAGGATTTTACGAACTAAACACAGGTTACCAAGAACTTTGGAAAAAGTTTGGTTCAGGTAGTTATGCAAGTAACTATATAAGAATTTTGGGCAAAGTAAATTCAGTAACTAACCCAACAGTAGTTACATTGAAAATGGAATGCAGTGACCCTCACGCAGAAGGTTCAGGAACTGGGCCAGATGGTGTTCCAGGAACAGCAGATGATGGATATGGAAACGACGCCATTGATGGAACATTCACATTAAATGCAAGGACTCATACTCCAGATGCAAGTGGTTCAGGATATGTTATTGCTAAACCAGCCGATGCATTAGGCTCAATATCAGGTTCATAAGAACAAGACGAGATTCGAACTTATTAAAAAGCCAGTTCTCAGTAACTGGCTTTTTTTATGGCTATAAATAAATGCGTATAATTTAAATACATGATTATACAAGGAATATTATGAATATAATTAATCACATCACTACTAACTTGAAAACAGTATTAGTAGATAGATGGAAAGACTGGAGTGGAAGAAGTAACAGACCTGAGTATTGGTTCTTTAGTTTGTATGCAACAATTATAATGGGTGTGCTAATGGGCATAGACAACTTAATTGGTTTTACATTCTGGAATTGGCTTGACCCATTTGGATCACCTAACACAGGTATCCTTGGAGCAATCTTTTTACTAGGAACACTACCAGCAAGTTTGGCCGTTACAGCCAGAAGGCTTCATGACAGAGGCCATAGTGCATGGTGGATACTAGGATTGTTTATTCCTGGATTAAACTTTATTGTTCTTTACTGGTTAGTAAGAGCGGCTAAAGACACACCTGAAGCAAAGAAATATGTAAACCCATACGGCAAGTTACCTAAATAGTTTAACAAGCCAGTTACAATAAACTGGCTTTTTTTGTGACTTATAAATACTATTATGAAACTAGATTGGCACTTTAATATACCAGAAAATAAATTAACACTTACTTTAGATGACATAGTTTATACAGCACTTGCGGGTGCAAAAGAAGGCGTAATAAAAACACAAGGTAAAGAAACTTCTACTATTAGTTATGATGATTGGCCAGAAGAACTACAATGGATAAGTGATAATTATTCAGACGATGTTGGCAAACATATAATACCGCCAGAACTTACAGACGAAGAAGCAGAAGAGTTTATGGAAGTAACTGGCTGTCCGGCCTATCCAGCATGGGGATTTAAAACACCATACAGTAAAGATGACTATGAAGTATATGATAGATTAGCACGACCAGGTTGGCTTTTACAAAACAGAGAAGGCAGATTGATGGCTGAGATTACTAGATTCGAGGGTGTAGGTATTTTTGAAACAGACGGAACTAATATATACAAGAGAGGCTGGAACGAAGAAGTAGAAACTTACTATAATTGTATGCCTTGCTGTGTGTTTCCAGACAATCCAGGTTGGCAATTATCCAGTCAAGAAGAATTAGAAGAAGCAGGCCATAAAGGCGAAGTAATATTACAGCAAGGAACTGAACCAGAACTTTTAGAAAAACACTTCGTATTGCCTTAAATAGTAGCATGAGCACACGTTTGACGAAGGCACTAGAGTTTGCTAATTACCGTATAACTCTAAACAATCAGCAGGCACAACTTAAAGCAAAAGTTGAGAGCCTCCTCAGTTATAGTATTAATGGTGGAACATTTACTATTGATACTAATCTTATAACATTTTGCAAGATACTTTTAGATGAAGGCGACAAAGAAGCAATACTGTTAGATATCTATAAAAATCCAATTAGCATAGATCTTGAATCTTTTTATGATGAAATAAAAAGTAGATACTATGAAGTAACAAATGAATACTATGCTGAATATGAGAAACTTCGTAAGGCGAGAAAAGTTCATAAAGTTTTGGATTTAAATGAAAAAGGCGAATAACGACAAAGGCGTAATAATGTTTGCTCACAATAATAGTGAGATAGATTATTTTCGTTTGGCAGTTGTAAATGCTTTATTAGTTCAAAAAAACTTAGGTATAAAAAATGTTACAGTAGTTACAGATCCTTTTAGTTTAGAACATGGAGAAAAAACATTAGGTAAACGACTAATTAAAAAAGCAATTAACAATATAATTGTAGTAGAAAAAGACAAAGAATTCAAAAGAAAAAATCAAAGACTTTATAAAGATACAAGTCATACAGCAAAAAGATTACAATTTTATAATGCAAACAGATGTGATGCATATGAACTTTCTCCTTACAAAGAAACATTATTAATAGATGTAGATTACTTAATACTAAGTGATACACTAAATCATTGTTGGGGACACAATAACGAACTAATGATGAATTGGAAGTTTCAAGATGTAATGAGAGAAAGAAAAGATCCTACTTTAGACAGACTGTTTAATATGGGTATTACAATGTATTGGGCAACTGTGGTGTATTTCCGTAAGACTGAATATGTGGAAAGTTTCTTTAACTTCGTCAAACATGTAAGAGACAATCCACAGTTTTACAGAGACCTTTATCGATGGCAAGGCTCATTGTATAGAAATGATTATAGTTTTTCTATTGCCGCTCACATAATGAGTGGCTTTGTCGATAAAGGGTTACCACAGTTACCTACTACTTTGTATAAAACATTTGATACTGATGATGTGCATAAAGCAGTAGATCATAAAACTCTTGTTATGTATTTGGAAAAACCACGTAGTCCAGGAGATTATATATTATCTAAAATAGAAAATTTAGATGTGCATGTAATGAATAAATGGGCGATAAATAGAATTAGTAATGAATTATTAGAACATGCAAAGTAGAAAAAAGAAACCACCGCAAATAGGTGAACGTATAGAACATACATGTAGACTTAACGGAACATTTCAAGGAGTAGTTATTGAAATGTTAAGTGCCCAATTTGTTTATAAAACAGATGATGGACATGATCGTTTTTGCTTGTTTAGAGAAGATTGGAGAAAAGTATAATGCAAGAACTAGATGATTTCGGAAGTCCTGTAGGAACAGGCTATGGAGGCGACGGAACTTGTCCACCAGAATATTACAAATGCTTGACTGAAGATGCATTAAATCAAATGCTTAGTGATGCCGGCATGGAGTATGATTACGCAGAAGAAATAATACAACCAGCACAAGGAGATGCTGAGGCAATAATAGATTTTACAACAAGTTTATTATTTTTAGATTTTTGGACAGTATTATCGTTTGCTGTGCCATTAACAATATTTGCTGTATATGGTTTAAGTATATACGCAGGCTTTAAATGGATACAAAGGAGATTTTCATGAGTGATAAAAAAGAATTTGATATAACCGACATTGGCGGTGATATTGCAAGTGAATGGAGAAATGTAAATTGGGATGCCATACAACGCAGAAGATTTATGAATGCTGATGCAGAAATAGATCCTGAAGATAGTTATAGTAAGAAATGGAAAGAAAGTAAAGAAAGTAAAGATGACTAAAGGCTATATTGTAATAGCACAAAACAACAACGCAGTTGATTATTTAGAGCAGGCGTATGCACTCGCTTTGAATTTAAAACTTACACAGACGGTTGTGTGCGGTCTAACAGTATGTGTTGACGCCAAGACTAAGAAACTAATCACTGCAAAACACAAAAAAGTATTTGAACATATTGTAGATATTCCATGGCAAGATGATGCAAAAGATGAGCAATGGAAAATTAATAACAAGTGGAAATACTATTACATGACACCATACGATGAAACAGTAATATTAGATACTGATATGATATTTCCTACAGATGTAAGTCATTGGTGGGATATAATGTCTCAACGTGATGTATGGGCAACAACAAAAGTTAGAACATACAGAGGCGAAGTTGCAACAAGCGATTATTACAGAGAATGGTTTACAAAAAATAATTTACCAAATGTTTATACTGCATTTTTTTATTTTAAAAAATCAGACTTAGCAAGTGAATTATTTGCAATGATTGAGATTATATTTCAACATTGGCAAAGAATGTATTTTAAATACATGCCAGAAGGCAAGCCAGATTGGCTAAGTGGAGATGTTGCATTTGCTCTTGCTATGCAAATATTAGGAATAGAACATTTATGCACAAGAGAAAATATAGATACTGTTCCTACATTTACCCATATGAAA
>Ga0181417_1000442_pt1 | contig 13649 bp, 3 predicted proteins | sample 40SPOviralmetaG_FD_130142 | JGI IMG/M metagenome (GOLD analysis project Ga0181417, IMG submission 130142) | Marine viral communities from the oligotrophic San Pedro Time Series (SPOT) site, San Pedro Channel, CA, USA - 40 SPOT_SRF_2013-02-13 | ecosystem: Environmental > Aquatic > Marine > Strait...
CTGGTTGAGCAACTCCACTAGAACTATAGAATGTTGGAACAGTTGAAACGCCAGCATTAATTACAAATTCAGTTGCACTGTTAACTGCGGTTACTTTAGATCCACAATATGCAGGGTCAGTTGTTCTTGGATAAACATGAGTAGAAGATCCACCATCCAATCCGCAAGTAAATGCTAATCCAGTAAGAATAACGTCACTCTTCTGTCCAGTAGTAGATAGATTATGTGCAGAAGATGTTGTAACTGTCATAATACCACTTACATTATCATAAATTGCATTCGAAACATTAACCGGACCAGAACCACTATAATTGCAAGTAAATGCAATTCCAGAAAGTGTAATTTGATCGTCATAAGAAAGTCCGTGACTGGTAGAAGTTGTTACTGTAGTTACTCCACTTATATTATCATAAAGAACATTTGATACATCTCTTGGTGCATAGAATACTCTATCTGTAGAAATAGCAACTGAAGTGATGTTTCCGTTCGAAATTACTGCTGTTCCAATAGAGACAATATTAGACTCGGACACAGAAGAAGTTCTTATTGCAACATTGACAGTCTGAACTCCTACTCTATAACCAGATCCACTATTTCCTATACTAATTGAAGAAATAGTTCCTGCCGCAGAAACTACAGCAGTTCCTCCAGCAGATACTAGTGGTTGATAACCAAATCCAGCAGTTGATGCTACAGATATGATAATACCACCCTTTGGATAACTAGAGATTCCAACGTCTGGACCCAATGGAGTCGTATTGGTTCCTTGGAATGTAATAGAAGTAATTCCAGATTGCTCACTTAAGGTATATTGATCAGATAATCCTGGAGATTGGAATATATCATTAACCAAGACAATAGCACCTTCTGTTGAAATTCCAGGTGTGTTAGATCCATTTTGCTTGAGAGTAAATTCTGTTTCAGTTGCATTAAATCCGGAAGAAATATTATCAAAAACATAGTTTTTATGATAAGACTCATTTGCAGTGTCTATAATACCAGACCTCATAAATGATCTTCCTTGGAAACTGGACGATGTACTAATACCTGTCCAGTCTCTTTCATCTGGTGGATTTGTTGTTGATCCTATAGGAGTATTGCCAAACGGAGCTTCAACAAAATTTAACTTATTATTGATAATATTATAGTTTCCAGAAATTTTAGTAACCAAATCACCAGTTACAGCAGTTCCTATTCTTGTGCCCATCCATTCTCTACGTACTCTTACGACGTTTGTGCTACCAATACCAACACCTTCTATCTTCATAATTTCATCACCAATCTGGATAAGATCAGATCCAAAGAAAGACGTAATCCCACTAAACTCTAATAGGTTGTCTACACTTAACATTTGATTGGCAAGTGTTGTAGTTTGAGACGTAGAAACTATAGGTGATTGTATAAGATTGTCTAGAGCAACTATAACTTTTGCATTTTGATTAGTTGATACAAATCTATGAGAAGTGCCAATACCAACACTTTCAAGTTCAACAACTTCAGGAATTGATTTCAGAGCATTTTCTGCACTAGAAGCAATTTTAATAACGTTATCATCAACTTTAACTGCAAATATATTTTCTCCTGGAAGGAAAGTGGTATTTGAAGTTCCAACAAAACTAGTTGTTACAATACCGACAGCAGAGGATGCTGTTCCTACATGAACATATTCTAACTTTTCACCAGAAACAAAGAAGTGATTGGGAATTTTAATACTATTATTAGTAATATTGACAATACCACTATCATTTGCTTCAAAATATCTTTCAAAGATTGGAAGATTTTCATGAGAAAGTTCAAATCCTCTCTTAATGTCAGAATCTGTTCCTTGATAAGAACCTAGATCACTATTAATTGATCCATTAGTGAAATCAATTTCATTTGCTTTTGTTATATCTTCATCTAATGTCAAAGCATTCATATAAACATTAACTACTGTATCAATACTTGAACTTGGGGTAAAGACAAGTGAGACAGTTCCAGCAGCAGAAACTCTAGACCCAAATGTTCCCAATCCAGCACCAGTTTCTATAACACCATATTCAGTATCATATGTTTGATAACTTTCAGTTTCAGTGACATAATCATCAACAACAATAATTTCAGAAAGTTGAGTAGAGGTATTAGTAGTATCAGTAACTTGTGCTAGGAAATATGCGGAATCATAATTATTAGGATATTCTGCAACAGTGTTGATACCTGGAGTTCCAGATGCAGAAATATTTGTTGTTCTGGCTTCAATTCTCGATCTTGTAAGATCAATAGTTCCAATACCAGTAACTGTATCAGTAGCAAGTCCTACTTGAATAGTGTTTATAACCCCTGTAGTGGCAATTCCAACCGCACTTGGGATAAAATCTACATTAACAGAAGAACCACTAAAATATGCATGATAAGTGCCTAATCCTGTGGAAACATATCCTCCAAGATTAGTAGTTAATCTACCGTACTCCATTAATTCAATATTTGTTCCATCATGAACAATATTCAGTTCTACTGATTCAAATTCTTCATTTTTTGTTAAATCTGGATTTATATTAACAAGAACTTTAATACTAGAATGAGTGTCGCCAATAGAAACAATTGTAGTAGTAACACCAGATGTTACAGGCGAACTCTTTGTTTCTATAGTTGCAACTCCACCAATACTTGTTGTGCCGGTTCCAAGGAAATTATCATTTAGGTTATATGAGAAAATGCTAAGGTCATAATCATTAACAGAGAACCTTGTTGGATAGAACTGTAGTTGAGCATCAGAACCAGATATTGCAAAATCAAATGATCCTTGATCATAATAAGTTTCAACTCTACCATATTGATTTAAATATCCACGAGATCCGTCATGCAATAAGTCAACAATCATTAATTGTCTTTGAGCATTATATCTCTTATCTCTCACATAAGTTATGTACTTTTGAGATCTAACATCACTTAGACTAAAAGTATCAACTATACTAAATGGATTTGCCCTTGGATTGCTATTAAACTGACTACTAATATCATCTATTGAGAGAACTCTGTTCCCAACGGATTCAAAATAATCAGTAAGAATTCTATTAGAGAAAACTATTTCGTCAGATACAACTTTTGAACTTTGATTAAGATTATTTTCAGTTACAATATCAAATCCATAGACACAATTTAAACTTGCGAAACCATCAATATTATTAACTATGCTCATATTTGTGGAATTTGTTGAAAGTCCAACAGACATAGAATTTTCATTTCTAGTCTCTAATTGATAATCAGAGAATTTTTTATAACCTAAAGTATGATTTTGAGAGGAAACAACATCATTCCAATCATCATATGCGACTTTAGATTTCAAAGAATATGAGAAATTTTGATAATATAAATTATCTTGAAGTTTTTGCAATTCAAAATTTAATTTTCCAAAATCTTCTTGCCATCCCTGAATAACCTTTGAAGTTGCTCCCAAATCAATAAAAGATTCAAATGATGTAATTGAAGATGCAATTCCTTGAACTTTAGAATCTGATCCTCGAATAACTTCACCAACAACAAAATTATCATTAGATGAAACTACTAAAGTTGTGATTTTAGAATCCCAATCTTGAACAATTCCTATTGCAGAATCTGATATGATAGTTTCACCATCTATAAAGTTTTTTGTTTCTAAGAAACTTTCAAAAGTTGGAAAATGTTTTGATGCAAGAATTTTGCCAGAAGAATTAACAGAACTAAAAGTTCCTGGAAACTCCCCACCAGCAAATAATCCAGACATGCTGTAAGTCACACTTCCTATTCCACCAAGATTTTCAGTAATCCCTGTTACATCAAATAACTTATAATCATATTCAGAAGAGTTGTATCCCTTTCCAGTAGATCCTACACCGACACTAATTCCCTCTACAAGGACCCTATCTCCAATCGCAAAGGGAAATGTATTAACAGTACTAAATCCAACGGATAGAGAAGCAGTAACTGTTTTAGTTGAAGAATCAAATACTAAATTATCAATTCCAACTCCAGCACCACTTTGTGTTGGTATAATTGTTGGATTGGAATTGCTCATCCCATTCGTATTTTTGAGAATTTCTACTTCAGATTTTCCAATAGTAACTTTCAAATTAACGTCAGTTACTTCTTTTCCAGTTGTTCCATCCAATACTACAAGTTTAGGAGGAATTGAGAATCCTCTACCAAACGAAGTAATCCCAACACTATTAAATGATGCTAAAGAATTTATTTTGATAGATTGTGGCAAAAGAATTCTTGGATTTAATGTTGGATCTGATGGCAGATTGAATCCAATGTCATCTAGAGACATTCCCTTTAAAGAACCAATTTTCGAACTCTTAGCTTCTAAAATAGCACCATTACCACCAAGAGTGTTAACTGTTGTGATACCTGGTAGTGAGTAATAATTTGTACCCTCATTGTTAAGTTCAACTTTTGCTATTGGTCCATAAGTATGAGTACAATCAGTTTCATAAGTAACTAAAGATGTTGTATCATAAGATAGTTTTTCTGGAATATTTGCAAGTGGGTATGTAAATGTAGTTGTTGTTCCTACGGTAATGGTATGTTTGCCATTATAAAGACTTTCTCTAGAGAAAAGAGTATTTCCAGAAATAACTTCATTGTCTGTATAAATTTCTACTTTTGATGTAGGAATATCACCTTCATATAATGGAGTTAAATTGTAATATAGTTCGGTTGGAGTATTTTCATTAACAAATAACTCTGCTTTAGCACCGACTGTTCCAACAATTCCCTGTCTAGACAACTCAAATGTTTCACTTTCATTAGATTTTTCCCATTCTTTAGTAAAGTTTTTATCAACATATAAATCAAATTTAAATGCTGGATAAGATGTTCCTTGTTGAGTATAAGAGAGTGAAGGATCTGATAAATCAAATGTTACTGTGGAATTTTTATATAGTTTTACTAAAGGTGATATTGGATTAATAGTACCAAGTGATGCACTAGTTATTCCTACAACATTTGGTTTTATCTGAGTAGAATCATAATAAGTATTTGATAATTTAATTCTATTATCATCAACTCTTACAACATAGTAAAATCTATCACTAGAAAGTCCTACAGAAGAAACTTCTGAAGTATGGATTATCTTATCACCTGTTTTAAATCCATGAGAGTTTATAGTTATAGTATTATCTGTTGTATTAACTCCTACAGTAGAGAATCCTACAGGATTTACTACCAACCTTCTATTAAAATCATTATAAGTAAGAGTTACAATTCCAGTATTTTGTGGATTGACATTGACAAAGATATTATGTGGTGAACTTAATCCATGAGTTCCTGCAGTTGAAACAGTAACTAAGTTTCTCCTTATATCACCAGTAATTACATTATAATTTGTTTTAAAACTATGAGTATTCCCAGTTCCAACACTTCTAAAGAATAAAGTGGTTGAGAGGGTATTTGCAAGACCTACAAACGTCCCTGTTGTGCCTAGTCCAACTCTTATAGTAGCAATTCCAATTAAGTCGTCAGTAATCTTTGCGACAAATAAATTTGTTCCATCTGAAAGAGTAGTCCCAATTCCAACGTTAGTTTCATCTTGTACAATTATCCCAGAACCCTTAACAGATCCTATTCCTGTAGAATACGTTACTTGATCTCCAGTCTTCAGATTATGACTTGGTAGATAAAGTGCTTTACTCTGAACAAAGACTGAAGTAACTGCAGCACCAGGATTAGAGAAGGAAATTGTTGTTCCGATACCAACTCCAGCAGTTGTTCCTAATCCTACAGTTTCTGCAGGATCAAAATAAATCTGTTTATTAAGAGAATAAGAATAGTCTGTCTTAAATCCAGAATTAATTTTTAATTTTCTAGGTATCTCGTAAATAAACTTTCCTATAGTATGAGAAGATCCAACAGTAGTATCAACTGCTCTTAGAACTCTAATTCTAGAATTTAAAGAATCAACATTCAGAACCTTAACTCTTTCAGTTCCTACAATTAATGTATCATTTTCTCTAATGCTTGGATAATTTAAATCTCCAGAAACTCTAAAATATGTTACTATTCCTGTTATATTCGTATTGCCAATAGAAACTCCTGTGGTTCCTACTCCAGCAATTGTTAATCTATTCGTTTTTATACCAACATTATAAGATCCTTCAATACCAGAAGATGTCGTAGATAATCCAGAAATAGAAATAATATCAAGAGGTTCAAAATTATGAGGATTATCTGAGAAAATTAAATATTCACCTTTAGATTGTCCTGGATATACTTCAATACCTTCAATAACACTTGAAGCTACACTTATATTATTAACAGATCTTCCTTTTATTCTTGTTATCTTTGCAGATACTCCCTGTCCTTGAGTTTCATTATTATTAAAGACTAAAGTTTCATTAACTCTATAATTTGACCCTCCAGTGACAATCCCAATACTATCAATTGAACCAAAAGAAGTTGCATTAATAGTTGCCGTTTGATTTAACTTATTAGGAACATAAAAATATGGATATGATAAATCATCCTCAATAGTATTCAATGGTTGCGTATTTCTACGCCAATCTTCGGAAATACTAAAAGAATCATAGTTTGATTGTGGATTGAAATTAAAGGTATTGGGAATACCTTTGTAATTATTACCAATTACATAAGGAAATACTGGTTTACGATTTTTTTCAAAAATTCCTGATGATTCTGAGAACTTGTCGTTAATAGTAACAAAATATGCATATGTTCCTTTTGGAAATTCTGGAGTTATACAAAATCTTCCATTGTTCTCATCAAGAATACCATTGTCAGAAACTTCTTTATGATTGTAGTCTTCAATAAAAAATCCTTCAGGAAAAATTGATGTAGGAGGTCTATTATCTTTTAAATTAATACTATATCCAGATCTCATTTGAGAAACTACACCACCATTCAAATTTGAATATCCATACGGACCATATATTGGATATCCATCATATGCAAATCCTAAAATAGGAGAATGTTTTGTAGATGGTACTTCTATACCATTAACCTTTCTGAGATCTTTCTCTCCATATGAGATATTTCCTTCTTGATCTGAAGCAAAAACTGTTTCTCTAAGTTTCCTTGATGCATATAAATGAGAATACTGGAGTCCGAAATCTTTCGATTTTAATCCAGATATAATTATTCCATCATCTTGAGAGAAATATGGATAATATTTTTCAAATAAATTTACTCTCCAGTTTTGTATATTTGCTTTAAATACTGGCAATTCTTCAGTAGATCCAGATGGTATAACATTAATAACAGTTAACCCAAAATCATCCGAGTATCCAATACCAGGTTCAACAATTTTAACGTCGGTTACTGATCCATTTTCTAGAATTGGAACTAAAACAGCTCCCACTCCATCACCAACAACATCTAAATCTGGTGCAGAAAGATATCTACTCCCAGATTTTTGAATTATGACTTCAACTATCTTTCCACTAACAACTATTGGTGTAAGTTGGCAATCAGATCCCGATTCAAGTTCGACTGTAGGTTGTCTATCTAAGTTTAGAACTTCAGAAGATCCATATCCAACTCCATTATTCTCAAGGTGTATAGAGGTTACTGTTCCTCTTACAATAGGTTGGAAAGAACCTTTGAAGGTCTCAGTTCCAATGGAGGATATACCAACATTTCCTGATAAGATAATTGTGATATCTGAATAGTTGAAGTTATGAACTCCTGTTCCTACAGAAGTCATATTAACATATTGTCTTGTTCTGGTATAGAACTCTCTATCACTTGAAACTCCAACTTGCGAAAGATGGAAAGAATCTTTATTGACTGCTGTTACATAATATTCAGTATCTACAGATAATCCAGAAACCGGAGTTCCTGTGCAGGTATATTTTACTTTTTCGCCAGTTTTGTAATCATGGTCTACAATTGTTACGGAGTTGGATGATGTATCAATTCCTACTGAAGTACAAGTTCTTTTTTTGTTTTCATAATTAGAGCCACCATTAACAACATTAATTGCACTGACTATAGATTTTTTATTTACTGTTTCTAAAGAATGTTTTCCAATACCATAATCAGTTAAAAATACGGTATTAAGACCTGAAATTGCATCTGCTTCATTTTTATGCAATCTAATAGTTACATTATCCAGAACTGAAACATAATATGCAGAATCAGTAACTATTCCAACAATTGCACTTTGAGATTGTGTTTTATATAAAACTTGCTCGGCATTTCTAAATTTATGATAAGTGGTAAATCCAATTCTAGATTGAGTAGATGCTGTTCCAACAACAACTTTATTAGAAGCTATATCTGCAAAAAACTCAACTTTATGATCAACTAATTTCATGCTAGCTTGAGCTATAGCACCTGATCCATTGCCACCTTCAATTTTAATTGTTGGGGTATTTGTATAATCAAATCCAGGATCTATGATTCTAACTTCTTTTAATGATCCAGAAACTGCTGCATATCCTGTTGCACCTGTTCCAACTGCGTCTGAAATAATCAAGTTGGGAATATTGATCACATCGATGTTTGTTCCTTCAGATAATACATCAATTGTATCAATTTTTCCATATTTTATTACATCTTTTCCTTTATAATTTAAAATTTCTACACCATTAACAAACATACCAGTTAATCCTGGTTCAGTTTTTGTTAAAGTTCCATCATTAAGAGGTTCGGTTATTTTTCTCAATAACTTTTGGGGACCTAAGGTTTTGCCATAAAATTCAAAAGGTCTTATGGTGCTATTAGAAACTTTTGTTGAATTATCTAAAGAGATAAATTTTGAATTAAAGATATCATTTCTACTTTTTGCAAATTTGACATTTGATCCATTAACTCTTTTTACAAAATAAAGTCCATCATCAAATAATGCAGTATCTCTAACTTTTCTGGTATCACTACTACCACTATCATTGATAAAAGTTTCATCAACTAATTGTGCTTCATAATAAACAGAATCTCCAGTGTAAAATCCATGCTCTATTCCAGGAGAAATTTCAAACTCATCACCAAGAAAAGTTCCTGAGAATTTAAAAACTCTAGCAGACACATTTAAGGGTTGAGAATCATAATGTGGTATTGATGGAGAAGAAATTAAATATTCTCCAGATTCATTCTTATAAACATTATCAATATCAGTAGAATATATTTGTGATAATGGATATGTATTAGAAGAAACTTTTTGAATTCTTCTTTGAATTGTATATACAGCATCAGTATTTAAAACCCCCTGACCACGTATAGAAAACGTTTTTTCTCCAGTTACTGATACAATTTTAGTTTCTTTCCTTATACCATTTAAAGCAATTTCTGCATTATCTCCAGATTTAAATTGATTAGGTAAGTTTAAAGTTACTTTATAGGTATTATTTGAAGAGTCTATTAGTTCAAGAGTTTTGATTTTATAAATTGGAGAGACATTATAAAACCATTTACTTGTTTTATAATTTTTCTCAGAAATTCCAAGATTAGTTACATTAACTTTTCCACCTGTTAATAAATTACGTGTATTATTTGGAATATTAAAAGAACTTAAAACAGAATTAACTCTTACTTGAATAATCTCATCTTGATCTAATTTAGATCTTCCATATGCAAAAGTATTGACACCAACAATGGTTGCATCTGCAACTTCAGAATCAATATCAGTGACCCCATAAAACTGAGTTAATGATTTAGATGTATATGAAGAAACCCCTACAGTATTATTTGGATATCTAAAATATAACTCACCAGTTGATCCAAATCCAACTGTAGAATCAACATCAATAAATGTAGATCCTGCGGATACTTTTCCTATTACTCTTGTGGACGGTTCTACAGTAAATTCTCCATATGTTGCACCATCTACGCCAGAATTTTTATTGTATCCCGCATCAATACTAAGTTTATAGAAAGTTTTTCCATAACCAACTTCTATTTTTTCAACACTAGTGATAGGTGCATATGCTTTTTTTATGTTACTATCAAACTTATATTCGTCTTGATATAATGTGGCATTGTCTAAGTTTTCAGGATTACCTTCAATAGGTTCAACAATTAAATTATTGACAATCCTATATTGAGCATTTGATGGAGAAATTAAGAAATCTCTTGGTTTAATTATTTTTACATCTTCATTATAAATTGCTCTAAACAAAATTTCAAAGGAATAATCAGTTCCTTTGCTTCTATAAAAATCTTTTGCTTGTTTTACAAAAATATTTTGATTTAGATTAGTGTTTAAATTCCTCTCTTCTAATCCGGGCAAAAATTGATGCTTTGCTTTTACTAAGAATTCCTTTAAAAATAAACAACTTAAATTTGTTATTGTCGACTGATCAAGGTGATCGTCAGAATCCGTTTCACTGAAAAGAACCTCCTCTTTATTCAATTCACTTCTGTATGAAGTTATGCCAACAAAACCTCTAATACATCCAGTAAAAGAAAAATTAGTTTTTCCTGTATAAGTTATTACCTCATCATCAATCTTCAGAAGACCATATGATTCTGGAAAACCATTAGTTCCTGTTGGAGACCCTGCAGGATCTACATTAATTGTTGTTGCATCAAAATCTAAATCACCAGAAAGAATAGCAACTTCTGATAAATTTGTAGTATTATCTAACTTAATGTACCTATCAATATTTTGAATTAAATCAATTGGACCACCTTGATATTCCTGACCAAGATAATACTGTTTTAAAAGTTCAGAAATTAACGGGTAATCCTCCCTAACATATGAGGGAAGTTGATTGGATACGATAGTATTAAACTGAACTCTTGTTTCTGACATTTTATGAATTTATCGTCTTTGTATTAGTATGAAGATGAACCTGATGATGATGATGATGCTCCACCAGTGGAAACCGATGTGGTAACAGATGTGGCATTTGTTCCACCTGTTGTTCCTGATGTCTGTGTAGTAACTCTAGATCCACCAGCAACTGTTACTATTTGAGTAGCTGGTCCACCCGAACGAACTAAATTGCCATTTGCATAACTAGAAGAAACGATGTAAGTAGAAGCAGATGGATCTAATCCAGATGTAACATCATCAACAACAGGTTCAAATAAACTGCTACTAGTATCTAGTTGCAAATAAAGGTCCTGTAATCCAATAACATCATTTGACTGTGGTGTTGCAGAAAATTCTAGTATTGGTTGCCCATCTTTTCTTTTTGCTCCTGTTATATTAATGGGATTTATTGTAATGACACCATTTTCGTAGTTAATAAATCCAGCATCTCTTCTAACTATAACGGGTGATTGAGATCCTTGATTAGGTAATGTAAAAAAGAATAAAGTTCCAGTTCTTCTATTAGTATCTGGAATATCTGACACATAAACCGTTTCTTGTATGCCAGCAACAGTAATTCCACTTGACTTTATATTGTAACCACTCATAGATTTAATATAGAATTTGTTTCCAAATCCAATTTGATATTCTACAAAGGTATTTAAGGTAACTCTCAAATCTCTTCTAATTGAAATCGTGGTGATGTTCGAAGTTATTGAATCATGAGAATCATCAATTAACTTGAGTAATTTACTATATTTTAATCTTGCCCCATACTTATTCACTTCACTTGATTCGGCATACTTATTAACATTATTTTGAACAGTACTTGATACAAAAGTTGCTGAAGGTGCTAAATTAGTATTGTAATAAATTTTGCTATTGATCTCAACATACAAATACTTCAGATCAAGCAATTCTGGTACAATTCCAGCAACTGAATATTTTTTTAATTTTTTCTTGATATTTTCTTTAATTAGATTAGGGATAAAATCTCCAAATCTAGGTTTAATACTAATAAAAACTTTTCCATATTGTGGTGGAACAAGTTCTTCACCACCAAAAACTGAGATAGACTCAGTTTCAGGATAAATTTGTGTTGGAATTAATGATTCATAATCATTTGCAGTCAATGCTCTATATTGAGATGCATAAATTCTTGGTGCAAATTTCTTAATTGATTCTACACCTTCAATTTCCTCTCCACCTCTAGCACTTAATCCAGTTGTTACTAGAGAAATTCCAGATGAAACAATATATTCCTGAGCATTTCTTGAATAGACTAATCTTCCTGCAAATGTAAATTGTCCGACACCATTTGCAGAATCACCATTAGATGCAATATAGTCTACAGTAATGTAATTATTGTCTTCAAGTTTTTTACCAAATAGACCATCTCCAAATAATACTTCATATCTTTCATCATCTGATTCTTGCAGATAATAAACAGTTGAATTTGGATTTACTTCAAATAGACTATCTTGACGACTATATTTTACACTTCTTGAAGAAGATTGATTTGGCCTGACTGTTACAGTCAATAATTCAGTATCTATTCCAATATTATCTAATATAAACTTTGTATTTGGATTTCTTGAACTATATGTAAAATTAGAAGTTAGTAAGCTTCCCTCATAAATTGAAATATTATTAAATTCTGCTATTCCATCATTTACAGGAACTGTTATATCTTCTAAAATTGAAAATACAAAAGACGAATTACCAAATCCACCTGCAGAAGTTGCTATAGGACCCTTCTTAACAGTAAGAGTTGATGGAGTTGGTGTGATATTGGAGGTATCAATAAAGAAAGTAATTACTCCAGTTGCTGCTTTTCTAGATTTTGGTAAATATCCAATATTTCTTGCTAAAGATACGACATTTTCTCTTAATGTCGCACTATCAATAAAAACTTCACTCGCAACCATATTGGCATTGTATGAAGTGATGTAAGTATTATATGCCAGGACATCAAGTATTGAGGAAAGGTTAGAACCCTCAAAATCATAGTCTGTAAAATTAGAGTTTTCTTTTAGATATTCTCTAAGTGTTGTTTTAACCTGGTTAAAGTCCAGATTAGTAAAATTAGCTAATGGCATTTCTTACCTTGTTGGTTGCAAAACGAATTGTAATTCTTGTGCTGGAACATCTGCTCCAATAATTTCATAAAGTATAGTTGCATTAAATTCATTCTGATCAAAATTGGGTTCCACCTCAACATTTCTTAGTTTTACCCTTGGTTCATAATTTCTTATTGAATTTCTGATCTCATTTTTTATAATGTTAGCAGAAATATCATTAATATTATCAAAAAGTGCTCTATTAATATTAGATCCAAAATCTTCGTTAAAAAATTTCTCTCCAGGTGAAGTAAAAACAATATTCCTTACCGAACGAGCAATCGCAGATTCATTTTTTAACGCAATTATATCACTTGTCAGAGGATGTTTCTGAAAAGTCATACTCACATCTTTGAAACCTTGACTAACTCGCTCTAATGGCACAAAATTACGGCAATTATAACTTATTTATCAAGGTATTTTGGGATTATTTACTCGTAAAGTGGTTCTGGACTAGTTTCACTTTCAAAAAATTCATTTTCTTCAATAGAATCTTTCTTTTTAGGTGTTAAATCATCATTTGAAATCTCACGAAGCATCTTTTGATGCTGGTGATTTGCTAAGTTGTCTAAAAAATCGTGTTCTGTAGTCATTTTTCCTCTTTTTCTGATTGTTCGTCTCTTTCTTTTGCGGTTTTCCAAAAATATTCATCCTCACGACCCATACCAAGTCGTTCAAAACCATTTTCAACTTGGTAATATTGAGTTGACACTTTAAAATCAGGCATTTTTGGTTCAACAGGTGTTAAACTATTATCAAAGATACGCATTCTATTGTTTGGATACAGTGCATACTGCCCA
>Ga0181417_1000446_pt1 | contig 13556 bp, 10 predicted proteins | sample 40SPOviralmetaG_FD_130142 | JGI IMG/M metagenome (GOLD analysis project Ga0181417, IMG submission 130142) | Marine viral communities from the oligotrophic San Pedro Time Series (SPOT) site, San Pedro Channel, CA, USA - 40 SPOT_SRF_2013-02-13 | ecosystem: Environmental > Aquatic > Marine > Strait...
ATAATTTGCCTAAGGTGAGTTCGATCCTCACAGGAAGCACTAAGCGAGTATGGCGGAATCGGTAGACGCACCAGACTTAAAATCTGTTGAGAGCAATCTCGTGGGAGTTCAAGTCTCCCTACTCGCATTCTGTTAAATATACTTGTCTAGAGGTAAATATGAAATTTACTGCAAGTGATAAGTTTTGTTGGTACAATAATGGTAGAATAATCGTAAAGATGTACTTCTTGAATGACATACCATTTACTTTTGATGAATTACCAGATGGACATTTATATGATCGAGATTTGATTGCTATAGCAAATACAAATCCAGAATATGAAATTGAAGATGTATATAAAGGATCTAATTATTTGATAATGGAGCAATGCCACCCTTGCTTTGATGTAATAGAGATATTAAACTCTGAGATTTTACCTGATGATTTGATTTATTCTGTAGACGAGGAAGATTTTCACGGATAAATAAAACATAGAAATCTAATAGTTGTCAGAATAAGATGCCTCTTAATAAGCTTGAGAATTTTATTAAGAATGCCGAAGGTCGCATTCTATATGTTAACCCCAATGACCTTGACTCTACTGATGGTATTGAGAACCAAGGTAACTCATTAACAAAACCTTTTAAAACTATCCAGCGTGCTCTAATTGAGTCTGCTAGATTCTCATATTTGAGAGGTGATGATAACGATTTAGTAGAAAAAACTACCATTTTAGTGTTTCCTGGTGAGCATTTAATTGATAATAGACCTGGATATGCGATTAAGGATGTAGCAAATGTTGCAACAGCAGTTGCTCCTGGTGGAGCAGAGACATTTGCAGGATCTGAATTAACTCTTACTCTCAATTCCAACTTTGACCTTACCCAGGAAGATAATATCCTGTATAAGTTTAATAGTATTAATGGTGGTATCATTATTCCCCGTGGAACATCTATTGTTGGTCTAGATTTAAGAAAGACGAAGGTTAGACCAAAATACGTTCCAAACCCAACAGATCCTAATGCACCAGATTCAGCAATCTTCAGAATTACTGGTGCCTGTTACTTCTGGCAGTTTACATTCTTTGATGGTGATGAAACAGGATTGGTCTACACTGATCCTAGAGATTTTTCCGAAAATAATAAATCAGTTCCTACATTCTCACACCACAAACTTACTTGCTTTGAATATGCTGATGGTGTAAATATCCCCTCTGGATATGATATTACTGACCTTGATATGTTCTATAGTAAGGTCAGTAATGCCTTCAATAGAGCATCTGGTAGAGAAATTGATCAGAAGTTCCCTGCATCCCCAGATTCATTCTCTAAACAGAGACCAGAATGGGAAATTGTTGGTGCCTTTGCATCAGATCCAATCAAAATCAGTAGAATTATTTCTGGTGATGGTGCGACTCCTGGAAACATTGTTACAGTTACCACCCAAATTGCACACGGATTAAACTCTGGAACACCTATTAAAATTCGTGGTATTAATATTGCAGATTACAATATATCTACGAAAGTTGTTAATGTTCTCAGTGACACTGCATTTACATATTCTCTCCCATTCGTAAGATCTAATCTTCCTGCTGGACCTGGAGCAGGTCTTGCGCCTGGAGCAGATGGTAGTGTAACTATTGAAACTGATACTGTATCTGGTGCATCACCATATATTTTCAACGTATCACTTCGTTCCGTCTTCGGTATGAACGGTATGCACGCTGATGGTAGTAAAGCAGATGGTTTCCGCTCCATGGTTGTTGCACAGTTCACCGCTGTGTCCCTCCAGAAGGATGACCGTGCATTCGTTAAGTATGATCCTACCAGTAGACTTTACGGCGGCATTGCGGTTAGCAGAGTAGCAGGAGATGAGTTATCTTCAGGTGCTTCATCTACTAATAATCAGACAGTATTCCACCTTGATTCTGATGCTGTTTATAGAGAAGGGTGGCAGACTAAGCACATTAAGATGTCGAATGATTCAGTCATTCAAGTCGTTTCTGTGTTCGCTATTGGTTTCCATAAGCATTTTGAATGTTTGAGTGGTGGTGACGCATCAATTACCAACTCCAACTCCAACTTTGGACAATTCTCACTGGCTGCAGATGGATTTAAGAGAGATCCATTTGGTAAGGATGATAAAGGTTTTATAACCAATATTATAACACCACAGGCACTTGTTGAAGATGATATTGATGTTGAGTGGGTTCAGTTTGATGTAACCAAAACTAAAGCAGTTGGTATTAACAATCACTTGTATCTCTTAGGTTATTCTAATGAAGATATTGCACCTCCAATTATTTCTCAGGGTTATAGAGTTGGTGCGAAGGTAGGTGATAGAGTATATCTCGAAGATGACAGTTATTATGCAGACATCTTTATGACTGATGGTCCTGTTACTGCAGCTAACCCTACAGCAGATGGTATTAACAGTTCCGTTAAACTTTATAATGATGTAACTGTCACAACTCCTCTGAATAGACCTGAGGTTTCGATCTATAACATCACACAACACAATCTAAAGAATGGTGAGTCTATTCGTATCTTTAGTGAAGATGGTGATCTCCCAGAAGGATTAGAAGAAAATAAAGTTTATTATGCAATTACTTCAGAGAGAAATACAAACTCTGGACAATCTAATGCACGCCCAGATAGTCTTAACCTATCAGGAGCACAAATTCAGATTGCATCTTCAATTGCAAATGCTGAATCGCAAACTCCAATTTATATCACAACATATGGTGGGACAAAATTAAGAGTTGAAAGTAGAATTTCTGATAAGAAAGCAGGTGAATTAGGTCACCCAATTCAGTATGATCCTAATGAAAATCATTGGTTTATTCATACTGATGTAAATAGTGCCCTATTTCAATATATTAACACGCAAGTAACTACACCTGAATCTGAAATCTCTTATCTCAAGAGAAAAGAAGATAATAGAAGTCTTGATGATAAAATTTATAAGTTACGTTATGTTGTTCCCAAGGAATTAGTTAACACTAGAGATCCTGTTCCTGGATTTGTTTTACAAGATTCTGCTGTAACTAATGTAAGAGAGGTCACGGACTTTACTGAAACTAGTATTACTACTGCTGATTATGACTTTGATCGCAATACTAGATTTATTTCAACTTGCACATATAATAATTCTACAAATCTAATTTCTATTAGATCTGATAAACCCCATGGATTAAAACTTGGCGACACTGTTATTATCAGTGATGTTCAAAGTTCAACTAATACTAATGCAAAAGCAACTCTAGGTTTTAATGGAACATTTAAAGTTGATGTAGTAGATAATGATAAAGAATTCAAAATTCCAGATATAGACGTTTTTAACTCTGTACATGCTCCTGGTAATATCACCAGTCAACCACACATTAGAAATAAATCACTACCAAGATTTAGAAGAGCAGATGTACAGAGTAATTATTATGTTTATCGTGTAGAAACTATTAGACCATACATCTTTAATGTTCAAGATGGCGTTTTCTATCTTTATGTTATTAATGCTGGAAACTCTCTCCCTCAAGAATTTACTGCTGATAAGTTTAGTCAAAGTGTAATAGATCTCTATCCACAATTAGATAGAGATAATCATTCAGATAACCCTGAAGCAGCAGTTTCTTTCGCAAAGAGAGCACCAATTGGTCAGGTTGTTACTAATGACTTGAAGAGAAGTTTAACTAGAGAAACAGTTGATATCTATTTTGATACATTTGCTCACGGAAATAAAGTTACAGCATCTGCAGATAATGGAACTAATGCAACATTATCCTTAGAAAGTGAGCACCAATTAAATGGAGTTCGTAGTTTTAGTGCTCTGAATGCTGGGTCAGGGCACGCTGATGGGATATATTATAACGTAAAACTACTCAATGATAGTTCCTTTGCGTGGGATGGTGCTACTGCGGAATGTACTGTTAGTGGTGGACAAGTTACTGCTGCCAAGATTACTGAAGGTGGTTCTGGTTATAGTGGTGGTGAAAAACTATATTTTGATGGAACAACAATTGGTGGAACAAACCAAGCAAATATTGATATTGTTACATCTGGTATTTCAACTGCAACGGATAACTATGTTCAGGTAACTGGTATTGGAACCGCACAAGATGGATATTATAGAATTACATCTGTTCCTGGAACCTCACAGATTGGTATCATCAAAACTAACTCTGATCCTAGAATAAATGTTGGGCAGTATATTATCAATGCTGGTCGTGTTGCAACAGTTACTGGAACCCCAACATCTTCTACTGATACAACAACTAATGTAATTACAACGACAATTACAACCGCACAAGGACACGGATTACTTGCAGGTAGTAGAATTACTATTCGTAATGCGAATGATGATAGTCTAGGTGTTCATGTTATTAATAGTGTCCCATCACCATTAACTTTTACAGTTCTATCTAAAACTGCAATAACTGATCCAAAATATGTCCTAAAACATATTCTCGATGCTCAAAATGCTAGTGCAAACAGTGCAAGTGAAAATCTTGGTGTAAGAGGATCTGTTTTATATGATAATGAAGTTCTTCTATTAGAAGGTAATGAAAATAGTGCAGATGTTACGACAGAAGATAAGTTAAAGGTTCAACTACCTACGAATCTTGCTGATAACTTAATCCCATCTAGATTTCCCCTTGGATCATATGTTCAGGTTGGGAACGAAATTATGCGTGTGAAGAGTTCTGCTCTAACTGGAGCAGGAAATAATCTTCTTGAAGTTATTCGTGGTTCAATGGGAACCGTTATTGAAAGTCATAAGGTAGGTACTCTAATTAAGAAGATCAAATTAGATCCTATCGCACTTCATAGACCATCTATTCTTCGTGCTTCTGGTCATACGTTTGAATATCTTGGTTATGGTCCTGGTAACTACTCAACAGGTTTACCTCAAGTTCAGGTAAGAACACTTTCTGAGAATGAAGAGTTCTTAGTACAGGCACAAGAGACATCTTGTGGTACTGTTCTATACACAGGTATGGACAGTGATGGTGACTTCTATATTGGCAATACCAAGTATTCTGCACAATCTGGTGAGCAAACAACATTTGATGTTCCAACACCAACAATCACAGGTGAAGATCCTAACAGACTTTCTGTAGTATTTGACGAAGTTATTGTTAAAGAAAGAATCTTAGTTGAAGGTGGATCATCTGGTCAGATTCTTTCACAGTTTGATGGTCCCGTTACATTCAACGGAACTGTAAGAATGAACAAGCCACTCATTCTTAATAGTGACTTGAGAGTTACTGGTAAAATTGATGTTTCAAATAGTAATCGTGCAGAAGATGTAACAGATAAAAATGCATCATTGAGAGTTGCTGGTGGTGCAGCAATCGGCAAAAATGTAATCATCGGTCAAGAACTTGATGTTAAGGATAATCTGAACGTTGTTGGTATCTCCACTTTAGGTGGAGAAGTGAGAGTTGATACTGGTATTGTTCCTGATGCTGATGAGGGTGCATATCTTGGTACAGCAGCAAAACCATTCTCTCAAGCACACATTAATGAGATTAGAATTGGTGTAAGTGGTGACACTGAAATTGATACTGCAACTGGTGGATTAACTCTTGATTCTGCTGGTGGAACAACAACAGTTGATGATAACTTAGTTGTTACAGGTAACCTTGATGTAGATGGAACTACACAACTTGATGGACTTAATGTTGATGGAAACACAACATTAGATAATACTACAATCAATGGTACATTATCTGTTTCTGGATCTGCGACCATTGATCAGGTAACTATCGATGGCAGCACTGTTACTGCAACTAGATTTGCTGGAACTGCTGATGTAGCAAATGAAGTACCAGTTTATGGAACTGATGGTAGGGGATTTACTAACCACGACATGTCACTTATGATGAATCCCTCACAGGTTGGTAGTGGACAAGTTCAACAGTTAATGAGGGATCAAAACATTAGGTTTAATACTGGAGCATCTGAATTAAAATGTGATGGTGATATTGCTGCCTTTGCATCTGATGATCGCTTAAAGACTAATAAGGTTGGTATTTCTAATGCACTTGACAAAGTTAATGCTCTGAGTGGATTCACATATAATTGGAATGAGTTTGCTAGTGAGCAAGGAGGTCAATTTAATCCTACTAAGCGATTTGTTGGTGTTTCTGCACAGGAAGTTGAAAAAGTTCTTCCAGAAGCAGTTACTGCCGCACCATTTAATGATGAGTATTTGACTGTTAAGTATGACAAACTTGTTCCATTGCTAATTGAGGCAATCAAGGAACTTTCCGATAAAGTTTCTTCTCTTGAAGATAAACTAAATAACTAGAAAAGCATCCTGAGATGGCGAATTTTAATAAGCAGTTCAACTTTCGCAATGGAGTTCAAGTAGATGACGATAATTTAGTTGTTAATGGGACGGGTCTGGTTGGAATTGGGACTACGATTCCAACAGAACTTCTAGATGTTCGTGGAAATGTTAAAATTTCTGGATTCTCTAGTGCAACTTCATCTTTCAGTCAATTATTGACTGTTTATGACTCTGCTGGAATTGGTACAATTAATCTTGGATCCAAATTAGTTGGTGCTGGAGTAAGTATTGCGAGTGGTATTATTACTGCTGCTGATTCTGTCACAGGAATTGTCACTTACTTTGGTGATGCTAGATTCCTTCAAGGAATGCCAACATCACAATGGATTGACATTGACGCTGGGTTGGGATACACAAGCATATATGCAGCAGGAAATGTAGGTATAGCAACTATAGATCCTAGATTTACTTTTCAAATTGGTGGGTCAGCAGATACTTCGTTAGTAGGATTTACTACAGGTGTCGGTATAAGTTCTGTAGGTAATGTTTTAATCACTGGTGTCACTACATCTGGAACATTTGTTGGTATTGGATCTGATATAACCGATCTTAATGCAAGCAATATTGTATATGGTACTATTGGTAACGATAGACTTCCCGTATTAGAAAACTCAAAAATTCCTAATGATTTTGTTGTAAGTGGAATCATTACTGCCAACACATTTACAGGTGATCTTGTAGGAAATGTAACAGGAGATGTGGTTGGTAATGTAACAGGAACTGCATCAACAGCATTAAGTTTGAGTGGAACACCAGATATTATTGTAGGCGTTTTAACCGCAGCAGCAGTTTCTTCATCTAGTTTTATTGGTGGTATAACTGGTGACGTTAGTGGTAATTTAACAGGAACAGCAACAACAGCAGCATCACTTACACCAACGGCAGATGTCGATATTGCAGATCTTACTGTTGGTGTTGCGACTGTATCAACAACACTAATTGTTGATGGTAATATTGGCATCGGAACTTCAGTTCCTGGCACTGACTTAATCATCAAGAGAGAAGGTTTAGCATCTAGAATTGCAGTTATCAGTGATACTCAAGCAGCAGTAGTTTCTGTTGGTAAATCTGATAGTATAACTGGACGTAATGCAGAGATTAGATATGGCAATCTTAGTGGATTATATCCATACAGTAGTACAGATTCCTTTGATTTAATCAATCACGGAAAGGGTAATTTTAACTTCTACTTAGATGTATCCACAATTGGTATCAATACTGGTAGTTTCTTCTGGCATCATCAGGCAGATGATCGCATAATGACTCTCACCTATGAAGGTAACTTAGGTATTGGTGTTACTGAACCAAGTGCTAAACTTCACGTTGGTGGTGGTGCAACTTTTGCTGGAGATGTAAACACATTATCCAATCTTATTGTTGGTGGAACAATTACTGCACCTGCTGTTGTCACGGATAGTTTCACATCTTTATCAATTACATCAACTTTAGAAGGAAATGTAAATGCTACAAGTGGAGTATCAACATTCACAGGTATTACTGTTGGCAGTGGTGCAACACTCTCACTTGATGAAACTTCCACATTCACTTTAGGTGTTACCACAGCTAGACCTGGTCATATAATTGATATTTCACAGAGTGACGCATTTGAGGATGGTGATAATTTACTGAGATCTTTATTCATAGATCAAAATGGATCTATCGGTATTGGAACAACTGCATCTGTTGAAGAAGTTGAAATTTATGGACCGACTAAAGTTGCAGGATTTGGTGCTATCGCAATCGGTACTTCAGAACCAACTGGTGCTGTTGACTTTGCAAGTGCAGGTATTGTCACATCAACTACCATTCAATCTGGCAACCGATTTATGGTTCCACCTAAACTTTCTACAACAGATAGGAATTCACAAGTACCTATTTCAGGTGCAATGATCTATAACACCACACTTAATAAATTACAGGTCTATACAGGATCTGCTTGGGAAACCGTAACTTCTACCTAATATGGCACTTCAAGGTTCAGGGACAATATCATTTTCCAATATCATCAATGAGTTTGGACAACCACCTGGAAAAAATCTAGGTGCTTATCGAGTCAGACAAAATGTTGGTGCATTATCTAACTTAGGTCTTGACAATAATGATAGTCTAAATGCAACTATTCCACAATCAGGAACCATCAGGTTTAGTGATTTTTATAGTAAGAAGTTGAATATTGTTGTAAATTATCATAGTGGTGGAACAGAGAGACGACCTCAAAATGGTTATCAGAGATACCAGGCAAATAATGTAACAGTGATTGGTGGATTCAAAAGTAGACCATCAAATCCAAGTGGTAAAAAAGTTTACATTCACGTTAATAAAACAATTGAAAATGAAAGAAGTGGTGATCAAAGTAGATGTGCTCTAAAAACTGGTCAAAGTTGGAATGGTGCTGAATTAAGAGTTGATGTTGGTGGTAACGGAAGAATATTCGGTGCTGGTGGAAGAGGTGGAAGAGGACACCGAGGTGGGAGTAGTGATGCCACAGCGGAAAGAGGTGAAAATGGTAATAGTGCATTAGGTCTTACATATTCTGCAAGAGTCAATGTATTTGGTGGTGGTGTCATCGCTGGAGGCGGCGGTGGCGGCGGTGGCGGTGGTGGATCACGCCAAGAAGATAGGGGAGCCGATCGCTCCGCTGGAGGCGGCGGTGGCGGCGGTGGAGCTGGTGCTTTGTTTGGTACTCGTGGTGGAACTAGTGGTGGAGGTGGTCGCTTCAGCCGTGGAGAAAGAGGAAATAATGGATCAGAATTTAATGGTGGATCAGGTGGAGAAGGTGGTAATAATCGTAATGAAGCGGTTGCTGGACGCGGTGGAAATGGTGGCAATAATGGTCAACCTGGAGAAAGAGGTGAAGATGGTGGACTGACAGATAGAGGTGAAGAATATGGAAGAGGTGGATCTGGTGGTGGCGGCGGTAGCTCCATCAGATTAAGAAATGCCTCTCTCATTTCATCATCTGGTGACATTCGTGGTGGCATTGGTAATGGGGTGGCATAAATAGTAAAAACTGATTTTTGTTATGCTCACCGATTTCATACACCGATATGAAGGTGTCTTTAGTAAAGAAGATTGCTCAGAAATTATAGATTACATACATTTTCTTGAGAATGATGGATGTATGTTCTATGACAAGAGTAGATTACATTTAGAAGATCATATTACAAAAAATATATCAAATACACCCAAATACGAGTTAGATCTAAATTCATCACATCGTATTGTTGAGTCTGTATTACCTAAGATTACACCTTGTGTTAATGACTATCTAGAGACATATAGTCTTCTTAATAGATCTAGATTCTTACTTTATGATTGTAAATTAAAAAAGATACCACCTGGAGGTGGTTTTCATACTTGGCACTATGAAAGTAGTTCACTTACTTCTACAGGAAGAATATTTGTCGTTCAATTATATCTGAATGATGATTTTGAAGGAGGAGAAACAGAATTCTTATATCAGAATAAACGAGAAAAGGCAAAGAGAGGTGATGTCATTATATTCCCTACAAACTTTACACATACTCATCGAGGAAATGCTCCTATTGGGGGAACAAAATATCTTTTAACATCTTGGGGGTGGTTACAATCTGATCCAGAGGAATATGAAGAACAAAAATGAACAAATAGAAGCAGATGTTTTTGAAGAACCATTTCCACATCTGGTCTTACATAATTTTTATAATAAAGAAGAACTGAATCTCATTTGGGAAGAACTAAATTTTTATACAAAACCTGGAAAATTGCTAGAAGCAAAAGACTTTGGTGGAATTATTGATGCTACAAATTCCAAAGCAATTATGTTAGATCAACTGTATAAAGATTATAGTGATAATACTCGTGAAGATATTGTAGGTTCTCCTAATTATAGATCTTTATCAAATATATTAACTGTAAATAGAAAATTATTTGATAGTGGTGTATTAGATATCTTCTCAAAAATACATGATTGCGTTTCTCTTGCAACAGAGACCACTCACGATGTAACTAAAGTAAGATATTATCACGATGGAGAATACTATGAACCACATACAGATAAAACTATCAACTATCTGGCATTTTCATATTTTTATAGGAAACCTAAAAAGTTTACTGGTGGAGAGTTAATTTTTCCAAAGTATGATTATACATTTGATTGTCAAGATAATTCCACCATAATTTTTCCTGGTTGGGTACAACACGGAGTGAATGAAGTAAAAATAGAAAACTCTGATTACTATGATGGTTATGGTCGATATGCGATCACAAGTTTCTTTAGTCACACATAACTTGACAAGATACTCAAATATGAGTAGAATACCTTTGTTGGGTTTGAAGGAATGAAAGCTTTAGATTTATTTCCGGTAACAATATACCAGACAGAAATCTCAGATAATGATTATCTTAAGAATCTTATGTTATCTGAGATAATGGAAGCATCTGAATATCTTACTCCTCCAGAAACTTGGAGTACAAATAAACTTAAAACTTCTTTTCAAAGTGAACCTGAAGGGATTGATATTATTGAAAAATATAGATCTATTCTTGAATCTGAATATAGTAAATGTTTAGATGAGTTTTTTGATAAAAAATATAGAGTTCGATTAGTTGACGATAATATATGGTATAATGTATATACTGATGGTGAATATCAAGAACTTCATGATCATATTGGAGAAGCACTAAATCCTTTTCATTGGTCTTGTATTCACTTTCTATCTTACAATAAAGGAGAACATACTCCCCCAGAATTTAGAGATCCTATCGCACAGATTCGTCAATTAAGTATTGCGATGGAAAGGGATTGGGTTGGTGAATATTATGTGCCAAACGTTGAAGAAGGATCATTTTTAATGTTTCCTACATATTTACAACATCGAGTTTTACCTTGTGTTAAAACTGATTATCCTAGAGTTACATTTTCTTTTAATTTGAGAGTATTAGAGTATGGAGACCAAGAGTGGAACGGATAATATTGTAAATGTTGAAGATAATTTTTTGACAGAAGAAGATCATAAGTCTGTTTTATATTATTGCATTAATGCAAAATATGGTTACGGTGAATATGATCGCCCTGAGTTACCACCAACAGGTATGGTTTGTGATATTGATGAGACTGAAGACATCTATAAATTCTTCAAAGAAAAAACTGAACCTTTTGCTCAGGGTTTAGTTTTAGATCGAATGTATGTCAATTCGTTTGCCCCATCAGAAAATCCATACTTTCACACTGACAGTAGCATTCATTCAGATATAACGTGTTTGTATTATGTAAATGATACTTGGGATCTAGATGATGGTGGGGCAACAGAGTTTTATATTAACGGTAACTTTGTAGGTGTTGCACCTTTACCCAATCGTCTGCTATACTTTAGTGCAGATATTCCACACAGAGCAACTTCTTTTAGGAATCGTTATAGATTTACACTTGCCATAAAGTATAATAACATAGAATGAAAAAGTTTACTCTTGCTATTATTAATCCACCATATGGTGTGGGTGGGAATCTAGCTATTAAGTTTCTTAATAAGTTGTCAGAACATACTGATGATATTCGTGCTGTTCTTCCTACTTCGGTGCGGAAACCTTCCTGTTTGAATAAGATTGTGGGACATCTTCATTGTGATGTTGATGAAGATCTTGATCCTTCTACTTTTCCTGGTGGTATTAGTGCAGTAAAACAACATTGGAAAGTAAAAAATACTTCAAGATTTGCAATAGGGGTTGGTGAGATTCCTATGATGAGAGAACATCCTGACTTCGAGTTTCTTCCTTATGAGAGAAGAGATGAAGCAGATGTATTTGTTGGTGAGTATGGTTGTGGTCCTAGTGGTAGAGTTAAAACAGAGAACTTTACTCACTATGCTAAGGGTCATCATTTCATCAGAGTAAGAGATTCTAAAGTAGTGGATAATATGGTAGAATTTGCTGATAAGTTTAGAGAAGCAGCAGGTCAATGCAATGGTCGATATCATTTTGGAAAGAACGACTTGATTACAACCTATATGAAATGTGTTGAGGAAAAAGATGGCAAAGAATAAACATAATATTGATGTCGGATCTAATATTCAAAGATCTGATGAAAGAATTAAAGAGACTCAAGAAGTATTCACTCCGATGGAACTTGTTGAGAGTATGATTGATGAGATTGATATTAAATTACTACAAGATCCAGAGAGCACCTTTATTGACAACTCTGCTGGATGTGGAAACTTTTTGATTGCACTCAAGAAAAAACTACTAGAATATCATACCGAAGAACATATTTTGGATCATATGTTATATGCAGTAGAGATGATGGAAGATAATCATAAAGAATTGTGTGCCAATCTTAGTGTTGATGTCACTCACCCACACTATGTGTGTGCTGATGCACTAGAGTATGATTATTCCTTTGGGGAACCAGTTGGGTTAGATAAGTTCTTCTAATCAATGAGGGGTTGACAGGGCATCGGATTCGTTGTATATTGTGTTTGTGGTTGAGGGATTCCTCACTACGTTGCACATTGCATTAACTAACTGATTATGTCTGATAAAGGTTTTGGAATCAACATTCCTGAAAATTACGTTCCACATCCTAAGACAGAGGAAGAGCGTAACGAACTGGTAAAAGAAGTTCGTGGGTATCAACGCCCTAAGTATGCTTCTTGTAAGTATCTTTACACCACTTTTGTGGATGTAAAAGACATCAAACTCAAGAAAAATTCTGGACGAAAGCGTGGCAATGATGGTCGCGTTCTTGATACTGTGGGAAAATCCCTTGAAAGGGGATATAAAGTAGGAAAACTCCCTCCTGTAATGCTTCGGAAGGAGAATGGTGACCTTGAAGATTTCCTAATCAACGGCAATCATCGTTGGTTGTGGTACTCTGCTAACGGGTATAAGTATATGCTCATTGATGTATATGACATTAATGAAGGATATGATGAGGGTGACGTTATGGATGAAGTTGGTTTGCTTTGGCAACCACAACCTGATGGTACTTCTTCCAACTATGATGACTACAAGGCACGCGGAATTGCCTGGGTTAGACGTCAACAAGAAAAGGGTATTAACATCACCCAAAATATGATTGACGAATGGGTTGAAACGTTTGCAATTCATGAAATTGCACTCACTCGGTATAACTTAAAGAAGAATATTCTTAATTCTGAGGTGAAAGATTCGTTTTTGACGAATTACACTCGCCCTCAAGTGGTTCGTTTCTTTTCAAACTGTAACTTTACCATTCTTGACGGTGGTGCTG
>Ga0181417_1000447_pt1 | contig 13547 bp, 14 predicted proteins | sample 40SPOviralmetaG_FD_130142 | JGI IMG/M metagenome (GOLD analysis project Ga0181417, IMG submission 130142) | Marine viral communities from the oligotrophic San Pedro Time Series (SPOT) site, San Pedro Channel, CA, USA - 40 SPOT_SRF_2013-02-13 | ecosystem: Environmental > Aquatic > Marine > Strait...
AACTCGACCGGGGTGATCATCTGGACACTGAACCCCCCGCGCAAAAACTGTCGCGCGATGTACTTCGCAGCCTGGTTGCGGTCGAACGTCGGGTACCCCACGACGAAGCTGGGCACGGACAGAAAGATCTGTTTACAACCCAGCTCCCCAGTCTGCTTGATCTTGGAGACGAACTGATCGTATATTTTGGTATAAATCTCTTTCCTGATTTGTTTCCTTCTGTCGTCGATCTTCGACACGTCAGCGATGCTGAGCATACCTATCATTACCGTAAATTATTTTTAACTGATTCCAACCCACGTTCGATATTCTTGAGACCTCTGATCAGCGCTGGGTCGTTCTCGAGGCCCCGCAAGAAATTGTTCGTGTCGCTCCTCGCGGTGTTCACACCCGTCTCGACCTCGTCGCTCAGCTCCTGTAAATCAGACCTGGCCTTCGCCTCGGGGGGTATGGGCTCCGGTTCAGGAATGTACGGCCTGTCGAACTGCGCGCTCGGATCCCTGAATTTAGACACGGACGCGTCAAAATCGCCCCTGTTCGGGACGTGGTTCTCCTTGACGACTTTGTAGTCGAGAAACTCCTTACCCATGGATCGCTCGGTGGGTTGATCCGAGGGTTGGAACCCGATGGGCTGCGACCGAATCGCCAGGAGCCTGATCGGTTTTTGTTCCTCCACGATGAACCACACCACCACGGAAAAGCCGAACGAGAACCCGTTCTTCTTGACAGTCATGAACCTGCACTCGTAGACGGTCGCGGGCTCTTCTTTCTGTTTCCGGTACTTTTTCATCGAGGTCGTCTCGATAATGTAGTTCGATATACCAGTGCGCTTGTGAATCTCCTTGTTCGTCAGTAAGACGACGCTCTCCATCAGGTCGGCGGTCGCGTCGTTCTTGACCTCTTCGAAACCGGTGAGGTTCGGGAACGGGTCCATCAACTGGGTCTCGCGCGGGACCGTGTACCCTGAGAAACCGTAGCTCTCGTTTTCATTCGTCAGCATATAGACGACAACCAACAGTAGAAACGCGACGAGGTAGTTCATATTACTAGTATGCGTTAATTTTTTTTCGAATATTACCTCGTGACATAATAGATGTCCCTCCTTATTTACTCCCCGAGGTGTAAATTTTCAATGGATATAATCGAATACGTCAAACAGCATCAGCAGCTCAAGCAGCTGGTGCAGTATCACAACATCAACACGCAGGGGATCCCCTCCAGTTACAAGAATAAAATTACTCGCGTCCCCACGATGCTCACACAGAACGGTAAGATTCTCGTCGGGAACGAGATAAAAAACTGGTTGGAATCCCTCCTCCCGGCGAAAGAGATCACACACTCTCTGATCGGGGGTATGGGATGTGGAATGGCTTCACTGGACGGCAGGGGTGACAACGCGCACATGTTCGCATTGGACGATTACGGAAAGGCGCTCCAGCCCCCGATGACGAAGGAGTTGGAGGAAAAGATCAGCAAGGACGTGAACAAGGGCCAGCCGTACACTGATTTAAAGATGTGAGGCGAATCTATCACAGATGAAGCTCGTGACAATTCAGGCGGCTGCTTTTAAGTCAACCTTCGAGGTGTTGAAAGACATTTTGAACGATGTGAATGTCTTTTTCCGAAAGGAGGGCATGTACATCGTGACACTAGACACGGCGCGAACGAGTCTCGTCGATATCTACCTCTCCGCCGATAACTTCGAGGAGTACGAGTGTGACCAAGATGAGGTCATCGCAGGAATCAACATTTCCAACACATTTAAACTCCTCAAAACCATAACGAACAACGACGTCCTCCGGATCGAGATCAACTGTAAGGAGTACATGAACATCGAGATCTCCAGTGAGATCAAGAAGACCAACACGAAGTTCCAGCTCAAGCTCCTCGACATAAACGAAAGTCGCATCGAGGTCCCTGAGATAGACATGACGACGATCACGACACTTCCCTCCGTCGACTTTCAGCGCCTGTGCAGGGACATGTCTAACATCGGCAATTACATCGAGATCATCCGATCCGGAAAGGGGATCAAGTTCAAGTGTGAGGGAGATTTCGCCAGCCAGGAAACGTTCATCGAGTGTGTGGAAGATTCGCCGACCATCTCCGGTCTGTACAGTTTGAAGTATCTCAACATATTCACCAAGGCGACGAGTATGTGCGCGAGTGTGCAGATCATTCAGGAAACTGGGAACAGGTTTCTCATATTAAAATATAACGTCGCGAATCTGGGCGAGCTCAAGTTCTACCTCGCGACTAAGGTATCTGAAGATCAGTAGTGAAGCCGTCGAGCGTCGACACGGCTTTTTTCATACCTAAACCGTTTAATACAATCCTCGGGAATTTATTCTTCAAGTGTTCGTTGTCGTAGTAGAGAAAGTCCCTGAGGGAGACCTTCTCACCGTGGAAATCACCTCTCGGCCCGGCGTACCTTTTCACCTTTTCAGTGATGTTCACCATCGGTTTATCTCCGTGATCGACGATCCATGCACTAGTCAAGGGGATGTGAAAACACATGGGTGCGTCCGCTTTTTCACCGGGCACGTAGTTGAGGTCGTTGGTCACGACCGAATACAGGCGGCCGTTGAAATAGTATTTGATCCGAAGGATGATCGACGAGACGTTTTCGGGGATGGCGGTGTACCTGAAATCCAAACCGGTGACGTCCGCGTGGAAGTTTTCCAGGATCCCGTCCCAATCCTTACTTTCCCCCTTCCAGAAATCGTCTTCGATTCTGTACCGCATGTCGTAGTCAACCGAGTATTCGAGCTCCTCGTTGACCACGGTGTAGTCTCTCGGTGTGGTGAATTTTTTGAACGCGCATATGACGTTACTTAAAAGATTGAGCAGCATCTCTTTACAGGATATGGAGGGCAACTTTTTAAGTAGGTACAACAATCGTGTCAGGGAGTGGAAGGATCTCATGGAGACGGACCCCGAAAACAAACGGCGCCACGAACGTGAAATGAGCGAGTACATCATTCAGTGCATGCCGTACATGAACCAGTACATAGACGAGACAGGTGAGAATACAAACACCGACAACGTCTTCAACGTCAAGGAGACCGTCGGTCTGAAACGCAAAGATATTTTCAGGGATTATCTCGTCGAGGTGGAAAAGCAAAACATATCAAGACCGACCCGGTGGCTGATGGACGAGTGTCGGAACTGCGGGGAGGACGGAAACCTGGTACATTTCCCGGAAACCAGTGATCTCACTTGTCAGAATTGCGGTGCGGTGGTCACGACGTTGATCAGTGAAGAGTTGACCTATCGAGAGGAACAGGAGACGTCCGAAAAGATCATCAACTACTCGTACAAGAGGGAGAATCACTTCAACGAATGGCTGAGTCAGTTTCAGGCACAGGAGATGACGAACATACCGGACGAGGTCATCGAGCAGCTCAGATCGGAACTCAAAAAAATGAAAATTAAAAATCTCGAGGAAATCACCCACGCTAGAATCCGATCGCTCCTCAAGAAGCTTCGGCTCAACAAGTTCTACGAGCACGTCCCGTTCATCACCAATATCCTCAACGGGATCAAGCCGCCGAGGATGGATCAGGAGTTGGAAGAGACGTTGCGTATGATGTTCAAGGATATCCAGAAACCTTTCGACGACAACTGCCCGGCGGACCGAAAAAACTTTTTAAGTTACTCGTACGTTTTGTATAAAATGTGTGAGCTTTTAGGTGAAGATGAATTTCTTCAATACTTTCCACTTCTCAAGTCGAAAGAGAAGTTGTACCAACAGGATGTCATCTGGTCTAAGATAACGTCTCAACTTCAATGGGAGTATATTCCTACTGTCTGACGTGGCGAATTTTGTTCTCCTCAGGGTCGTATTGGTCTGGGTCGAACATGATCTTACGCTTCACGTGTGATTTTACCCGTTTCACGTGAGACGTGTTGTTACCCGACTCGTACGGGATGGACGAGTGATGCAGGCAGATACGGACCTTCCCGTCGTCGTTCCGTTTGTATCCAAAGGTATATTCAACCTCTGAAATTTCACCGGTTGTGGCACACGTGAACTCGTAAGTACCCATGGCGTGTGCCACGTCACCGTGACAGTCGATTTGGTGATTATCGAAGACGACCTCGCTGAAACCCTTCTTGGCGTTGATGGCGAAGCCTTGATCTTCTTTGTACCCGCTAATCACGGCGTCGTGACCCACGAAGTAGGACATGGCACCGCCGGCGGTGGGTCGGAACTGCTGTTGCGCAGCTTTGGTGGGTTTGAAAAGTACGTTAGAGTGATCGTACCCGTACAACTCACCCGCACGCTCACCCGCGAGGCTGACATAATCTTCACCGGCGAGGAATGAATTGGAGATGTCCACGATAGATTGTGCCCAGAAGTTCTGCGCCTCGATGACTTCAATTTCAGTCACGTTGAGTTGAGGAACCCGTTTCAAGGCCACCTTGGTCGCGGCGACACGGGCGTCGAAACTATGACTGGGTTTACTGAACCCGCGAGCCGCATTGATTTCTGTGTCGTATTGCGTCGGGTCAGTGAACACGCGGGTTTTCACAGTACGCACGGGGGTAACACGAGTGAGGGAGAACGACATCTCTGACATAGGAACGTGATTATTCTTTATCCCCCTTTTTCTTCGGACGAATGGCCCACTTATTTTCCTTGTTGAACTTTTTGTAATCGATCTCTTTGATCTTGAACTTTTCCATGATGAACTTTTTTACAGGGTTCATTTCCTTCTTCACCGGGCGGGCACCGATCACGGGTTTTAGTGCAAACATTTTACTAGTACAAAATATTTTAATTTTAATTTCGGCAGATACTTTTTCAATTCATCGGTATAAAAGTCAAATTGATTTTGAAAACTAATTTTAATTTCGGCAGATACTTTTTCAATTCACTGATATAAAAGTCAAATTGATTTTCAAAATTACTTTTTTCAGTGTCAATCTCAAAAGTCATTTCACATTTGAAAACTAATTTTAATTTCGGCAGATACTTTTTCAATTCACCGATATAAAAGTCAAATTGATTTTCAAAATGACTTAAAAAAAACATGCGATGACCGGGTAACGATGATCGAAGCCGAAGAGCGAGCCCTGACCCTCCTGTATAACCTGGACAGCTATGTCGCGCCGCACTTCAACGGTGTATCATGCCCAGACCCTGCTGTGCAATACTGTCTAGATCAGGCAAATTGGCATGTCCACCAGGCCCAGGAACTTCTGGAAGCAGCTGTTTTAAACCCGCAGACACACTTCGATGATGGTCGAGAATTCTACCGAAATCTCGCTCGAGTTCTTCCTTTGATGGTCCTCGCTCAATCTTTCGGGTCTCCACCGACCGATCAGGAAGGGGTGGGAAGTTCACCAGGAACGCCGACTTCAAACCTGTCAAGTCAAGATATTTTTGAGCCTGACACTCCACCACCCCTTTCCCCAAGGTCTGGACAGCCTTGAGTTCGAGGATGATTCTCCCGTCAATAATTATATCCGCTCGGAGGTCACCGACGATGTGACCGCGAAAGACCACGTGTATGTGCCGTTCACTTTCGTACGGGACTTTCTTCTCCCGAAGGTATACTTCCACGGCGTTGTGATATACGCGCTCGCTGTGGCCCGGGCCCAGTTCGGCGTATATCTCTTCGACCATCTTTTCGACGTCCATTATTTCCGTGAAACCCTGTTGTGCTGACCTTGCTTAGGTTTATATTCTTCGAATACGGTAGCATGAACACCCGAGCCTTTCTCAAAAAACATGTTCAGATCCCGCGCAAGCTGGTCCAAAATTTGAAAGAAGTCAGCGATCTCTCGTGTAAGAAAAGATGGGAATACGCGGGAAACGTGCGACTCGACGGGTCAGACCTGACCTACGCGACCTCACGGGATCGGGGTAGAGTAAAACTCGAGGCGGTCAATGAGGTCTGGCCTTCGCTCGTTTCGTTCCACACGCACCCGTGCGTCTCCATACCGAATCGAAACCGGGGTGCACACAAAGTGTTCGTCACCTTACCGAGCAAATCCGATTTTCGCGCGTTCATAGAGCATTACCCAAAAATGCAGGTGAACATAATCTGTGACGCGCACGGGTACTGGGTGATCGATATGATCGATTCCGCCGAACAGGGTCGGTGTCCTTCCCCGGACGCCGTGGAAAGAACGATGACTAAATTTAGGGCGCGGCGCGCGGTGCGTAAATTAGTCTTCAGCGAAGAAAAGTTGGAATATTTTCACACGGAAATGGACACGTGGAAAGAACTCATCAACCGGGATCTGAACCCTATTTTGCAGGACACGTTCGGGATGACCGCGCAGTATTTCACCTACGACGAGGACCCGCCGATCGTGCGAATCGACCTCGATACCGCATGACGGTGACAAAAATAAAATATACACATCAAGATAAGGGGATGATTAGATATAACTACGTAACCAACGAGGATGAAAAAAATATGTTTCGAAGGGGTCGTAACAGGGCAATGAACAATGTTTTTGCCAAATACGGACTTCCAAAAAATATGGCTGACAAAGAAATCAAGCAGAGAGTCAAACACCATAATTGGGTTGTTGGAAAACTTGTCAAACGCGAACGGGGGCAAGCGAGCGATAACAGGAGGATCAATAAACTGACGAAATTTCTGATGAACGATACCGTGTTCACCGAAAAGAAGCGAAAAGATATCGTTGACTTAGCGATACATCAACCTAATGGCATTCGACGGGATGATAATGCAATTTTAGCTTTGAGAAGCCCTGTCGTCGTATCGTATCTCATGGAATTGGTTTATCTTTTTAGGTTTGTGGGTGCTTATCAGTTTACAAGGGAAATAAAGGCTTCTGGAAGGTTTCGCGAGGATGCGGCGATGGTTTCTGTTTTGAAAAAACGAATTCACTTTCTGAGAAGATTAAAAAAAATAAAAACAAACCATGGTGGGACAGGGCTTGTTACTATTCCTAATAATGTAAAGGAAAAATATAATCTACCTTCCATCAGGGAGGTTCCATCAGGGAGTGCAAGACACCCCGCACAATACCCCAATGAAATCAAAAAATATCTTGATATTATTTTCCCACTGCCACCGCAAAAACGAAAAAGATCTCCGCAAACAGGGTATTAAAGACAAGTGGCGTTCATGATACAGTATGTCTTCTTACGACGTCGAACCCTGCAACTTCAAGTACCGCGTCTCTTCCCTCGCGAAGGTTGTCGACGGAGACACGATCGACGTGAACATTGACCTAGGGTTTGATGTCTCCACTCAACAGAGAGTCCGACTCTTGGGTATCGATACCCCGGAGAGCCGCACCAAAGATACGGAGGAGAAGAAGTTCGGCCTCCTTTCTAAGAAGAAGCTCAAGGAATGGTGCATGAAGGCGGTCGCCTCCGAGAAGGACGATATCGAGATCGAACTCAGGTGCCCCGAAGCAGATTCACGCGGGAAATTCGGACGCGTCCTCGCAGAGGTTTGGGTCTGCGAGGACGACGTTTGGACGAACGTCAATAAGTGGATGTGTGAAAACTTCTACGCGGTTCCCTACGCGGCCCAAAACAAATCTGAAGTCGAGGCTCTTCACCTGGCGAACCGCGAGAAGGTCAAACACGAGATTGCCTGATCCACACGTTCGAGATCCACTTTTCACCCGCCTTCACGGGTTTGCCCCCGTGAAGAGCGAGTTCCGTGTCTAACCCCATGGTATCGAGGGTGTTGAAAAAGAGCGCGTCGCCCGCTCGAAGCTTAAACGATCGACCGATATTCGGAAACTCGGTCTCTCCCCCTTCATACTCGTCGGTCAAGGCGAGTATGAAGGTGTACACCCTTTTGTTTTTGTCACCTTCGAGCACATCCTGGTGGGGTCTGTAGTGCCCGCCCTCGCCGTACCGAAGAACCTGTAACTGTTCGCAATGGTCGATCGTCTTACCGACGCGCGAGACGCACCGTTCCATCACGGCCCGAACCACCGGATCGTCTTTCGGGAGCCACGCGGTTTGACTGAACCGCATCTCCTTATCGACCCTACCGTCAGTATCCACGAGCGAATCCGTGAGACGATCTTTCGCCTGTTTCATGATATGCGCACGCTCCTCGGGGGTGATGAAATCCTGGAGGACCGTGGGTACGGGGTACCTCGGGACCAAGGCACACAGGAGCAGGACGAGCAGAACCCAGAGCACCATCTACACTTTACCTATAAAATTATATTCTTCGGGAGTCTGCAGCTGTACCGCTTACGTATATTGGCGAAGATCTCGTTACTGTAATCGACCACACCCTGTAACATGGTGAGGTACCCCTCCTCATCCCCTTCGTCGTCTAATAGGTATTGCCTCAAAATATCCCCGCCCGCGTGAATGATCATCTCGTATATGTGCGAAATATCCCTGACGCGATCGGTAAACTTTTCCTGTCTCTGGAGAACTGATTTGAAATCTTCCTCGGGGATATCGTTGAGCATGTACCCTACACGGAAACTGAGGTTATCGGCCGGGCGCAGGTCCAGGAAGGTGTTGAGACGTTCCGTCTCGTAGACGACTATGGCGTATTGGAGGATCTTCGTGGACGATCGCTTCTCCCGAAGTTCCCTGAACGAAGGAATCCCGCCGCACGGTATGTCGCCGTGTTCTCGGCCCAAGTACATGCTTTTACGCTTGTACTCCACGAAGTGCGGGTTATGGACCCTCCCCGTTTCGATCTCACCCGTGCGCCAATCGAACGGGCAGTGGCACGCGGTACACCACATCTGCGCGCACCCGTCCGTCTTGTGGATCATCTGTCCGCATTTCGGGCAGGGTTTACTATCCCTGCGTATGAGTTCCATCGTCTTGACGACGTCGGGGTTACACACGTGGCCGTCTTCCTTGACGTCGTTGCACTTGTCGCAGTAATATTTGTTACACATGCCGCAGTACAGGTTTTCAGCGAGGAAACCCTTACACTCGTCCGTCGGGCACTTATGGACGAACTTCCTGGGTTCGACGACCGTCGAGTGGACGCCCTGGCGCAAAGTCTCGAGGTGGTTATAGATGGTCTCCATGTGGCGGTAGATGGTGACCATCTCGGGGTGGTCGCGGATATCCTGCCCGGTGCGCAGGATTTCGGTGTGCAGTTGGACCAACCTCTGTTTGTGCGCTCTGAGCACGGCGTTGAGTTTCCTCATACCGAGGATCCGTTCCACCTGAGGTTGCGTCTCGGGCATGAGTAACTTTTCACGCTCGAAGAGGACGTTCTCGCGGTGTCGTCTGTACTCTATGTTCCGGAAGTGTTTGGTACAGAACGTGTCCACGAACTCGCGGTCCCATACCGTGTTACAGTTCATACAGTGTGGATCTTTCGCCGTGCCCAGCATGTACGTCTGACAGCAGCGCTTACACGCGACGAAGTCGCAGTGCGAACACGTCACGCTTTTTCGAGCTGACTTACTGAAGTTTTCGCAACACACCCCGCATGCGTCATCCATATAAGGTAAAGAGCGGTCGAACCCTTTAACTTAGTTAGATTTTTATATTACAAAATTGGTCTATTTCTTCGATGGCGAAAATCTGTTAATTGGATTCGTTTTTCGCGTACTTCTTCGCTCACCCTGTGCTGGCGCCTTCTTCTGCTTCTTCTGCTTAGCCAGTTTTTCCTTTTGCTTTTTCGCTTTATTTGCCGACGCCGACCTGCTCGGGTCCTTCCTTCTCACACCTCCCCTTCCATTTTGAGCAGCTTTTTTTCCCGGTGGTGGCTGCGATGTCGAGCTCGATCTCGATTTCGATCTAGACGATGAGGTGCTCCGTGCGTAGCTTGGTTCACCCGATCCCTGTACGGCCTTTTTTGTAGGTGATCGGCCACGCGCCGCGGCGGCTGCCGTTGCCGAACGGGAACCTCTGCGGTTTATCGTATTGCTTCTTAATGTGGATTCTATTTTTTTCAATTCACCGGATTTCGCCGCTGCTGCTGGTTTCGCAACCGCTGCTGGTTTCGCCGCTGCCGGTTTCGCCGCTGCCGGTTTCGCAACCGCTGCCGGTTTCGCTGCCGCGGCAGTTGCTGCACGGGAACCTTTCCGGTCTTTGTTATTGGTGACTAATGTGGTATCTATTTTTTTCAATTCACTGGGTTTTGCCTCCGCCTTTTTTGCCGGTGACTTTGATCGGCCTGCCGGTGACTGTGATCGGCGTTCGTTTTTTTCCTTTTTTTCTGCCAGGTTTTTCTGCACCTTTTCCCACCGCCCGTCGAGTGTTTCTTTCCATTTCCAAAGTTCTTTTATGTGCCCCTGCTTAGCACCCCAAATTCTAGAGGGAAAATTATTATTGTTTATCTTTTTGATCTTCTTAACAAGCTCCTTCTTTTCCCGCAAAAGCGTCCTTATCGGCTTGAGCCCGTTTTCATTTTTTGCTTGATTTATTTTTGTTGCCCACGTGCCGATCCCAGTGATTTTTCCCTGTCCATCACTCATCGCTAAACCGACATTCTTCTTTAGTTTCTGCTTAGCCTTATTAAATGCCTCCGCCTGCTTTGCCTTGTTGGCCGCCTCCTTCTCCGCCTGCTTTGCCTTCTCAGCAGCGGCGTTGGTCTTTGCCTTCTCGGCAGCGTTGGTCTTTGCCTTCTCGGCAGCGGCGTTGGCCTTTGCCTTCGCGGCAGCGGCGTTGGCTGCTACCTTGTTGGCTGCCTCCCTCTCCTTCTTAGCCCTCGCATTGACCCTTGCCTGCCTTGCGGCCGCCTGCTTTGCCGTCTCATTGGCAGCCAGCTTTGCCTTGGCGTTCTTCGCCATGGTGGCCGCTGACTTCGTTAGCCCCTTCTGGACCGCGAGCGCTAACGCCCTGTTGTTGGTAGAGGTGTTCGGACTGTTGGCCGCCACCGCTGCCTTGCTGGCCGCCGCTGCGTTCGGCACTTTTGGTGCGAAAGGCCCCGCCGCTGCTGCTGGCTTGTTGACCCCTGACTTCTTCGCCGCTGCTGCTGCATTTGCTGCTGCATTCCTCGAAAGATTGGACTTCCTCTGCTCGTTAAAGTTCGCATTCCTCGGCTTGGATGCCCTTTTCCCTGTGGCCATTTGCCACTTACCGGAAGTCGCATTGGACCTGAGGTTGGGGCTGTCATTGGCGTTGGAAGTCACACCGGAGCTTGTGTCTGTGACTGGTATTTTCGTCGCCACCGCACCGTTTGAGCGCACTCTCGTCTGCTTGTTTGCCGCGTTGGGTTTCCCACTTGGTTTTCTAACCATGCTCGCGAAAGTAGCTGTTGGGCGTGCTACGGACCCATTAGGTGGTACTGGCCCATTCTTAGCGTTGGCCGCCTTCTTTCCGATGCTCCCGTTGTTGTTCATGGTAGCGAGAGGGTTACTCGTGTTCATCGCCTTTGCATTCTCAGCGGCCTTCTTGGCCGCCGCCTGCTTCAAATTCTTGTTTTTTTTGCGATTCTGCATACCCCTAAACCTAGCCTGTATTTTGGTCGCCGCGTTGTTCTTCCTTTTCTTGTTCGCGTTGTTGCTGCTGCTGTTGCTCTTCCCGTTTCCGTTGTTTGGTTTATTTTTCGTCGTCAGCATGATCGGTGCGAAAGGTGCGGCCTTAGGATTCATCGGCGGTGCGAAAGGTGCGGCCTTAGGATTCATCGGCTTCAACGGCTGTGACAAATTTTTCCTACTGTTCCCGTTGTTGTTCATGGTAGCGAGAGGGTTACTCGTGTTCATCGCCTTTGCATTCTCAGCGGCCTTCTTGGCCTCCTCGACACTTTTCCGAGCATTTTTTAGCTCCTGTTCAAGTTGCTTCTTCTCACTATTGGTCGTATTCTTATTTCTTTTCGCTTTATCATATGCAGCTTTCGCTGTAGCTGCCTCTTGTTGTTGTTGTATGAGCTCCGCTTGTAATCTCGCGGCGTTCTCCTTTGCAGTATTGCGATTTTGTTCTACTGCCTGTCCCGCCTGCACTGCATCTCGGAGATCAGCCTGCGCTGCACTCTTTTCCTCTCGGGCCGCTGCCAATTTATTTTCCAGATTCCTTTTCTCCCGCGCGGACAAACCGTTTTTGTTGGCGAGTTGTTGCTGAAGGTTAGTCACCTCTTTCGTTTGCTCGGCGAGGTTCGCGATCGCCTTGGTCTTAGCCGCGTTCGCCGCGTTCCTGTTCACGTTCGCCGCTTTCTTAGCCGCATTCGCATTTTTCAGTTTCGCGTTCGCATTTTTCAGTTTCGCGTTTCGCAGTTTCAGTGCTTCCTGGTTCCGTTTGGCGTTTCTATTCGCGCCGATAATCTGCGCGTTCTTTTCTTGTAACTCGACGTTCTTGTTGGCGATTGCCCGAGTCGCCTCCGCCTTTTCCGCTTGAGCCGCTTTCAATTTATTTTCCAGATTCTTTTTCTCCCGCGCGGATAAACCGTTTTTGTTGGCGAGGTTTCGCTTAAGTTTGTTGATTTCAAGTTGGGCCTCTGCCTTATCCGCCCTTCGCGCCTCGACTTCAGTCTGCAGCTGAGCTTTCGCCTCTTTTTTATTACCCTGTTGTTCCTCGAGTAATAACCTGGCGTTAGAAGTTAACTGCTTCGCATTTTCCAAATTCTTTTTCGCCTTATTCACCTCTGCCTGCGCTTTTTTCCTGTTCTCCGCGGAACCCTTCTCCAGTGTATTTCTAGCTTGATTGTATATCGCTCTGGCTTGCTCCAGTTTGTTTTGTGTATTGTCCAGCTTTTTCTGTAACTTCGCGGTGTTCCCGCCGTTCCCGCCGTTCCCGCCACCGCCTCCACCTCCACCGCCACCGCCACCTCCTCCACCTCCACCGCCACCGCCACCGCCACCACCGCCGCCTCCGCCTCCACTGTTCCGTCCATTGCGACCGTTGCGACCGTTGCGACCGAACCCACCTCCGATCTGGATCTGGATCCCGCCGCGGCCGCGGTTGTTTCGGTTGTTTCGGTTGCGGCGACTGGGTCCCACAGCGGCATTCTTCGTTCCGACCGCGGCATTCTTCGTGCTCTTCGCCTTCTTATAAAAGCCTGGACCCTTATTCCCAGTGGCTTTGTACTCGTAATTGGGTCCATGTAATTTGTTCCGTGTTAATGCGTTTTCTATTGCCTTCAAGTCCGCCCGCAACTTCGTCTTCGCGTCATTTGAAAGGGTTAGGTTAGTCTGAAGCTTGTTTTTTAGTTTCTTTATCTTCGCACCCCTTTTCCTCATTGCCTTCAGTGCCGCCTCAACATCTTCGCTTCCAGGGTATTTTATAAGATTTTCCCGGAGCTTTTTTCTCTCATTCGCATTCCCGATGAAATCGGGTTTGTTCGCGAATGCTAGGTTTTGCGGCTGATTGATCAAACCGCCCTTGTTGATCCTACACCCCAAACCCTTGTTCGTCATGCCGAAGATGTACTTCGGACCGTAACACCCTTTTCCCCTATCACCATTTTCCCTCAAAACGTAGCCCGGCTTCTTACACGACCTACTTAACATTCCCAGTTTATAGAATTCACGCTTTCGGCACGCTTTACTCGACTTGGCGGGGAAAAAGTTTTTGTTATTCTTGTTCGTGTTGCTCGAAGTCGGCGGGGTCCTATTTTGCTTGTTGGAGCGGAACATGTTCAGTAGACCCCTGCCACCGCCGCCGCCGCCACCGC
>Ga0181417_1000453_pt1 | contig 13502 bp, 2 predicted proteins | sample 40SPOviralmetaG_FD_130142 | JGI IMG/M metagenome (GOLD analysis project Ga0181417, IMG submission 130142) | Marine viral communities from the oligotrophic San Pedro Time Series (SPOT) site, San Pedro Channel, CA, USA - 40 SPOT_SRF_2013-02-13 | ecosystem: Environmental > Aquatic > Marine > Strait...
ATATCGACCCCTTTTCTATCTCTTCCCAATTAGCAGTAAAATAATGACTTTCTACCCATGGCGCACCATTTCCACCATAATTATCTTTGTGCTCACCTTTATTAAACATTTGTTCGCACTTCTCATAATCTAGAAGCAACGATAGTTGATGCTTTAGGCAAATAGCGTCTGGTGGTGTATCCATCTCAGCAACTCTCTTGTACATCCACACTCCGTGAGGAGTCAAGAAATCATCCGCATCAATCTGAACCATGTAATCATTATCTGATTGTAAAAATATTTTTATTAATTCATTTTTACCACGAGCTGGAGTACCATTAGACTCTGTAGTCCAATGTTCTATTCCATTTTTATAACACCAAGATGATGCCTCAGCTTCATACTCATCATCTTTAGTATTGATTACTACAACAGCATCCCTGTATGAGATATTACTAAACTCTTCAGAGAAGTGCCTCTTTAAACAAGGGAGATCACCCGATGTTAAAATATAAAATTTAAACTTTTTCATTTACAAAACATCTCCATCATATCTCGAAGTCCACATAGTTAGACTATACTTTATGCCACTTTTTAACTCTGTACACTCATGACCGTGCGTAACTTGACCAGGGAATATTATTGCTCTACCCACAGGTACATCTTTATTGCTTATATTTTGTCTTGGGAATATTAAATCAGCCCCAACATAATCATTATTTAGTTTGACCGAACCAGTTACCAAACTAGCATCAGTGTGTAAATTTAAACTTTTCTGAGTATCGGTAGAATATCTCATAGTAAACGCATCCCGAAGCCCATACATTTCCATTGGTCTCCAATGCCTTTCTATTATTGGGTACAAATGATTTTCCCAATGCTTTTGTAAACTTTCCCAATATCCCAACTCCTTTACTCTTATTTCTTGAGCTGGGAATTTATCATATGCTAAACTGCCCCAATTACCATGCCTTTCTGATACATCGATCATATCTTCACATTGGGTCTGCGTCATAAAGTCTATAACAAACATATCCTTGTCTAAATAATCAACATCACCATAGTGTGGTATATACAGCATAGGAGATCGGTCTATTATTGTTTTTTTCTTTTCCTCATACCTTTTCTTAGACTCATCCCCACCATTCCCATGATATATACATCCTGTACAATTAGTATCATTATTAGTAAACTGACCATATTCATTGAAATGAACTGACTCAGAATCACATTGGAATATGTATCCTTCATAATCTAATATTATATCATATTTTCCTGATAGAAAAACATTTTGGTAATATAATTGATCATCACCGCTATTTTCTACTGCGAAATCCTCATCGTTGAGCATTTCTTTAATTTCAGAAACAACACCCATAAACATACCACTATTCAAATATTGGTATTTTGTTTTATTTGGATCTTTTATTTTCTTAAATTTAGGTGCTAATTTTTTATCTGGCCAACACCATTCTTCTGCCCCAAACACAACCTTTTTCTTAAATTCAAGATATCTTTTGGTGATAACATCTATTGTATCATTGTATAATATATCATATGCATCAGTGAATAATAAAACATCATTATCTGGTAATGTTTCTACATATTCTCTCAAGATATTCACTTTATGACCACCGCCAGTAGATGTCATATCAGTGCCTTCCCACTCAACATTTTCTCCAATATTTTTAGGATATATTTTTTGAAGGGCAGCTGATGTATTCAAACCTTGACACTTTTTCCTATCAGTTCCGATGGTAACAGGATGTACCTTAAAATCTATGAAGTAGTCTGTATCCTCAACATCAGAATTAAGTACATTTCTAGATTCTTGCTTAACAACACATTTCTTTAGAGCAGCAACTTTCAGATGAGGAAACATATAAGAAAGATATTCATCAGCAGGTATGATGTTTTTTAGGATATTGGTTTGTATTAATGTATTAGCACCAGCAGGCGTTAACATATAGCAGGTTGTGTTATACGCATAACATGGACGTTCTATCATGTCGTCGATATTCTCAACACCGTCTGGTTTATTCTCATTCCTTTGTAGGTAAACTAAATCATAGTCCTCAGAAAGTGATTGATAATATTGTTCATCATAATTATCAAAGTCTATAATCGCATCATCTTCTATAATTATAACAGGTTCATTGAGTTGCAAACAAGCAAGCCATGCCTTTCTGTGAGATAAAAGGCAACCAACCTCGCCATGAGTCATTTTAGATTTCTTGTAGGGGTCTCTCCAAGAAAGGTCGGTAGATGCACCAAGTTCTTCTAGGTCTTGATATGTTATCGTTTTTCCGTCAAACGCTTGACACCAAACAATATCTTCTAACGATGAATTCTTTTTTAAGAAGTTTTCTTTTCTATCAGTTCTTCTTTCTATATTAATTACTATCTTTTTCATAATAAACTCTAAAATGGGAACAATTATATTATAACTTACTTTAAAATAAAAGTAAAGAAATATAATTTAAATTAATGCTTGACTTTATTGCAGATTAAAGTATAATTGATATTGTGTCACTATTAAGTATAATTATCTTAAGATTTATACTTTGGGTTTGAATGATCAGAAGTAGCAATAAACTTACCATTCTTCCTTTTTATAAAAGCATAATCAAATTCAGAATTGGCATCTGCGAGCTTCTCAATCACCAGCGCATCCATTACAACGCAAGCATCCGTAGGTATCTCTACTGTAGTATTAGATATAACCACACCGCCAGAAGTGGTCACATATCCTATATCATATGCATTTAAATTTTCAGACATCATAATCCCCTATACATGCATTTATTTATACTTTATTTTCAAGTACGCCCACAATCTCATCAAACCTAATTCTAATCATCGCATTCTCTGTGCCACCATCCCCTCGCTGACGACCATCGACATCTTCTACATTATAGATGAACCCTGAGTCACTACCGACGCCATCGGCGAAGTAATGCTCTACACTCGGTGTAACGTCAATACTCACTATTTCATTAACAGTGCTGAGGGAGGTAGATGTAGTAGACCATGTGAATGTTGTATATGTTTTATATGGTTTGCTTGATGAAGTGCCTCCTTTAGTGTTGACTGTAATAACCGCCTGAGATGCATAAAGTGTGTTTGTACCAGTATTATGCTTGAAACTTATCTTATTAAACGACGATCCGCTGTGCGCACCCTCAAGCCTAAGTGCCCATTTTATAAAGGTATTCCCATTTTTATCTTTCCACCCCATACCAATGGCTTCTACTAATGCGCCAAAGTTGACAACATGGCTTCCATTAAAATTACGAACATTTGGTATAATTAGGTCATTGCGGTCTGGGGAATCGTTAGAATCCTGATATCGATGGGATAATAATCTTAAATCTGTTGCTAGACCATTACCAAACGCTTCACCACGTTGTCCGAAATCATTGCCCTTTGGAAATATTATATTCTCATCACTCCAAGATGATGTGTGAGTTCTGGAGAAGTGATCTTGATCTTGGCGACTATATCCATAGAATTTATGGCTTGCGTTGCTGCCACCATCAGATACATTACTAGAGGAGCTAAATCCTTCTGTTGTTATACCAAACCTAAAGTCCTCGTACTGGGGACCAACTGCTTTAGCAAAAGATCTGAACCTTATTCTCGAGACTGAATTTTGTTTCCCTAAACTGAAATTGACTGGTATGTAAGCATCTGAATGAGCCAAAGGAGTCATAGTCATCATTTTAGAACTACCGTAACCAACTTCAACAAAGTTGCCAGAAGATACAAATTTGGATTCACTCATATAAATGGTATCTGAAGTTACAAATCTAGCACTGCCATTACCCAACTGGGTTGCTACAGCCTCATACTGTACATATGTTCGATCTAATTCACCATCATACCAACAACCCATAATATCATAATCAGTAGAACCGTTAGAGAATTTTGAGAGCGAACCAAAGTTCGGTATGTCTCTTAGTTTGTTTCCATCAAAATAAATTGTACCGATTGATAATATTCCGTTATCCATGTAACTATAATCACTTTCAGCTAATGCTCCTGCAATATCAAGATCACCAGACGGGTTGCCCATATTAATAACACTACTACCTTTAGATAACATCTCAGGTCTCAAAATAACCTGAACAGTTTGCGTATCCATTGTGTAATTTCTAGCAGTGATCTTGGCGGAGAGTGTTGCTGTTTGTACTTTGGTTACAGAGGTTGTTGAGTAACCAGTACCATCGGATTCAGAACCCCTAGATGGTTTTGGTATATACAATGAGTAGCCTACTCCAGGATTCCCTATTGCGCCATAAGTATTCGAAGCTATATACGTCCCACCATCAATGTTGTTTACTAAGAATTTTATTCTAGCAGAGAATGTTTGACGTACTGGAAATGACTCTGTGAGAGTACCAGCAATTTTATCTGCAGTAAAACTACTATCCTTCAAAGCACCTGCGTTTAAGAAACCACCAGAACCGACTACATCTTCAAAAGTCGCAGTTCCTGTAGTTACATTACTTGTAGCTCTGAATACTTTACCTGTTCGTATATGCCAATAAATATCATCAACATTGACAATATTCTCACCTCTGAGGCTGCGGATTACATTAGACTTTCCGGCATTGTTGTCAACGGTAGCATTAGTATCGAATGCGATAGCAGAGCCCGCCGAACCAGCAGCACCTGTTGGACCCACTTCACCTTTATCACCCTCTTCACCTATAGAACCTTTCGCACCAGTGGCACCTTTACCGCCAGTGGCACCTTTTGGACCTACGACACCAGTGCCACCTTTCGCACCAGTGGCACCTTTACCGCCAGTGGCACCTTTACCGCCAGTGGCACCTTTTGGACCTACGGCACCATCATCACCTTCTGGACCTGTGGCGCCAGTGCCACCTTTTGGACCTGTGGCGCCTTTGCCACCTTTTGGACCTGTGTCACCTTTTGGACCTACGGCACCCTGATTACCTGTTACGCCTATTGGACCTTTCTCACCTTTATCACCTTGATCACCTGTTGGACCTCTAGCACCTTTTGGACCTACGGCACCTTGAGGACCAGTATCACCTGTAGCACCTTTCGGACCAGTAGAACCTTGACCACCTGTATTACCAGTGTTACCTTTCGGACCTGTGGCGCCAGTGCCACCTTTACCGCCAGTGGCACCTTTTGGACCTGTGTCACCATCAGCACCTGTTGGACCTTGAGCACCTTGAGAACCTGTTGGACCTGTAGCACCTTTCGCACCAGTGGCACCTTTACCACCCTGAGCACCCTTATCACCTTGAATACCTGTTGGACCTGTGTCACCCTTAGCACCTTGAGAACCTGTTGGACCTTGAGTACCCTTTTGACCTTTGCCGCCTTGATCACCTTGAGCACCAGTTGACCCTTTAATACCAGTAGAACCTTTCGCACCAGCTGCACCTGTATCACCTTGAGCACCAGTAAGACCCTTATCACCTGTATCACCCTGAATGCCCTGATCACCCTTATCGCCTTGATTACCTTGATTACCTGTTGGACCTCTTGGACCTGTGTCACCTGTATCGCCCTGAGCACCTGTAGAACCTTTCGCACCAGCTGCACCTGTAGAACCTTTCTCACCTGCAGTACCAGTGTCACCCTGTGGACCAGTGTTACCTTGAGCACCTTGAGCACCAGTCGCACCAGTGGAACCTTTCAAACCAGCAGCACCACCATCACCCTTTGGACCAGTGTCACCTTTACCACCCTGAGCACCAGTTTCACCTTTAGAACCAGTGGCACCTTGATCACCTTGAGCACCTGTAGCACCTTTCTGACCAGCTGCGCCATCATCACCTTGTGGACCAGTGTTACCTTGAGCACCTTGCGCACCAGTCGTACCAGTGGCACCTTTCGCACCTTGCGCACCTGTGGCACCTTGCGCACCTGTGGCACCTTTCTCACCAGCATCGCCTGTGGCACCTGTAGTACCCTTTTGACCTTGAGCACCAGTGTCACCTTGAGCACCTTGATCACCTGTTGGACCTGTTGGACCTGTGTCACCTGTAGCACCCTGAGCACCAGTGCCACCTTTCTGACCTGTATTACCTGTATCACCTTTCTGACCATCATCACCTTGTGGACCAGTGTTACCTTGATCACCTTGAGCACCAGTCGCACCAGTGGAACCTTTCAAACCAGCAGCACCACCATCACCCTTCGGACCAGTTTCACCTTTAGTACCAGTCGCACCAGTAGCACCTTTTTCTCCATCAGAACCTGCAGTACCAGTGGCACCTTTCACACCAGTGGCGCCAGTATCACCTTGTGGACCCTGATTACCTTGGATACCTTGTACGCCTGTAGCACCTTTTTGACCTTGGGCACCAGTATCACCAGTAGCACCCTGAGCACCAGTAGCACCTTTGGCGCCTGTGGCGCCAGTATCACCTTGAGCACCTGTAGCACCAGTGGCACCCTTTTGACCTTGAGCACCTACATTACCTTGGATACCTTGAGCACCTGTTGGACCTGTTGGACCTGTATCACCCACTGGACCTTGATCACCCTCATCACCTTGAGCACCTGTGGCACCAGTAGCACCTTTGGCGCCTGTGGCACCAGTATCACCTTGAGCACCTGTAGCACCAGTGGCACCCTTTTGACCAGTATCGCCTGTAGCACCTTGATCACCAGTAGTACCTTTTTGCCCTGTAGCACCTTTTTCGCCAGTTGCGCCAGTAGAACCTTTGTCACCAGTAGCACCAGTAGAACCTTTGTCACCAGTAGCACCTGTAGAACCTTTCGCACCAGCTGCACCTGTAGAACCTTTTACGCCATCATCACCTTGTGGACCCTGATTACCTTGGATACCTTGAACACCTGTTTGACCTTTCGGACCAGTTTCGCCTTTGTCGCCCTGAGCACCTGTATCACCAGTGGCACCTTTAGCACCAGTAGAACCTTTGTCACCAGTAGCACCAGTAGAACCTTTGTCACCAGTAGCACCAGCTGGACCTGGAGTTGAACCAGTTCCTTGCGCACCCTGAACACCGCCATGGATATTCATAATAGTGAACCTAGAACCGTCAGCAACAGTTATAATGCTATCTGAACCTGTATGTCTTTGAACAAAGATTCTATAGGCATAACCAGCTTGCGGAACTGTGTGGATAATTGTAGCTGAACCAGTAGATTCTTCTCTATTATCTAAACGGTTATACATGAAGACGGTCGTTCCGTCTACAGTACTCCAGCTCGAGCCGTTCCATTCCTGTAGGAACGCCTTACTTATTGTTCTGGCAGTTCCTGAAGCTATACCTGTTGTTACTGAGAATGAGAATAAGTAATCATCGGCAGAATTTATTGTAACAACGCCATTATTTAATGAAAATGCGCTACTGTCACTATTCTGTCTAGTGGAATCTAGCGTTAGTACCGCTCCGCTATTTACATTAGTTCCACCTGTGTTATCAAAGAAATCAGCAAATAGACTAGAAGCAAACGTACCTTTCTGACCTTTGTCGCCCTTTTGACCTTTTTGACCTTTAGATCCATCAGAACCGTCAGCACCGTTCGAACCTGCAGCACCAGTACTACCTTTCGCACCAGTGGCACCTGTAGCACCTTGTGAACCAACATTACCTTGAACGCCTTGAACGCCCTGAGAACCAGTATCACCTTTAGAACCAGTGGTACCTGTATCGCCCTTACCACCAGTTGCGCCAGTAGCACCTTTAGTACCAGCTGCTCCATCAGAACCTGTAGCACCTACTTCACCTTTCTGACCTTTAGAACCAGTTGCGCCAGTAGCACCTGTATCGCCCTTTAATCCAGATGAAGAACCTAACCACTCACCCGAACTATTAATTACTTGTGAATTATTAACCCACAAGCCAGTTCCTGATGCGATTCCTTCTTCGGCAGCAAGCGAAACATTCTCTAAATCGGTTAGTTCGGTTCCGGCAACGTTGTAGTCTGTAATAGTATTTTGAACAACTGGTGTCACTACAGTGTGGTTTGTCCAGCTTGACGTTGTAACGCCTGCTAGAACTCTAACACGATAATTTGACGATGTGGTTACATATACCTGTAGAACTTTTCTACCATAGGTCTTGTCAGCTGTTTCTTCTAAAACCCTAACGCCTGTAATTCTGTTAGCGTGACCACCGACCTGTAGTACGCTGAAGTTGCTATCTCTATAGCTTCTTAGCCAGTCGATTCTGATAAACGCATGGTCGCTACTTTCGCTATCTGATACAAAAACTTCACCAAACTTTCTTGAACTAGTGTTTTCTGCTACAGTAATCCAACCTGGACCAACTACAGCTTGAGTTGAGCCTATTAGTCTTACAAATTCATTAGCTTCAAACCCATCAAGTTGACCAGCATTACCTGCTTCGTCACCTTTCTGACCTTTGTCACCAGTTCTATAGAACTGGAAGTAGCAGATGTCTGTATCATCAATAGCATCACTAGACTCATATACTGCGGTGATAGTAAATTTATGATAACCTGTTTTGGCTTCAGCTGACTCTATCTTATAGATAGCTAGTTCGCTTGTATCCCAAGCATTGCGGGAAGCAACGTCCGTCCCATAAATGTGTATATACCCCTTACAAGCATCAGTAGAATCATCCCAAGTACCTAGCCATGTAGCCAGATTCTGGCTAGAACCATCAAACCCAGTATCAGATATGCTTAAAGTTGTAGAATTTATTTTATGCCATTGCCCAGCCAAGACACTATCTAGATTATTTGGCTGATCATTGTTTGAGTTATACCTCCAGCGTACACCTGAATGCTTCCCTTCTGGACCCTCTTCACCTTTTTGTCCCTGGGCACCATCACCGCCTGTTGGACCTTGAGTACCTACTTCACCTTTCTGACCTTTAGAACCAACGCCACCAGTGCCACCAGTAGAACCTTTTTCACCAGTTGGACCTTGTGAGCCTGTATCACCAACATCGCCTTTCGCACCTGTGGAACCTTGAGCACCAGTAGATCCTTGAATACCTTGAACGCCCTGAGCACCAGTAGCACCAGTAGCACCTTTATCACCCTTAGCACCAGTTGCGCCCACTTCACCTTTTTGACCTTTCTCACCCTGAATACCATCATGACCAAACCAACCAGCTACAACGGTTGTTTTGTTAGCTGATCCAGCAGTACATCTGAAAGTTACCCTGTCACCAGCGTTCAGTGATAATGGAGTAGAAGTAAAGTCTGCTTGCGAGTGAGACTCATTATCCAATGTAACTGTTCTACCAGAGTCTGATCCATTAACATACAGCGCAACTGTCATGCTCTGAGCACCGTCAGCTGAAAGTGTTAAATACTGCAGTGATGTAGCAACAGGTATCTTTTGCCCTTGAGTTGGTTGAGCACCATTACCAACAGCAAAGTATTGATTAGTCACTACACTACCGTTTCTCTCACCCTCGATAGCAAATAACCCACCACCATCACCATCAGCACCAGCATTACCAGTGGCACCTTGAGTACCAGTAGAACCTGTATCACCCTTAACACCCTGAACGCCTTGAGCACCTGTAGCACCAGCAGTACCTTGAGAACCTATTTCACCTTTCTGACCTTTAGATCCGTCAGAACCAGAAGCACCTGTATCGCCCTTAACACCTGTAGCACCTGTAGTACCTGTAGTACCTTTTTCACCGTCGGAACCAGCAGTACCTGTATCGCCCTTAGCACCTTGGGCACCTGTATTACCTTGGATGCCTTGCTCACCTTTATTACCAGTTGCGCCTTGTAGACCTGTTAAACCTGTCGGACCCGTGTCACCAGTTGGACCTTGAGTACCTTGAGCACCTTGAGCACCTTGAGCACCTGTATTACCCTTGATGCCTTGGATACCTTGAGCACCTGTATCGCCTTTTGCTCCAGTGGGTCCAGTATCTCCGTCATCACCCTTATCGCCTGTAGCACCTTGAGCACCTGTATCGCCCTTAGCACCTTGAGCACCTGTATCACCTGTACCACCCTTGATACCTTGGATACCTTGGGCACCTGTTGCGCCTGTAGAACCCTGAACACCTACTTCACCTTTCTGACCCTTTTCACCAACATTTCCCTGATCACCAGTAACGCCCTGAATACCCTGCTCACCCTTCTGACCTTTGCTACCATCAGAACCATCAGAACCATCAGAACCAGCATCGCCTTTAGCACCAGTAGCACCTGTATCGCCTTTTGCTCCAGTGGCACCAGTGTCGCCTTGGAACCCTTGGAACCCCCTTGGACCTGTTGGACCTGTGTCACCAGTATCACCTTGATTTCCTTGTGGACCTGTTGGACCCTCTGGACCAACAACACCCTTATCGCCTTGTGGACCCATGTCCCCAGTTTCGCCTTGTCCGCCCTTTTGACCTTTCGAACCAACTTCACCCTTTGGACCTTGCTCACCCTTTTGACCTTGAATGCCAATCTCACCCTTAACACCCTGAACGCCTTGAGCACCTGTAGCTCCAGCAACACCCTGAGCACCTGCATCGCCTTTCGTTCCATCAGAACCAGAAGCACCTGTATCGCCCTTGATACCCTGAACGCCCTGAGCACCAGTGTCGCCCTTTACTCCAGCAGAACCTGTGGCACCTGTATCTCCTTTATCGCCAGTAGTGCCTGTGGCACCTGTATCTCCTTTATCGCCAGTAGTACCTGTCTGTCCCTTGAGACCTTGAATACCATCGGTTCCTTGAATACCTTGAATACCTTGAGCACCAACTTCACCCTTAACGCCATCAGCACCAGTCGAACCCTTTTCGCCAACCTCACCTTTATCGCCTTTATCGCCTGTGGCACCAGTAGAACCTGTATTGCCTTTCTCTCCTACTTCACCTTTATCGCCTGTAAGACCTGTATCACCCTTAATGCCTTGGGAACCAGTCGCACCTGTATCACCCTTTGCGCCAGCAACACCATCTTGACCAGTATCGCCCTTATCACCGAACTGACCTTTTTCGCCTGTAATCCCTTGCGCACCAGTATCGCCTTTGGTACCAACTTCGCCCTTTTGACCTTTTAATCCTTGAGCACCAGTATCACCTTTTGCTCCATCAGAACCAGCAGCACCTACTTCACCTTTCAATCCAGTACTATCACCAATCCACTGACCAGAACTATTGATAACATTTACAGTATTACCGCCACCAATATGAAGACCGCTACCATCAAAAACTAGTGTATTTCTATCGTCCCAACCGAAACCGTTTGTCAAGTTTCCAGGGAACTGGTGGAAAACGAAACCACCCTCGGCACCAGCAACTACTTTTTCATTAGCGTTGTTTAGATTTTTATTCAGAAGATTTGATGTATCACCGCCAGCTAATATTAGCATGTCGTCATGACCAAAGGTCAACGCACCATTTTCGGTCATTCTAGATAAGATTGTCGAAACGCCATTATCGCCCTCGCCCTTTCTTATCTGTATTATAGCATTAGCTTGAGGGAATGATATTTGGCTATTTGCCACACCACTGTTTTGCCTACCCAGTGGCTCGAATACATATGGACCAGTTGTTGTAATTGTTTGTGTACGGAGATTGCCAGTGATTCTTGTCGCTTCATCATCAAGTTTTAATTTTGTTGTATTATTAACTTGTAATTGTAAACTAGTGCCAGTCCCTGATGTTGTTATTATTCCTCCAGGAGTACCGCTAAATGAATTGATCCTTAAATCATAGTCATCTGAATTAGGTGATTTTAAATCAATATAAGCACCTTTGTCGCCACCTACTTCTAAACGACCATATGCAGTACTACCATCGATTTGTACAAAAGTATCAAAAGAACCTGAACCTACTACATCGATACCACTGGCTGTTGTCTGTAGTCTAGTGTCGCCATCATACCTAAGATTAACGCCACCGCCTGAAATAAACTGGGCTAGATGTTGATTGTTTGCGCTATCCCAAAGAGTAATTTCTGGACCGTTGGTTTGTAGAGATAAAGCGCCACCGCCAGTTTCTCTGATAATAGAATTATCATTACTAGATTGGTGGAATATTTCTAAATCTTGATTGTCACCGAACTGAGCAATTTTGTCATCTTTCCAGTTGGTGTTGGCATATGATGTTGAATTGGTAAACTTCGATAGGTAATGAACACCGCCATATTCATTGTCCCCACTTACATAATTGTGGGCAAATAATGTATGGATTCTACAATACTTACCAGTTGTGTTATTAAAATCATTTAAGGTGTACTTTATCTTGGTGACACCTTGTTGATTATTACCAACAACTCTGCGTATTACAAACGCCTCTGCTTGATTGGTCAAGTCGCATAACGTCTGCCAAGCACCAGCACGATAAACTTCAATCTTTACTGACTTGGCTCTCCAACTTTCATGACCAAATACAAGACCCACCCAAGTATTCCAAGGCAACTGGTTCTGTAGGTCGAGTTGAATAACAGCATCATCATAAGATGTATTTTGATATATCGTTTTGTGAGAAGAAGTTCCGTCAAAAGGATTTTCACCCAATGTTGTTAAGGCATTAGTTCCTTCTATATTAGAGTATACATTGGTTAGTGTTTGAGTTCCCCAATGATGGAAACCAGCAAGGTCATTGATATGTAAAGGATTAATCGCAGCACCCTGTTCATTGGATGGTAGCAAGAACATATTTTCTATGGCGGGAACAGTGGCATCCGCTTGAGTTGATGGAGTGATACCCCTAATCTTAGATTTGCCTTCGATTTGTAATTCTTCACCAGAACCAGAACCAAACTGATCAGTAGCATCGGATCTTAAGAACTGAGTGCTGTCTAGTCCATCAAGTTGACCAGCATTACCTGCTTCATCACCTTTCTGACCTTTCTGACCTTGCGAACCAGTATCGCCTTGTGGACCTGTATCACCTTTCGCACCAGTGGCGCCAGCAACACCAGTAGAACCTGTATCGCCCTTATTGCCCTTAGAACCGCTTGACCCAGAAGTGCCATCGCTTCCTGATGGACCTGTGCCACCAACTTCACCCTTTTGACCTTTCGACCCACCAGAACCAGTATCGCCCTTTGCGCCACCATCACCTTTGTCTCCTTGAGAACCAGTAGCACCTTTTTCTCCTTGAGCACCTGTATCACCTTTCGAACCAGCTGCACCATCAAGCCCAGAATCGCCCTGTGGACCATCATCACCTTTGGTACCTTTCGCACCCTGTGCGCCAGTATCACCTTTGGCGCCATCAGCACCAGAATTACCTTGAGCACCTACTTCGCCTTTCGAGCCAGTGGCACCAGTAGCACCAGTATCGCCTTTCTCTCCTACTTCACCTTTCTGACCTTTGTCACCATCAGTACCAGCAGCACCCTTTTGCCCTTGAACTCCATCACCACTTGTACCTTTATCGCCAGCTCCACCTTTTTGCCCCTTTGATCCATAAGGGACAAACTGTATCATGGAAAAGTTGCCTGCTGATGGTTCGTCTGTGGTTGAGTTTATAACTGGAGTGACTTCAACTCGTTGCCAAGAAGATGCAGCACCTGTGCTTGAGCCTGTTACACCAACAATATCGTAAAGGTGGAATGCTCTCTGCGCATCC
>Ga0181417_1000454_pt1 | contig 13486 bp, 5 predicted proteins | sample 40SPOviralmetaG_FD_130142 | JGI IMG/M metagenome (GOLD analysis project Ga0181417, IMG submission 130142) | Marine viral communities from the oligotrophic San Pedro Time Series (SPOT) site, San Pedro Channel, CA, USA - 40 SPOT_SRF_2013-02-13 | ecosystem: Environmental > Aquatic > Marine > Strait...
CTCAGGGCTTCCGTCTTTTATATCTTTATTTGCTTGCTTCTTTGTTTCTTTAATCTCAGCTCTAAACGCTTCCTTTCTTAGTTGAAGTGCAGAGCGACCACCTTTCTTTCCTTCTTGAACATCTTTAAGTAAAGACTCTAGCTGTTCCAAAGACATATTATTTATATCTTTAACAGAGTCTAAACTTTCGTATGCGTACACCTTCTGCTTTTGGGTTGGAGTAAGGCTATCAAAATCCTGTTCAAGCAATGTATCGATATCACTAAATAACTTATCTTTAATTTGAGCTGCAGTTTTATTATCTATAGCCATAGCTAAAACCTTTCGCATTGCATTAAAGAATGCTGCAGTCTCAGGGTCAAATGATTTAGATTTTTTAACAGCATCATTTACTTTGCCGACAATATCTTTAACTATAGACTTCTTTAACCTACCTTCAGACTTATTGTACACATTCTCCATATAGTCAACAAACCTATCAACTTGAGCTTCACTTGTTACGTCTGTAGCTGCAAATCTTTTTAGTATACGTTGAGCTTGACTGTTAGTGATGTTTCCGTTCTTAACTAGCTTACCTACCTCGGCTGCTAAGTTCTTCTCAGCTTCAAGGATAAACTTCTTCATATCCTTACCACCTCTTATAGCGTCTTTAATACCTTGTATAATACCATCAGCAGCAGACAATGTTACTTGGTCTGATTTTTTTATACCCAATATTCTTTTTACAGAAGGAGATGTCTTTTCTTTTGCTCCAAGTTTTTTTCTTAAATCTCTTACAGCGGTTTCTTTCTGTATGTCGGTAGCCGCTTTGTAAGCGTCTGTAGTTTTTAGTACAGCTACAGCACTATCAATCTTAGCTTGAAAACTCTTACCTCTCTTGCCTGTCTTCTCGTACTTACTTACTAGCTCGGTAATGATATCAAACATCTTCATACCACCTTTAACGGTAGCCTCAATCTTAGAACCTTTGATTTTTTTATTAGCCTCCTTAACCTCAGCCATTGCTTCAGTTATAGACTTAGCGTCTAAACCTCTTTGCTTTAATGTAAATTCTATTTGCTTATCACTCATACCAAGAGCCAACGCTTCCTTGATTGTAGCCTTAACATCTTTACCAACCTCGAACCTAGCCTTAGATGATTGAGCTTCAGTCTTTGCGTCAAACTTAGTCTTAGATTTTGCGTCTAAAGGTTTACCACTAAACAAGTCAGCAAGACCTGTGTTAATAAACTCATCAAGTGTTAAGTTTTCTATATCTTGAGTTTTTAAATCTTTTGATGTAGTAAACTTCTCTTGAATATATTTAAAGGTAGCGTTCATCCACTCCTTAAACTTAGATTTTTGTGCGGCATTTACTATGTTCTCACCTTTAGTAGCCATAAGTTCCACTAAGGCTTCCTCTCTAGCTAACTTAGTGTCACCATACTTTTCAATAGCAGTTTTTAAAGCATCAGTGCCTTCAACTAACTTTAAACCACGAGCCAAAAGAGCTGTACCTTTTTTACCTGAAGCATCTGAGCGTAAGAAATCAGTCCATATATGACCGAACTCGTGTATTGGTGTAGCTAAAGAATCAAATGATGGGTTTATATATATCTGACCATCTTTTGTTAAACCGAGGATAACTTTACCGTTAGACTCCTTTGTTCTAACACCGGGTTGATTCATTATAGCATCAAACTCTACTTGGCTTGTAGACACATTTACTTTAGGAAAAGCAAACTTTAACTTTCCAATTAATATATCTAAGTTTGACATCTTAGTTTTAAGTGCATCGCCTTGAAATGCATCATCTACAGCGGCTGTTCCCATAGTTTCTCTAGAAACTTGTGCTGCGTCAGGAGCTTTTCCTGCTTTATTTTTTTTAAATATACGAGAAGCTTTAGCTCTCCAAGTAGGAAATAAATTTATAGCGTTAGTAGGGTTTTTAATTAAAGCGATTAATTGTCCCTTTGGGCCTGTACCGTAGTTATTATGTTCTACATCTATTACACCTCCATTTAAAACATCTACTCCAACTATGGATACTACATCTCCTTTTTTTGTTTTCATCATCGAAGGCTCGCCAATACCTTTATATATAAAGTCGGCAGTAAACATATTTGATTTCTTTTTATCACCACCATACAAAGATTCTATAAATGGTTTAGAGTTGTTTGAAATTCCTTCAGGAGATATAATGGTGTCAAAAATAGCTTTGCGAGAATCTAAGGATAGAGTGTCTTTATTACCTTTAGCTCTTGACTTGGCATCTTCAGTTATAGCATCAAAGAAAGTACCTAAGTCATTAATGTTATTTTTATTAATGAAATTTATAATTTCAGATACAGATTTTGCTTTAGCTTTATCTTGAGTTTTAGTAAATAGATTTAGAACATCATTAAATGCTTTTTTCTGATTCTCTAATGGTTGAGCTTTAATCTCCGGGGCAATAAATCTAAACGAGGCTTCGTTGGAATTAACAGCAGTGTTACCCATACGAATAACAGCCATAGGAACGTGACCATTAGGAAGCTTACCGTCTGCCCATAGTTTTTTAAATAAATTTTTATTGTCGTTGTATAGTTTTACTGCGTTATCATATTGAGTTTTCGACTTTGTTTTATCCACTCCTGCCCACGCAGCCTTTTTATTTTTACCAAATAGATTATACATTAATCCACCATCAACATTCATTACGCCACCTATAGCATCTTTTATTTTACCTGAAGCTAATATATCAGATATAGCCGTAATCATAGGTATACCATCAAAGAAGCTTATTGGTTTAACAACATCGTCTTCAGTTTTAAATCCTAACTCTGCAAGTTCTTCTTGAGATATAGTGGTTGTTGATTCGCTTTCTTTTATAGGGTTTACTTCGGTTGTTGATTTGTCTTCTGTGGGAACGGTAAAGTTTTTCTCTGACTCATCCATCTGATTCATCTCTTCAACAACTTCAGATATGTTTTGGTCCTCTATCTCTAACCCATCTAATCTAAACCTAGGCTCACCATCTACCTCCGTTTTGACATCAGATTCTTGAACTTCTTGTGTAGTCTCTGTGGTAAGTTCGCTGACTTCGGCGTCTCTCTCTCCCACTGTTTTGCTATCTCCGGTTTGTTCTTGTACATCCACCGTCTCTGTGCTTGGCTCTTGAATGGCATCAGCTTGTTCTTTTAAAAGTTGTTCTTTCTTTGATTGTATCTGTTCTGTAGTTGGATTTACTACACCTTCTTTATTAAGAGCTTCTACTGCAAACTCCTCAGTCACTATATTAGTTGTTGTGCTAACGTCATCACCATCAATGGTAATCTCAGTTTCTCTAGCTTCACCTTCTGTAATAGGATTCTCCTGAAGGGACTTAATCTTAGACTTTATCTCTGATGCTTTATCTTTAGCAAACTGAGTATCATTACCTTTTAAACCATCTAACTCAACCTGAAGCTCTGTTATTGCGTTTAATGTAGGTTCATTAATACTAGAGTCTACTTTTAAAATATCATTCTTTATAGTAGCCTCCTTAAACTTCTCGTCATAAATTGCTTGAAGTTCAGAATCGTTTTCTATATTAATATCTGCTTTAAGTAATTGCTCAGGAGTTGACTCTCGTAAAAACTTAGCCATCATAGGCCCCGACACCTTAGCATCATTACCCGTACCATTAATCTTGTACTTGGGAGATTTATATAAACCATACCCTACAGATATTGGAGCCGTAGCTGTACCTGCTACACCTTCAAATAAGACTTCAGCTACATCCATATCTTGCCCTGCTACTAATCTACCTGCAATTTCACCTACAGACCCACCAACAGCCTCGGTTGCTCCACCTGCTGTGGCTGCTAACATTTTTCTACCGGTTGCTTTAGCGACAGATGTAGTTAGTTTGCTAGCTATACCACCAAACGCTGCGTCTACAGCTCCAATAGTTAAACCTCTACCTACAGCTTTAAATCTAATATCGTCCATCATCTCTTCGTCTTGAAGAACTTCACGGATATTTTCATTAGTCATCGGCTTATCACCAAGCTGTTCTTGGAGTAGCTCTGAGTATGTAAGGCCTGTTTCTAGAGCTGTACCTGCACCACCCATAGCTCCCGCTATAGCTCCCGCTCCAACACCAAAGGGCGTAAATGTAGCTGTCCCCGCAAGTGCTCCTGCACCCGCACCTGTGGCTGCCCCTGCTAATACTGCAGGCGTTAGCATAGCACTAACCGAGGATACGAATAGTTGTGGTATAACAGTTGGGTTAGCGGCAACGCCTTTTATAAAACCAAGAACACCACCACCATCTTTTTGATATATTTTTTGGAAGTCACGCATTTCATCAGATTCACCTGCGTCCTGCATTCTTTTTTGTGCAGCTATAAAGTCTTGTATATCTTCATCGCTTGCGTCAGCACCCTTTGCAAATAATTCAAGCGACTCATCTACTGAACCACCCTGCGCTTGACCTGCCGCACCGGCTCTATATAAGTCACCAAATAAATCTGTAACTACATTCTTACCGAATGTTCTTTCAAGAGCTGTATCTTTTTCTCCTTGCTCAAACTCAGCGTCTGAGAAGTCTAAATTAATATCTCTATCCCTTAAGGAAAAGCTCTCTCTTTCTGTTGAAGTAAAGTCTGTTGGAACAGACTCGTCTACAACTGAAATTTCTTTCTTCTGTATTGATTGAGGGTTAGCCTCTTGTATTGGAACTGAAACATCCGATGAGATAACTTCCTCCTGCTCTGTTGGTATAATGGATTCCGTAACGTCCTCTTGAACAATAGATTCTGAATCGTCTTTTTTTTTTACTCCAACAAGGGTTGAGAATTCTTCTATAGATTTTTCGTATCCCTTTTCTTTAAATAAAGTATACGAATCATTTAAAGCATCAGGATTTGTGTTTATAAGATTCACATATTCATTAAAAGATTTAGTATAACCTTTCTGTTTAAATAACTCGTAAGAATCTTTTAGTGCTTGCTCGTTCATATCTTAATCTTAATATTGTGATGTATCTAAGTCAGTCGTAATATCAGAATCCTTGTCGAATCCATACACATCAGCTAAGCCATTAAGGTTTGCTTTACCAATAGATGTTAAATAACTTCTAAGTTTATCTCTCTCCTCGGTATCAGATGAATCAAAGTAATTATTGGTGTCAATTGTAACAGTCTCTTCAACTCCCGGGAAGGATAATGTAACTTGATTGCTAAAACCAATCCCTGTTTCTCCGGCAGTTTCAATAACCATATTACCAAATCCTCTTAGTGGGCCGTCAGCTCCAATCATTTCCTCAAGAGCAGCCTTAAAGTTTTCATCGTCTGAACCTACCTCTTCATCTGATATACTAAATAAATCTCTATCAATAGCGTCATCAACTATATTTGCTAACTGAAGTTCGTATGACGAATCTACTTGCTCAGCAGTTTGAACCGCAGTAGAGGCATCGTAGTCAGTGTAAGTACCTTGGTCATCGTAACCCATATCATCCATAATATCTACAACATTAAGCTCATTAGCTACTAACGCTGACATAGACTCAACAAAATCTCTTTTATTCTCTATTGGTATACGTTTAACTATAGGCGTCTTTCCATCAACATCAAACATCTCGATAACAACCTCGTTGTTATTTCTTTCAATTTTTGTAATGTCTCTGTTAGCGTTAGATATGTAGTTTAGTGCCGCATCAATTTGAGATTCAGTACCATCAAACACGTGGCCAATCTTACTAACGTAGTTAGATACAAGTTTTTTCTCCTCCTTATCTTTAGCTTCCCACTGTGTTGGCTTATTTATTTTTGTAATCTGTGCTTGAGTGTATACATTTTTTAACTGCTTCTCCTCATCAAGATACTTAAGTTCTATTCTTTCTTTTTCCTCCTTAGTCTTAGCTGCAGCCATATCAGAATCGTGCTTAGCTGCACGTTGTTCCATAATAGCTTCAGTGTTTTCAATAGATAAGTCCATTGTCTCAAGCTCCTTAGGATTTTTCAAAGCAAGATGTTTAATCATTTGGTCTAGCTTTTCATTAGATAACCCCAAAGCCTTCAACTCTAGTGGAGTTTTCTGAGCTATAACCGATATTCTTTGTTCAGCAGCCTCATTGTCTAACTCTAGCTTGCCTTTCTTAAGGCTTTTTGTATCCTCAAAGAAATCAATGGCTTGCTGTGTTTGCTCATTAGCCAATACTTGTGCCTCTTTCTTTTCTTTATCGAACTCAGTAACCTCAACACCTATCTTAGAGTTTATAGCCGTTCTAAGTATTTCTGCGGCTTCGTCCTGCTGCTTATCAGTAAGCAATGGTTGTGAAGCACCACTATTAGGATTGGTTGGGTCAGGAACTAGATATATAACACCCTCCTCCTGCACCTCAGGTAGCTTGTTGTTTGGTAGTGTTTCAAACCTGTACTCTTTACCTGCTCTATTTGTAAGTATACTAGCTGCGTTATGAGTGTTAACCAACTCTCTTTGTATTAAATCATCAGTGGCTTTTTTAAAGTCTTCGCTCTGAAGCATAGATGTTTTCATACCCTCTGATGTATTTGGGTCATTAAGTATCTTTTGAAACTTCACGTCATACGCTCCCTTGATTCCTTCAGAAAACTTATTAACATCAAAGTTATCTATCTTACGCTCAACTGTATTCTTTAAGCTAAAGATTGACTTTCTATCACTAGGGTTTGAAGACATAACCATATTACCGTCACCATCGTCAACCATTTTAGCTACAGACATTTGACCTGTAACCGGGTCAATGTATACACCTGAGTTTGCAGGGTCACCAAATGCTTGTATCTGTGAGTTTTGGTATATTTCTTCAGCCGAAGCATTACCCGATTGAGCTCTCTCTAAACTAGCTGCATAATCAGTATTAAACTTTTTTGAAACCTCAAACATATCAGTCGTTCCTTGCTTAAGGTTTGCACGCATTGCGTTGTATTCCCTAAGAGGTAGCTGACCTGATTTAAGTTTCTTGTCTAAGTCAAGCATATACATTGAAGCGTCATTAGCAAACCTAGACATTCTCTCATTAGCACCATCGTGCTGACCTTGAGGAGTGTCATTAAACTCACGCATATAATCACGTGACTCCTCATCAAGTTTTATCTTTAAATCCTCTCGTCTTTTATCTTCAGCTATTAACTTAGCACTAAGGTCAGTGCTAATCTGCCCCCAATCAACACCTTCAACAACAGGTCTTTTACTTTGTCCGTAATATGATTTAGCCATTAGTAAAGTTTAAAAGGATTATATAAAAGATTTGAAGCATTAAAATTATTTGATGTTTCTAAAAACTGCTGAGCAGGAGTCATCATATTCTGAGAAGGCACGACCTGTGGGTATGGGTTGGCATCGCTAGCAAACACTCCAAAACTATCAGTATTATTGGATACTAACGTATTATTGGTATCTACCGTATTATTGGTGTCTACCGTACCGTCAGAACCATACAACTCTGACGCTTCTAATCCCATCATAGCCATATTACCTATACCTTTAACCCCTTGAGCTATAGAATTATTAGCTGCGTTTTGTGCTTGTGCGGAAGCTATACCCGCACCTTCAGCTTGAGATAAAGATAAGTTAGCTCTTGATGTTCCCAACTTCGATTCCTCGGTAGCGACCAATTTATTTAAAGCCTCTAAGTCTTTAGTTTGTTGGTCAGTGATATTTTGCTGTGCTAAGTTTGACTGAGCAAGTACCCTACCTGCAGTAGCGGCACCACCTCTATCTGATTCTTTGGCTACCTCCATAGCTTGAGCACTTGCCTGTGTTATTGCATTTCTTTGGTTTTCGTAAGGAGTCTTACTGATTCCAAGCTGCTCAAAGTAATTGACATCAAGCTGAGCTTCAGCATCTTTAAATGCTTTATCTGCTGCAGTTTGAGCGTCTTTAGCAAGTCTATTTTGTTTTCCTGCTTGAACAAAACTAGCCCCTGTTCCTACCGCACTTATTCCTAACGCAATTGCTGTTCCTGTAGCTATAGCCATATTATAATGTTTTAATCATTTCTTTATTGTACGAATCTCCCGTAGTATAACCCTGCTGCTCATAAACACCAATAAGTCCGTTATGCTTTATAAGTGCATAAGCGAACTTATTATCTAGGCTCTTTGCAACTGATGTTAATGTCTGTATCAATATTGATAACGCTTCTTTACGTGATTCCTTATAGTCTTTGTTTGATATAATCCAATCCACCCACGCTACTTTTGAGTTGGTGTTGTACAAAAAACCTGCACATACAGGTGTGTCACCATCCCAAACCATTATACCACCCTGACCATCTTGAGGTAGGAAATCTCTACTAGGAGCTACCCATCCCCAATCCTGCCACCACCCCTTAAGGATGTTGTCATAATCTTCGTGCTGCAGTGGAGTTGTATTAAATTTCATTTAGTAGCAAAGATACTAAATTTTAAGGATAACTTTTCATTAACTCAGACTCAATAGCAAAGAGCTCACTTGCTGTAGTAACTGTGTTAGGAAGCGTGAGCGTTACCTCAGCATAATGCCCCATCACTCCAAGCGATTCAGCCTGCGCATTCTTAAAGTACATAACAAAATGACCTGCACTTGGAGTTGTGCCCCCTGTATTATTTAATCTAATATAGTTCGTAGCTATAGTGTCACCATTACTCACTGCGGTAACAACTCCGGCAAAAGAAAGGGTAGAGCCCGAGCCTGCATATATTGAATCACCTATAGATAATTGATTATTAATTTCAAGAGAGACAGCAAATCTTAAATCAGTTACTGAACCTCCACCGGTTAAAGAATTAACCTCACCAACACCACCATTAGCTCGTGACTTAAAGTCAGACTCGGTTAATGCACCTCCTCCCGTTACGCCATTAGTTCGCACATACGCAAAGTAATTACCCTCTTTCTTTACAAACGAAGTGTTAGTTATAGAGCTTGACTGAGCCGCTACATCTGTAAGTAGTTCAGCAGACCACGCGTCAGTAGACTCAAGATTAAGCGTTTTAAAGAGCTTGTTATCTAAAGGCATTTCATTTATAACAGTCTTTATAGTAGATGCATACGTGGTCCCGTAATAGCTATTACGTGTATCGTTGGTGTTATGTCTATATAGCTGACCTTTATTAAATGAATATAAGTAGTTATTCATTCCTATCATATAGTCAGGGAAGTAGCTATAAAATGAAGGGAATCCTTTAGACCCTTCACTGTAAGTTATTGTATAATTTGCCATCTTAACAAGCTTGTATTTCAGTTACTATTCCGTTTATAACTCTGAATGAACCATTAGCTGCTGACACTCCATTTAAATTAGCTCCCGCCGCTTTATAATAACCATTAGCTAGCTTCGTGGCTCCATTGGCATCAGAAAAAACCCAATCCTTTATAGCTAAAACATTATCTGTAGTTGAAGACACCGGCCCTATATATGCAGTGCTTCCTAAGCTAGCTTCATCGCAGGCAGTTGTGTGGTTGCTTTGTTGAGATGATGTCGATATGTTTTTTAAAGTTGTAGGGCATCCAACAGAAAGGGAGGGGCCTGTTTTTGATGTACCACAAACAACAGCGAAGTCAATAAGTAATGATTGAGCCCCTGTTGTAGCTTTAGGAACATAAGTTATAAGTTTACCCGCCATACCTGCAGCTAGACTTGTAACGAGCTTATTAGTTGTTGTTATAGAAGTTGTAGTACCTGAGTTATACCAAGTACTTAGCGTTGGGTTGTAGTGGTAGATAGGAAAATTAGTATTCCCTGATGTCCAATTAGAGCAACCTGTAGTTCCACCACTTGCAGCCCAAAAATAAGATTTTATGTTAGCGTTTGGAGCTGCTATTGCGCTAGTATAATTAGTATCTAAATTAGATGAAAATGTATTATAGTGCGCACTATTAAAGATAATGTCAACACCTATGGGGTTGCTAGAAACTCCATTTATTTCAATCTTAATCGCACCCGCAGCAGTTCCGGTAGTTACCTCACCGCTTAATTGCCCGGGAATTAAATCAGGCATAGCAAATATTACATCATTTTCACACCCAACCGGACAATCAGGGCAAGCAACCGCAGAGCCTAAGCCTGTAGCTGATTGATACCTAGTGGTAACACCATCAGAGTAGTATCCGTTGGCTGCTAGCGTTGTCATTTGAGCGTCAGTAAAAACTGCAGTAGCGTTCGCTAGTGTGTCTGCATTTATATATAAGTCTATAAAGTTTGCCATAAATTAAGAACAATCACAATCTGTTACTATTACCATCACGTCACTTGACGGAGGAGTTATTCTAGGATACTGCTGAGAGCAAATAGTTATATCTCTTAAACCACCTGCAAGCGAAGCCGCTGCTTTAGCTCCACTAGTATTTTGGTATGTTATGGTTAGAGTTGTACTACTGTTATTACGTATACGATACTCTGTGTTAGTAGCGGTACAGCTACAATCACAGCAAGCTTCCTGTAAAATGGAAGAGGTTTCAGAACCTATTTTTTGACAAATTAATGATAACGGCTTAAGCCTTAAATCCCAAACTAAATACAGATAAATGTAAGTTGAGTTAGGTACAGTAAATGAGGCTGAGCTAGTTATACCACTAGTAGTTGGTGTTAGTGTGGTTGAACCACTTTTAATAGCTGTTAACAATGAATTTAAACCTACCTTAGTATTCGGATACAAGGTATCTGTTGTTAAATACATAAACCTATTAGATGATTCAACAGAATAATTGTCAGTTGAGTATTTGTTAGTCTTCATCGTTAATAGGTTACCCTTTATTGGTATAGCACCGTCGCCTTGAAACCCGTCAAGAACTTGGTAATAAGATGAAAACACACTATCCCTTGCGTTAACTCCAAAATTAACAACCTCATCAGGAGATACTGACTGAGTAACACCTCCAAAGTATTCCCAATTATGGTGAATGCTTTTTGTTGCGTCATCATTATTTGTTAGAACAATATCAACAACTTTTAATGGTGAACCTTCAGGGCATCTAGATGTTATATTAAAGTCAGAGTCCTTCCCTCCAATTTGAGTTAAAGTTACATTATACTTAGACGGTAGTTGTTTGTTTTTTGTAAATGCATTAACCACACCGCTACCGGATATTGCTGCGTTATGCTGCACAACACCATCCCATTCAACCTTAAGGGTTACCGGCGTTGTAGCGGGAACAGTAAAATCTATTTTAACATCTCCTATTGTTGTAGGCGTATCTACGCAGTAACTAACACTATTTTCTTTTAAAAGAAATGATTGTCGTTGACCACAAGGGATACACTCATCAACTGTCGGCACTAAAATATCGTTGCTAGATAGCACATATTCATTCATATACGGGTCGTACGCTCCTAGCTTTTGAGTACTAAAGCTATCTTTAAATAAATCTCTAAACCAACTACGCATACCAAACTCAGATATAACATTAAGCTGTTCATTTGAAGCACTACTTCCTTTTAATTGTATAACAGCAGCTCTTTTAGCATCTGTAAAAAACTTGTCAGAACCATAAGATGTAAAGCTTTCAGTGTTATCGCTAATACCAAAGTCTTCAATCCTAGCTACTTGTTTACCTAAGACTTCAGGCACAGATGTAAGGACATTACCTCCGGACGCATCTGATAATAAGTTTTTACCCGATAGAACGTATGAGATTTTATCCTCTTGCAAAACAAGTATGTCAGTCTCACGAGCAAACATTTTGTTTATAGGGCCAAAAGAATTCTCAAGTGACTTAAAATTAGCTAAACCTAAATTAAATTCATTTAGTCTATTTAAGTTTGTCTCATCGTTATATATACCGCTATATGTTATATCGCTTTTTCTATGAGCTCTTTTATAGTCTTGCTCAGCAACCGTAGTTACACGATTACCCATAACCATCTCGCTTCCTTTTATAGAATCTTGTATGCTATAACTTTCAACTCCATTACCAAATGTAAAACAGTTAGCAAAGTTTAAAAATAATATTGCAGGCTGAGTAGCTGATTGGTCTTGGTCTTCTGAGTTAGCAAAATTACCCCCATCAAGGTGGTATCCATTAGTAGTATCAATAGGGTATGAATCTTGTCCTTCATACCAAACGTCAGGTAAAGCTTCAGACGGTTCTGTTTCAAATGCTAGAATGGTATTAGCTCTGAATATTTCAAATGTAGCTCTTATCTTAGCGTCACCTCCACTACCCGCACAAGACTGAGTACCTGATATTAAAAACTTTATTTCATTAGCTTTGTTGTACCATTGGTATCTATTTGTACTAAAAGATGCCGCATCTTTAAAGGCATCTATATCTCCTTGCGTAGTAGCAAGGTTTGAATCGTAAAAATTATTTATACTTGAAGGGTCTTTATCTCCTGTATCTATAAGGTCTCCTATATTCTCTCCATTCCACCAATCAATAATACTATCATAAGCGACAGGTGAAATAAACTCTTTTTCAAAAGTGTAGCTTCTACGCTCGCATCCTCCAATCCCAAGAAAAGCTGTTTGCTTATTTCTGTATAGGTCAAGATTTATTCTAATCTTAGAACCCGCAGGTATGTTATTAACAGTAAAACTTGCACCACTAGCAGTACTAAAGCCGTCGTACTCTAAAGTTACATTTTCACCCCCTGAGTTTTGCTCCGCAATTTGCTGTCCGGGAAGTATCTCTGAATTAAGTATCGTGGCAACAGAAAAGTTATTAGCTAGCATCTTCATATAAGTGCCTGATGGAGCAGGAATTCCCGTGATAAAGTCAGCGGCTTGAGTTTTTTTCTCTAAAACCGTAGCCGTTACGCAGCTATTTAAAGCACCAAAAGCGTCTCGCTTTACATTATACACATCACCCTCTTCAACCTTTGCTATATTCTCACCCTCTAGCAAAAAGTATGTGTGGCTATCGCTAGGGTCTGTAAAGTAGAACCTAGAATAGATAGTCTCGTACTTGTCAGCGTCAGGTTTAATTACAAACTTATATCGTGTAGCAAAGTCAGGCGCAAGCTGAGTAGTTGGTATAGTAACTTTTATTTTATTTTGATTAACGCTTTGTGAGCAAGGAACTCTGACCGTGTTGTTAGGGCTAACTAAAGCTGTAGTAGCTCTATTGAAATCGTCCATATAAACAATCCCAACCTCATATCCTCTATTACTATGTAAGCTTAATGGGCTTGTAATTTTCTGAAATGAAAAGTTTGCAGCACTTATGTCATAATACTCATACACTGTATTAGCTGCTGTAGGGCTGCTAGGGTTTGATGTATAAGCCATAGCTACAACCTTTATAAAAAGGAATGTGCTATTAAGTACTTGTGCTGTTATCGGCTCATTCACTGCTGTTATACCACTTTTATATTTATGGTAATCTGCACCTGCAGGGTTTTCTAAGGTACTTAATAACTGACAATTAAACGTGTCAGTAAATGTAGTGCCATCACAAAAAGTAGCTGATGTTGTTTTGATATTTGAAGATGTACCTATCTTAGACTGAAAGTCAGTACTACTAATAAGTTCGCTAACGCTGTTAAAGTTCTGCGGTAGAGTATAACTAAACCCCA
>Ga0181417_1000458_pt1 | contig 13436 bp, 23 predicted proteins | sample 40SPOviralmetaG_FD_130142 | JGI IMG/M metagenome (GOLD analysis project Ga0181417, IMG submission 130142) | Marine viral communities from the oligotrophic San Pedro Time Series (SPOT) site, San Pedro Channel, CA, USA - 40 SPOT_SRF_2013-02-13 | ecosystem: Environmental > Aquatic > Marine > Strait...
ACTGATGTAGCCATAGTAGTAATAGCACCACCCATACCAGAATGAATAGAACAATAATAATATAAAGTAGGTGCACCTGATGCTACAGTTATAGTAGTTGTATAAGCTGAATCGTCTTTAACTACACCAGTAGTGTATTCACTACCTCCTCCATGAGTGCCGTCTGAAGTTGTTGAGAATCTAAATGGGTGACCAGTTGCAGAAGACCAGTTAAATACATAAGTGCTACCTTCTTTTAGTAACATTGTAGATTGTTGTACTCCGTCTATAAAATATTTATTTGCACCTCCAACACTTTGAACTGTAACTGTATAGTTTGCACTTTGACCTATGCTATAGTCTACTAAAAGTTCTTGCTGGTCGTAAACTAAGTACATAATACCTTCAACACCTGTAACTGCAGCTTCTCTATTAAATTCTATAGCTACTTTACCGACATTGCCTTTAGCCCTCATACCTATAGTAGGTGGAGCATCATAATCATTAGCCATCATGCTGTTTTTAGGAGCAAACCAATTAAAGCCTATAAATATAGATATATTTTCAGGATCGTTATCTGGGCGAGGTTGAAATAAAGTTTGAGCATCTATTATATTTTTAGGTGGACTAAGTTGAGGATGTTTAGGTTCATACTCTCCTGGTTCAACTCGTAGTTTATTCCACTCTGTTTTTAAGTTCCTATAAGGTACTCTAAAACCACTACGATCTGATGTTGCATAAGATCTTTTACCTTTTGCATATCTGGCCATGTCAATATAAATTTAGACCAGAAGGTCTAACCCTCAGAGTTACACTCGCACCTTCTTCGTCTGAAGCAAATTTAAAAGCTCTCTCATAAAGAACATATAACCCTTCAGCTCTTTCAGGTGCAAATTTAGTTGCTAGTTTTGCTGCTAAGCCTGCACACATTGCGTCTGTCCATCTATAGGGAACGTCAGTATCTTGATAAGATGCTGTTATGTCTTCAACTTGATACACACCATAATATCTAATTGTATCGTCAGCACTATCAGGCACTGGCCATACATTTATTGTTGGAGTATATTGGCGGTCTAACATAAATTGTGATGATTTACCTGATGTGGTCTTTTCTGGTAATTGATTATACTCGGATATTGATATTCTTTGCATAGGTTGGTCATTACTATTATTTCTATAAACCATATCTATTACATCTACTATGCCTGAAGTTAAACTATAATTAGCAGTGCCTGCAGTTAAAGTTATGGTATTGTACTGAACAGTCCAATAGTTATAACCTCTATTAGACCATTCAGTAAAAAGTAAATTTAAACTTCTTCTGGCACTGGTAGCTTTTTGACCTGTTTGAGTTTGTGGGTCTATACCACATCGCTCAAAAGACTCTGCTATAACTTCTTCTATATTAGGTCTGTATGCTACTGTTCCTGAAGTTGCCATTAATATTTCTTCTTCAATCTCATTACAATTTGATATGAATCACCAGCAGCACCTAACCCAGTAGTAGTAAATTTTATATCACCTGTTGGGTTTGTACCTAAAGTTTTAGTATTAGGTAAACCTCCTACAGATCTAAAATCTACATAACCTGATTGGTTTTCTGTAAGGTGAAGCATTATAACATTAGTATCTGCTGCTGCTAATACTTGTACAGTCATAGTTGATATAACCCAAGTACACTCTAATATCTTAACCCCAGTACAAGCATCTCCATTAGAGTTAACTTGTAAACCTGATACATCTACTTTTAATTCTGCTGATTCGTCTCCTGTATCAACATATTGAAGTTGAAAAGCATAAACAACCTCATTTACACTTTCAGAAAGTTTAGTGGTTGTTACTATATTAGCCATTTAAAACTCCTATTAAGTTGTTGGCGAATCAGAAGATATACCAAAAAATTTAAGTGCTACCACTCCACCAGCACCAGCTGTGCCAGAAACTACAAGTTGAACCTCGTCAGGTGTTGCAGTAGAAGCAGTTGTTGTACCACCACTCATACCTAAAACTCCATTACAAGGGAAGAAACCTTTAAAGCCTGTGCTATTTATTGCTGCTGTTATACCATCAACAAAACCATCATCATCATCTTCTGTTCCTATATCAACTACATTAACTGCATTAGCTGCAGCACTCGTTACAGTTATCGCTACACCCATAGGTATAAAATTTGCTGGTATGCCTATAGAAGTTTCTTTGTGGTCAGTACCAGTAGCAGCAACAGTTATTGAAGTGCTGTAAGTTGATAAAGTCATATCACTGGTAACTACACCAGTAGTAGAATTTTTTATAATAGTTTTAAATCCATTCTCCGAACGAACTGGACCATTAAAAGTTGTATTAGCCATATTGACCTCCTCAAAAAGGGTTTACTATAAGGTCTTTTGAGAGTCTGCTGGGACAGTCCTTATAGCTTAAAATTCCCAGAATAATTATTTATACCTTATAAACCAGTTATTGGAAAGCCTTGTTCAATAATCTGCTCTTTTATAACATCAGGTAGTTCAACTACAAATTTAGCATTTTGGTCTAAACCTATAATACCTAATTGTGTTAACTCTTCTTTTTTAGCTTTAGATAGATTATCGATAACTTCTTTTTCTGCTTTACGTGAAGCTTGTATTAAAGATATATTGAATAGGTCTTCAAGATTATTAACATCTGTTCTTTCAGTTAATTCTTCTACTGTGCCATCATCACGTGATAAAGCACGTAAAGCAGCATCATAATTTTCTCTTGTTTGTTCAGTTATATCGCTAAATATTTCAGAAGCTAACCTAACAGATTTAGATTCTGTATTTTTAGCCATAAGTTCAAAGCCTTCTACTGCACCATCCCAATCTATTATATTTAACATGTCTGACTTAAATATAAAATCTTTTGGGTCATTAAAAACTTCTGCATTAAATCTTGACTCAGCTTGAGCAAAGTCGTCTGGTTCTGTTGCTACATTGTCTGCATAATCTTTTCTTAGATTCCTAATCCTATCAGTTTGCTTTCTTGTGGCATCAAATAATATAGTTTCATAAGGGCTAGTTTCTAAAGTACGCATTGGTCCTTGTAAAGTTCCTGAAGTTGCGTCAGTAAGATCTGCTAAATTTTCTAAGTTGTTTCTTTCATCTTTAAATATTTCTACGAGATTATTATTGTCTAAGTCTACTTTACCATCTAGCCTAAAAGGTATATTGTACTTTTTACTAAGTTTAGTTAGAACTTGACCTATTTTACCTTTGTAGCCTTTTTTACTATCAGGCACTAAACTATAGATAGTATTTAAAAATTGTTTATTTTGCCCTCTGTTTGACCAATATCTTACAGGCTCCTCTCCTGGAAGAATAAATCTAGGCTGGTCTTCATTTGCAGCCTTCTCAAGGTGCTTTTTTATTTCAAACTCAACATAATCTAAATTTTTCATTAAAGGAGTTTGAGCTGGTACACTACCTTGATTTATAGGATTAGCTTTTGATAGAGTATCAAAGTCTTTTACACCTTGTTCCATCTTTATAAATGCATCGTATACTTCATCTTGGGGTGCATTAAAGCCTAAAGTATTGTAATCATCTCTGTTATAAGTAGGATATAAGTCATTAACTTTTTTCTGTAAAGCATTATAAACAGAACTATATAAAGATCTAGGAGAAGTTGTATAACCTCTAGCTGTCATGTCTAACATCTCTAAAACATTTGCTCCGTTAGGCTCTCCTGAGTCTAAGCTATTGACTATTCTATCTTTCATGTTTTTCCTAGTAAGATCTATAAATTCATCTTTTTCATATTTATTTTTAAATAATTTATCAGTAGATAAGTCGTAAAGCTTACCTAAATATTCGTCTGTATAGAGACTATCAACTTCTTGTAATGCACCTTTATACCTATCAAATATCGCAGCAGCATAGCTGTCTACTGCATTACCACCACCTACAGCATCACCAGCACCATACTTTTTTATTATTTCATCTCTTTTACTAGGTAAAAATATTGCATCTAAATTTGGTAGATTTAAATTTCCACCAGCAGGAATTAAATCTAAATGTTTATTTTTCTCACGACCACGCATATCTTTATAAGATTGTTTAAGTTCTTGATACATATTATTTTTAGGACTACCGAATATACCGAACTTATGTGCATCTGAAGCCATGTCGCTTTGTATCTCTGTAATTTCATAAGCATTATTATCTTTTCTAATTAGTGAGTGGCTTATGATACCTTGCTCACCACCATGATGAACTCCTGCGTCTCTAGTTAGATAGTTAGCTATTTCTAATAAATCTCTAGGTACGTTACCATCTTTAGGTAATTCTATTTTAGTAGTTTCCATATTACCTAGTCTATTAAAATAAGCAGGACTAGTTTTTTCAGATATAAAAGATGTATAATATTGGTCTTCTAAAATCTTTACCATCTCATCTCTGGTTAATAATTTATCGTCCAACTTATTATTTTTAATAAGTCTCATCATATTTTCAACTTCGCTAGTTTTTATAGGTATTTCCATATTGTTAACTTTAAGAGTAGAACCACCTTTTAACATACCACCCATCCAGTTCTCAGGTTTTTGTTTAACCTCTTCTCCTCTAGCTTTACTAGGTGCACCTTTTATTTTTTCTACTACAGCACTAAATAATCCAGGAGAGCCAACTATCTTAACTGCTTCAGCATCAAAAGGCATAAACGCAGAACCAGCAGCAATAAGTTTTTGATATTTAGGAGACATAGATCTTGATAAAAATCCTGCCATACCAGTTTGTAATGGGTCTCTTGTAAGTGCACCCTCAACTAAATCTACACCTATAGCTATAGGTTCAGTAAATTTAGAAAAGTATAGTGGTAAGGTTTTTAAGCCATATAAAAGACTTCTTCTATCTTCTTCTTGTTTAGGTGCTTCTAGTATTGTTTCTGGTGTATATTTATATTTAGGAACTTTAATCCTTAAATCAGGACTACCTAATACTCCATAATTAGGATTTATTGTAAATTCATATGCTGGTCTTTCAGGTCTAGGGTAACTTGGTCCTCTAGCCCTACCATATTTTTGTGTTGTTTCTATAGGCATGCCAGAACTTTTCCATGTCTCATAAGACTCCATAGGGTTTTCTGAATTAGGAAAAAGGTTTCTAGCTATTTGTATTTCAGCTGCAGACGGAAGAGCTCCGTCTTTTTTATTTAGGTTTAATTCCATTTGAAGTTAGGGGAGTATGTAACTCCCCTACCTTTATTGTGAATATATTAAGCAGCACCTTCAGTACCGAATATTCCTCTCCAGTCAGTAAAACCGAAACTGTATCTTTCTCTAACTTTGTAGCGAACATTACCAGTTTCAAACTCACCTTCAATACCTTTTTTCAAGGCAGTTCTTTGGAACATTTTAAGTCCGTCAGGTACGTCTGTCTTAATAAAGAAACCATCACTATCAGACAATCTTCTCATTACATGAAACCCTTGTGGTAAATAATTACCAGAGTTAATTGCATTAAGATCGTTGTCTGCTGTGCCAGTTCTTAAAGTAGACTCAAGTAATCTTTGAGCAGTAAAAATGTAAGCAGTAGGAATAATTAACATTGTTCCTTGTGCTGCGATTCTTAGTCCTCTGTCATCTTTCATATCAGCTATGTTAATTAACATAGTCTCAAGAGATGTCTCACTTAAATCTGCTGCGGTTGCTAGTGTGTTACTTTGGTTACCAGCTCTAGTTGGATGACTAGTGCTTAGTAAAGCAACACCATCTCCACCAGCAAATGCTCCTGCTGATGTGGCATTATTTAAAATATTTGCAGCTTTGATTTCTTTAGTTGAAGCCATTGACCTAGCTAAAGCCTTAGTATACCTACCAGCGATGGAACCATATTGGCCATCTTCTTCTGCTTCTTCAGTGATACTAAAAGCTAATGCAATAGTTTCGTGTTGATATCTAGCTGTAAATCCTTGACTCGCTGAGTCATAACTTACAGGTGCGCCTTCACCTTTTACAGGTGCATTACCGAATCCCTCAAGCAATACATCCTCTTCAAATGCCCTGTTAGAAGTATTTGATTCAAATACTTTTTGATACTCCTCAGGGTATCTTGCATACTCTAGCCCGAATAAGGTATTCAATCCTGGCTCTAGCATTTTAGCAAATTGTGCTCTATTCATTGCCATAATTTAATCTCCTATATTCCTGCTGTCTGTTTAAGAATGTGCTCATTTAATAGAACTTCCATAACTGCGTTTGCCCCAAAAGCATTCTCTGGGGATTCATAAATTGCAATTAATTTACATAGTGCTGCGGAACCACCCATACTTGATGCTAGTTGAAAAGCTGATTGTCCAGTAGTTGTTGAACCAGTTCCAACAGTTACATCTGCACAGGAACCGATATCGGTCTGTGCTGGTGAGCCGTCTGATTGAACTTTAAACACAATGTAAGGATCGTCATATACATAAGCTATAATATTTGTACCAGTTGTGCCTGATGGCCAGTACTCACTAAACTTATAAGAACCATCTGAAGCTGTATAAGACACTCCAGCAAATACACCTATTGTTTGTGCTGCTTCACCTGCGCCATTACTAGGAGTAATAACACCATCAGCAGTTAGAATAACTAAATCACCATTAAAGATGTTTTCAGCTAATCCACTAGTAATAGTATATTTGTTTGTTCTTATAGGAGAACCAGACATATGCCTAGATGGTACAAAACCAAATGGTGAATCTACGTTTGCCATATTTACCTCTCTATAAAAAAATTAAAAATTGTTAATCGTCCATGACTGATATGTCTCTGCCACGACTAACACTACTTTTTCTTGTCTCCTGAATCGGAATACCACCAGCTCTTTCTGCAGTTCGTAAATCACTGCTTACAGACATGTTTTGTTCTATATCTTTTTCTTTGTAATAAGCCTTCATTTGACTGAATTTTTCTTCTGGCATTTCACAAAGTATCATGCCTTCAACACCGATACAACCTGCCCACTGACCATGATTCAAAGTAGGCACTGCAAAAGTTCCCACTGTGTCTGATGGTCTTGGTTCCCAACCTGCTCTTTTTCTTTTATAAACATTGTCGGGAGTTTCCTTCCCCAGAATCGAGGTAGCTATCCACCTTTGCACCATTCCTGGTCGTGCTGGAGGAGCGTCCAGTAATGATGGTGGTTTCCAGCTTGTATTGTCACGAGCATTTTGCTCACGAGAATTAGATTGAGTTTCTTGAGCTCTTACGTTTCTTTTTTCTACCATTAGGTTCTCTCCTGTTTTTTAAGTTCTTCTGCATAAGCTTTAATTTGGTCAGGTGTTGTTAAACCTATTTCTCTAGCCATGCGTAATTGCTCCTTTGTCATCTTAACTCTATTGCCTGTTTTCGTTGACCCACCTGCAGATGGTGCGACTACTGTTTGACTGCTTTTTGGTCTCGTTTTAACTTGCATATCTGGTTTTGATATTAACTCGGGAAATATTTTTTGTAAACGATTATTTAAAGTTTCATAATATTGGTCAGATTCTTTATCATAACCTTCTAAATCTAATTGAACATCTATAGACCTAGCAGCAGCAGTTTCTCTCTCATATCCAGAAGAGTTAAACCACTGATTCTTACCCCACCAGTCCATAGCCTTTTTTGGGGCTTGTGGTTGGGCAGCACGACCTACAGTAGGTGATTGAGTTTTTTGTTGAACAGTTTGTTGTCTTTGAAGTTCTGATACTTTCATTGCTGCACGGATATCAGCTAATTGTTCTGCATAGTCAACTTGCTTAGCTGTGTCACCTTCTTCTATAGCTTTTTGCATCTCTTGCTTTACAGAAACATATCTATCTTCAAACTGCTTTTGAGCCTTTACTGTTTCACCTTGTTCGAGTCTTTCTAATCTTTGTTTTAATGCAGTGAGCTCTTGGTCTTTTTCTTCAGCTTTAGCATCAGACTCTTTACGTTGTTGTACTAATTTATTTATTCTACGTTGAACCCTTTGAGAGTATTCTTCGTCGTCTTCTGTTGGAGTTGCTTCTTGTTTTGTTGGTTGGGGTTCTTCTACTATCTCTGGTTCTTCAGTTTTAGTTTCTTCTATTTCTACTTCAAGTTCTTCTTGTTCTTTTTCATTTTCCATGGTCATGAGCCAAGTCCTTTCATTAAGTTATGGTAAATAATTTTGTATGTTACATCCTTTAGGTATAACAGAAGTAATCTCATCATCATTTAAAAGTAATAATTTTACTCTTTCTATGATAAGCTTTTGTCCTGCATATTTCCCAAAGGTAACATGGTCGCCACATCTAGCCCAATTACCACCTTCCCATGGTTTGCCTGATGCTCTCTCGCACCATGCTAGAGGACCAACAGCTAGTATAATACCATGGGCTGTTAAATACTCTTCATTGTCTTGAGATTGTGATGGTAAATAAATGCCACCTGTAGTTTTCTTTTTTGGGGCTTGTGGTTGAATTAAAACTCGCCATCCTGTAGGTTCTGGTAAGTTTTTAGGAACGTTTGTTTCTGGGTCGTTGTCCCAGTTTGCTGCATGGAGATGAGCCATGTTTATTCATCCTCTCTGTCTAATTGTTTATAAACTCTATCGATTTCAATGATGGCTTGTTTTAAGCCTTCAGCAATACCGACAGTCTTTTGATATTGAGCAAAATCACTTATCCTGCCCTCTATCATCTCGTTCGCTAGATTTTGTCTCTGGCTTTCTAACGTCTTCTTTATCTTCTCCAGTAGGTCTGTTATTGTCAAGTTGCACCTCGCTTTTTGAAGAAACTCCAGTTACATTAATTGTTACATCATTTTGCATTTTTCTTTTTTCTCCTTTTCTTCTTCTTCTTTTTGTTAGGTTTTAAAAGTTTGCTAAACTTTGCTCTAATTAATGTCATTTATTATAACCACAATTATTTAAAAGTAAAATTACCATTGGTCAGTTAACATCATTTTACTTAGCCTTTCAGCTCTTGATTTGACTTGCTTTGACCAGGAAGAGTCTAACATCTCTTTAGAAGCTTTTTCCCAGTTATGGTCTTTTATTGCTCCGAAGAAGTTCGGCCATTTATTAGGATTGAATCTAGTTCTGCCCATGTTGAAGAGCATGTCTATAATGACAGCTTGTCTTACTTCACTTAGCCCATTAAAAAATACCCAGTCTTTAGCTTCTCCTATTACTCTGTTAATATCGTTAACTAGGATAAAATTTATTTCTTCTATACTTAAACCTAGTCCATCACTAGCTACATTCCTACCAACACCAATAGTAGGATGACCAACTAACGTATCACCAGCTTTAATCTCCTTACCATTAGCATCATCATACACTCTATACTTAACACCTTCATGTAAAGATATTAATTCTATTAATTTACTTTTAAGATCTGCCACCTTTTACTCTCCCTTTAACGTGCTTTTGACTTTTTGGTGGATTCTTTTTAGAACCCTTTTCACCAGACCAAAAAACTTTGTTCGCCCAGAATGCAGCACTTGTTTTACCTTTTTTAATATTTTTAGCATGCCGTTGTTTAAAGTTTTTACGAGCTTCATCACTATAGTTGTGACCCATTTTTTGGTCGCCAAAGCGAATAATTTTAATTTTTTCACCATCTTTGATTGCCACTATACCTTTCTTTGTTGGGTGGTTTGGGGTTCGTTTAGGTTTATTTAACCCTTTTAAACCATACTTTTTAAGTTTAGATTCTTTATCACTCACTCTTCTTCCCACTACCACAGTATAAACCGAACCATGCAGCACCAGCACCTACTACAACACTAACAAAAGCAGATTGTGCATTGGTTGGGTCTTGAAGTTGCATAAACCACTCTATAACTCTATAAAAAGCTAACCCATATAAAGTTATTAATAGTCTTGGCCATATGCGCCATTTATCTAAGTTTTCTGGTGTCATGCTATATTTATACTGTTAAAATGTAAATTAAGCAATAATTATTTACTATCATCTATTATCCAATTATCTTTTTCCATTTGATAATCTAGATATAATTGAGTGTCTGCATAACCTCTACCTTCACTCATACAGATAAGAAAATATTTAGGCTCATATAACTTACAAGAAGTTTCATTACCTTCTACAGGATGGGCTAATACAAACTTTATAGTTATACCTATAGCTACTGCTACAAATAATATTACTGCTATACCTATCATGACCATTCTTATCATATCGTACATTTCCTTTTGTTTTTTTAACTTCTTGGCTTTAGCTTCTTTGACTGCTTGTTTGTGTTTATCTATTCTTCTTTTTCTTTCTTCTAATATAAAAGACCAAGTGCCATGACCAAACCTGTGGTCAATTAATTGTTTCATTTCATATAATTGTTCTTGTGCTAACTTAGCATCTATAATTTCTTTAGCCACATTTTCAGTAGCAAAATGGTCTAGGTTTTTTGAGTCTCTATCTTTTATTACTTGTTGTTGACCATTAAGTGCTTTATCTACATGGCCAATAATATCACCAATATCTTGAGCTGTGCCTATATTTGTTTTTATAAAATCTACTGACTTTTTTACTAAGGCTATACCTGTTAAGACTGCTGTTACTGGTTCAACCATTTTGCTTTTCTATCACTCTATCAAGTTTCTCTTCGATTCTTTGCATGTGGTTTACTAATTGTTTTATATCACCACTTAAATCTTGTTTTTGTTGATAGAGATCTTGCTTATTTGCATATTCCTCTCTAGTTTTATTTAGTAATATTTGCAGTCTTTTAATTTCCGAGAACATTTTATTAAATGCCCAACCTATAGGTAGTACAACTATGCTCAGGATTATATTCCAGAACATCATCGGATCTATAGTCATCAAACTGTTCCTGCTGTTTGAGACTGTGCTAATACTTTTAAGGTTTGTGTAAAAGATTTATCAAGTTCTTTTGAAGCCATTGCAAATAACCTCGGAGGGATATCAGTGGCTTTAAATCCTTTACGTTCTAAAAATTTTTTTGCAGCTCTAATTTCTGCTGCTGCCACCTTTTTTATTTTTGCTTTTGCCATTTTTATGTACCTTTTGTATCTCGAAAGATGCTTTTTTAACTGCTCCTGTGTGGGGTGTATAATCACCCTTCATTAATTTAAAACCTTTACCTGCTTTCATCCAATGAAAACCTTTGGGTGGTTCAACTGTCTTTTTTACCATTTAACTTTTCCTCAAAACAATTTTTACAATAATACTTAAATTTCTCATAATGCATAGCTTTATTTGAACAGAAGGAACAAGTTTTGTGCTGTATTAGTTTTTTCCAGTGTGTGCTTGTACCATTTTTCTGGATTACTTTTTTAGCCTTTGGCACCTTTCTTTTTCCTTTTAGAAGCCATGATTGCTCTGCCTTGCTTTTCTGCTAAAGCTTTAGTAGGGTAGATTTTACCTTTACTACCCCACCTATAGCCACCTTTGACTTTTCTGACTGGCATTAACTATAAGAAGAAGTTTTCTTCTTTTTCTTTTTGCCCTTCATTTTTCTAAGCTTTGCCATTTTATCTTTCATAGTCATTTTCTTTTTCATTTTCTTTTTTCCGTGGTCCATCATTTACCTCCTTTTTTTGTTGATGATGTTTTCTTTTTCTTACCTTTGTTCTTTCTACGATAAGCTTGTATTTGTTCCCACTGCTTTTTATCAACTTGTCTAGCTTTACCACCTGTCAATACAGAGTTAACTCTAGCCATAGCCCAAGCTGAAGGTGAGACTCCTGGACGACGACCACCACTAGCAGCAGCACCTAACCCTTTATTATAAATAGTAGTTAGAGCACCTAGTGGTGCGTTGGCTTTTTCTGCTTTATTTTTTAGAGCCTTTTTTTGTTTTGCGTTTATTGCCATACATTTTCCTAAATTTTTTAGTGTATATAGATTCTTTTGTTTTCCTTTTTTTACCAGAAGGTGTTTTATCTCCTGGAAGATCTCCTAGAACTTTACCTGATTTACGCATTTTTTCAAGGGCTAATAATCTCTTCTTGCGTTGTTCACCACTTAACCCAGCCACATACTTAGCTGGTACCATGTAACCTCCTGGAGTTTTTACTTTTTTTACTTTAGGTAGTTTAGCCACTATTTATCTCCTTTGAGTTGATTTAAAAATTGCTCTGAATCTACTTTAGCTGTTTTACCTAATTCATTATCTTTATAGGTATAAGGCGAGTCGCTATGAACAAATTTAACTCCCTCTTCTATATCTCCTGCTTCTCCTGCATAGTTACCTATTGAACCTACATAAGACACATCTTCTCCGTCAGCTAAAATTTCCTCTTCATAGCTATAGTCTGTTTGACCTTTTTTGTGTAAGTTAGGTATGGCTTTTATATCTTTCTTTTTAACTGCGTATACATCAACTCTTTGTCCTGTGTTATAAATATTAGGTTTATCAACAGGACTCATAGAAAAAGAAAGTGGTCCTCTGGCTAATTTGCCTTGTCGGAATAAATAGATAGTATCTCCTAAGCCTTTATCATCTAAATACTCTTGCGCAGTATTTTTAAAATAATCTACAACATCACTGTGGTCAGGCAATTCTTCTGCATAAATATTTACATTTTCTAATAATTCTTGCTTATTGCGACCTAACTCATCTGCAGCAATATCTTCTTCGCTATAATAATCTTTAAATCTTGCATATCTTTCATTATTTCTATAACCCATTAACTTACCATCTTTATTTCTAAAAATGTCTGTATAATAATCGTTATAAAATATCTCATCATTATCATCTATAATACCTTTAATAGTATCTGCAGTACCACCCATAGGGCTAGTACCATCAAACATTAAACCATTAGCAAACTCATCAAGTAAAGGGTCTCCTGTTTCAATTGTTCCTGTTGATTTAGTTAGACCTTCACGAGTTTTAGTTGGGCTAGTAGGTCTACCAGCTTGACCCATTTCAGTAGCTGTAGTTTTACCAGACTTACCAGGACTATAAGGAATATCTTTTAGTGCACCTAAGTTTACTAAATCGCCTATGTTTACAAAAGGCAATGCACCCAACTCAGCTTCACTAGGCTCTCTACCATATATTTCTTTAAATAGGTCTTTGTCTCTGAGTGCTGCTCTTTCAAGATCTTTTTTATTAGGTATATTTAGTGCACCTGAAGGTGGGGTAGTTTTTGGGGTTTGCTTTAATAAACCTTTTAAAAGGTTTAAAACTCCTGTAACTTTATCAGCCATCTACATCTTTTGGGTCAACTATAGTTTCACCCATAGGTTCTATAGGACCAGGAGCTCCTTCTATACCTGAAGTTTGCTCCATAAAATCATCAATATTATCATAAACCTCATCACCAACAACAAACCTACCATCAGGACGATGATATCCTTTTTCTGACTTAGATTTTTCTATAGCTTTAAGATCTAAATTTGGTTTACCTAATTCACCACCATCTACTTTTTTAAGCATGTTATTTAATATTTTAACATTCTCTGGGTCGTACTCAAAACCTCCAAGTAGAAATCTATCATTTAACAACTTTAACATTTGCTCGTTAGAT
>Ga0181417_1000464_pt1 | contig 13332 bp, 12 predicted proteins | sample 40SPOviralmetaG_FD_130142 | JGI IMG/M metagenome (GOLD analysis project Ga0181417, IMG submission 130142) | Marine viral communities from the oligotrophic San Pedro Time Series (SPOT) site, San Pedro Channel, CA, USA - 40 SPOT_SRF_2013-02-13 | ecosystem: Environmental > Aquatic > Marine > Strait...
GATATATAGAACGAAGGTTGATCAAATACGATGGACTTTAGGTGAAATACGGGGATGATATTTACATTTTCATTCCCTAAATAGGGTTTTACTACATCTGGATCGATATGACAGTGAATATTCACCGCGTTTTCTTCAATGTTTGGAAACAAGTAATTCTTGAAAAGTTTGTTATATTGTTTACGTTCAAACGAATGTTCAAAATGATCAGCATGCACGTTAAACATGGACTCATTTAAGTGTTTGTAAAGTTCATTAAAGAACATTAATTCATTGCGTTCTTTAATATGCAATTGACACGAATCCGACTCATCTCCAACATGGAGCCCATAAGCATGTGAGGATTGAAATACGATATCTTTGTCTTCATTGTCTTCCTTATACCTTAATGGAAATTCATACAAATCATTATTTGAAACTGGAGGAAGAATGTGAATTCGATTCAGAGACAAATCGTTTAATTTCATTTAAGTGAAAATAGCGCAGAATTATTTAAATACTTATTTCTATTATTCAATAAAAAAATATATATGCGTTATATATAAAATGGTCGCAGAAAGTTTAACTAGTCTCTTAGGTGGCAAGAAAAACGCCCGCAAGTCTCGCAGGCGCACGCAAAGCCGCCGGCGTCAACGAGGGGGTGAGGAAGTCCATGCGGAAGAGGAAGAAGAAAATGTACTCAAGGGGGGTGAAAATGGCGAGGAAGATGAGGAAGAAATGGAAGAATTCGTCGGTGGCAAGAGGCGCAAATCCAACAAGACCAGAAGAGGTGGCAAGAAGGGAGTCCTTGAAACCGCGGTGGTCCCATTCGGTCTTTTTGCGATTCAACACCTTGCTTCCCGCAAGAAGCATCGCAAGTCGGCGCGTAAAACGAAGAAGAAGGGCAAGGGTAGAAAGGGAAAAAAAGGGAAAAAGAGGAGAAAAGTATAATATGATTATATAAAGATGGAAAATAAAGTTATGTTAAAACGGGATTTAGCAAATTTGATTCAAAAACAACACGAGTACCAAGAACTTTCTAATACTCTACAACAAATGAGAGAAGACAAAAATGAATTAGAAGACAAAATCATTGGGTTCTTGCGAAAAATGGAATGGAATGATAAGGTATTTGTATTCAATGAACATAAAATCACCCAGCGATCTAGTTGGCAATATCAACAACTGAGTCTTAAGTTTATGGAAGAATCTTTAAGAAGTTACGTGGCCCATAAAAATATTTCTATAGACATTGATGATTTTCTTGTTTTTCTTAAGCAAAATAGATCTAGAAAACAAAAAGAAGAATTGAAGATTTCTTAATATTAAAGATAAAACATTTATATATAGTAGTATATAAATGTTAGAAGATTACACTTTGCCAGCTGGTCTTAAAATATATGCTTTACCGAGCAAATATGAAAATGAAAAACCATGTTGTCTAAAGAGTTATAGCAATGAAATTGAACGACTATTATTTAAACATGTATTTCTTAAGGACGTGGTCCTAAACAAAACATGCAAGCACCGTACGCGCTCCACAAAAACTAGAAAGAAGAAAACCTAATCGCTTCGGGACCATTGCTTTTTGTTAAATGGCGCAACAATGTATTCCTCTTGTTTTTGTTCTCTCACTTGATCCGGGCTCACACCGTTCATTCCCGTGGGGGTATGACTGATCGAATGAGCATAGGACTCGTCGTTCGGCTTTGGTTTTGGTTTCACTCCGTAACAATTGACCCCAAACTTAACTTTCTTGTTATGTGAATATCCACCGTTGATACCGGGGCGACCGCAACTGTATTCTAAACCTGGATATTTCTTCAAATTATTGTACACGGCTTTTTGGATGGGAAATAAGACAAGCTGATCTTTGGACCAGCCATAAGAACACCAGCTCGCACCATTTTCATAGGCTTTTTCAATTTCATCATAACTCGCCAATCGGGCATCGTAGGTATCACATACGTCTCGGGCTTCACCGTAATCATATTTATTGTCAAAAACATGAAACACTTCTTTGCCATCGTCTTCGCCTTTGCACACGGACTGTTCATCTGTTGTCGTTTCAGTTGTCTCATCTTCTTCGGTGTCAGTGGTAGCAGGGGTTGACCTTACTTCTAATTCCGCTATCTTGGAATCCCACAGATTACTAAGACTCATTTGAAAGTTGTAGTTCTCGTCACTCATATTTTTGAAGTTGATGTAAACCACAGCAATGAGCATGATCCACAGAACAACTTCTAATATTAAGACAATTCCTTTCGTGGCTGACGATTGTGGAACCTGACTTTCGTTCCCTAAAAGAAGAAAGATACCGACGTATATAGCAACAACAATGATTAGAAGAACTACGAACGAAACCTTTGTGTTTCGTAACAGCCTCAACATTACATTTTCTTGTGTGTTTGGTACGTAACTCGGATCATTTACATTGACCCCCATATTGGTTGCGTCCGTTGTCTCTTCTTCGTTGGTTGCGTCCGTTGTCTCTTCTTCATTTGTATTCGTAAAAGGTGTCAATTGAGGCATATTATATTATACAGATAAAATATTATAATATGTGAATTGACTTATTATTATGCGACACTTGGAACGGATGAAGAGGTATCCGCGTCAACCACCGCGTCCGTATCCATGTCTTTCATCGTCCCGCCGGGTTTTCCGTCAGGATTTATATTTATTCTCATGGTGCATCTATTTTTGTATCCATCGTCAGCATACTGATTCCCAACAGGTATGGTCCATTGAACACCACCGCATTCATTTGGTGTTCCATCGCTCAATAGTACATCATCCATCTTGATATTATTGCCATTATAATCAACGTCAATACCTATCATATCACTTTTATTTACAATTTCTTGTAGATTCAAATCATTTATGTTAACATATGTAAAATTTTGTGCCGTTCCGTCTTTCCACATTGAAATAGGCGCAGTGTTGGAATTGGGGTCAGAATCTTTAATGAAACTTTGCGTCAAATTAAGAGACCTACAAAACGATACATCCGATGCGTTTGTTTTATCTATCGGTATAAATTCTGAACAGTTAGAATTTATCGCACATGTATCCGTACCTGTACAATTTTCTACTTGACTACTGGTGGCCCCTTCGTAAATACTTTTATTTCCCATGCACAACCAAGAGAGAACAAAGACAAGCCATAGAAGTACGCACAATACAATACGAAAGATGAGGTTTCTCTTCAATTTCATTTATATATAACTTTATATTTAATATTTTCCCCGTCGGTACAATAAACAATAGTTTTTATTACTCAGCAGTTTTGATGTCGGTATTTCTTGAACGGACGTGTCATTGAAGCAATACCACTTTCCATTAAAATTCTTAATAAATGAAAAATAATGCCCTCCCATTACATTGCCACTATGGTTGATAATACCCATGAGTTCATACGTTGTATTGCCTTCATATTTTATTCTCTCATGATGCAAAAAAGGGTTCATAATCAAGGATTGCAAATCATAGTGAATAATCCGCTGATTCTTGCGTAAGTTATAGTTCCACCGTTTCAATTGAATCACTAGGTATTTGGGGAAGTGATAAATGGATACCTTTTTTACTACATCTTTGTAACATTTTTCTTTATCGTCGTAATACTGATTATCATTTTCTTTGTTCATCAGCTCATCTTGAAAATGATGTTTTAGGCACTCTTCCAGTTGCGTACTGTGCAACGCAATGTCCAAAATATAAAAGTTCTCATAATTGGAAGACAAACATTTTTGTGTTTTTTCATCAATGATATCTATTTTACAGTACACGCCAAACAAAGTGTCAATGATGGAATAATTTTTGTCATGATATTTCTTGAAATAAGTCAGAAAAGAAGAACTACCCGATATACCTTGGCTTAAAAAATCAGATATTTGCATTTGTTTTATTTTGTCTACATCGGGTGCGGTTTTGAGCGCGTCATGAAAGATACTCAACAAAAAATACAAGAACTCCGTGGAATCATTTTGTTCAAAACCCACAAACAGGGCGTTTTTCTTTTCTTGGGACATTTTTTGTATGACACCTATGAACCGATTTGGCGATATGATGACATTTTTACTCCACATCAGGGTGTGAAGGTCTATCCATTCCTTGAGAAACAACACATTTTGATCGCGTGGTGATTTCTCGTTGTATTGTTTAAAATAAAAACGAATATATTCATTGAGTTCTGGTACATAACCAATCGCTTGTAAACTACTGTTAATATAACATGTATTTCCCAGGTTACATAAACCCGTAAGTCCTTTGCTTTTATAGACTTCGTATGAACCACTCATATATGAAATCCTTTCTTTTTGTATTTAAATAATTATTTCATATACATTATATGAACCCATATTCTACTCATATACGTAATCATAACAGAAGATCAAATACATTGCGTACACGAAGGGGAATTCCTTATCATGCGCTAAACGTGCATTTTGATAATATCAATATATTGGCAAACATTATACAAGATTCGCAAGTTCTTCTAGAAACGTACAATACGTCCTGGTCTCCTCCACGACATCCCCTATCAACACAAACAAACACCGTGGATATAACACCCTTTTTCATGGAAAATATTATTTCTTCGATAAATGCGAATTTACAACACCAATCAACAACGCCTAACGATGTATCTGGGTCTACAACATTTCCGACAAACTTAAATATTCAGTGCATTGACGCTTCAAACATTGACATATATACATCATCAGGAGCAGACGTGTCCAACGAAACGGACCTATATGACTTTCAACACTTTGGCGATATTCCTGCACCCATCAACACCACTTGTCCCATTACTCGGGAAGCATTCACTTCATTGCAAAATGTGCTTATGATCCGTCAGTGTCATCATGTGTTCAATAAAGAAGCCCTTATGATGTGGGTCGCTTCGCGAAATTCCTGCCCCCTATGTCGTTGCGACATCCGCCGCGCAACACCCCCCATCGCATCCACTACGTGAGTCTTCTTTTTCTAATAACAAATTCATGATATTTGGGAACGAAATCCGTTTTTTGGAATCATGTAAACAAACGACAGATTCTTCACTTGACTTGCACAAGTAAAGCGGTTTTACAGGGTTGTAATATTGTTTAAACAAACTAAAGAAAATCCGGAACACGTTATTTGTAGTTTGAACGATTGTAAAATCTAGTTTCTCTGTCAATAATTCCTTGTGTTTATTCATGGTATCTGCGAATAATTTTAAAGAAGCAAAATTAGCGGGTATGCGGAGGTTTTCAATATCAAATAAGAAATATGCTTTTTGTATAGAATCTTGATGCAAATCTTGAATGATATTTTCCATTTTTGCGATAAAGTCAAGAACTCTTAGGTCTGTAATTTCGTTTCCATTTGCGGTAAACGTGAAAATGAGTTTCCCCTTCTCAATTTTAGCATCAATGTCAACAAACGGTTGAATATCCATATAATGAGTTATATATAGATATTTAACTTTAAATTAAAGTAGGATTGTACTTATTATTCGGTATTATTAAAATAGTTATCGACCATTTGTTTTCCATTTTGATTTTGTATATTACCACATGCCTGCGTACATTCGTACATTTCGCGTAACAATTCGTTTGGGGCACTACATCCATATTTGATGAGATTTCTTTTTTTCAAGTCGTTTTTAAGAGTTTTCATATTGGTGCGTTTCCATTTAATTTGATTTTCTTTTATTTCTTGTTTTAGGGCATTGTTTTTCAGAAAGATACCGACCTTTTTTTGCGTCTTATTTCTACCTACTTTAAACGTTTTCTTCGTTTCAATATTAATGGCTTTGGGACGCACAGGGGGGCGATGCTGTGGTGGCGGTGGTAGCGGTTGTGTGTAGGTTGTTTCTTCTTGTTGTCTCCATTGACGATAGGTTGGCTTTGACGTATTTTTCATGTTACTATATGGTGGCGGAGGGGGAGGGAAAGGTTGAGGCGAAACGACGGGCATAACATGGTTAAGCTGCACAATGGGTGTGCTTGGGGGCGCAGCTTTTTGCATGGGTTCTTGAAACTGATCCATGCATATATTTTGCTCCGTCTTATTTTTTTTCTTGCGCAGACGATCCATAAAATCGGGGTTCAGTTGTACCTTATTGTGGGGCGAATATCCGGAAATTTTTGTTTTCTTGGATTTATTCTTGCGATAGTCTCTTAATTTACGCAATAATAAATCTTTGACACTACTATCTTTTACTTGCATTAACTGGGCCTTCTTTTCGGTATTTCGTTTCTGGGTTTTCTTTCTATTGCCAGCTCCTCCCGACAGTTTTAAAAAACTTTCGTCCATATTAATCGTTTTCTTTTCCATTTTATATGAGATAACATATTTGTTTTCTTTTTTTGACCCAATGTTAAAAAAATTGATTTCAAATATTACATAAAGAATAAGTCACAAAGCTATTGTAACTATGGTGGAACAAAAAGAAGCATGGACAATCATTGAGAGTTATTTTGAAAACAAACACCTACATCAATTGGTGAAACATCAGATTGAGTCGTACAATGATTTCATTCAAAATCAAATGAAAAAGACCATTGAAATGTTCAATCCATTGGTCATCCGTTCTCATCAAGATTACATCAAGGAGTTCAAGAAGTACCGACTTCAAATGATCATTCATTTTGAAAACGTATCCTTGTTTCGTCCTGAAATTCATGAAAACAACGGCGCGACCAAACTCATGTTTCCAAATGATGCTCGGTTGCGTAATTTTACCTATAACTCAAATATGACCCTGGATCTAAACATTGAATACATTATTTGGAAAGGAGAAAATATGGATGTAGAAGAACGCAAACACATTAAATTGGCGAAGATTCAGTTTGGTAAAATCCCGATCATGTTAAAGTCGTGTATTTGTACGTTGAATCAGTATAACTTTCTCCATCACGATCAAGTGGATGAATGTAAAATGGACCCCGGTGGGTATTTCATTATCAATGGTTCGGAAAAAACGTGCTTGGGGCAAGAAAAAGCCGCCGATAATAAAATATTCGTATTTGAGAGCAAAAAAATAAACAAGTGGAGCCATAATGCGGAAATGAGATGCGTTCCTTATTGGAAGGTCATTTCTCCAAAGCAGGTTTATATGATGATTTCTTCAAAGGAGGAACAAACGGGGTATTCCATTTTCGTCACCATACCTAAACTAAAGAAACCTATCCCCCTATGTGTTCTTTTCCGATGCCTCGGCGTTACGACGGATAAAGATATTTGTAAATACATTGTGTTGAATCTAAATGACGAAAAGAGTAAAAAGTTCATTAAATTTCTAAAGGGCTCTATTGAATCCACGAATCAATATATTGATCAATACGATTGCATTCAATACGTAAAGTCATGTGTGATTTATACGCCGATCAATATGACACCAGAAGAAGGTGATAAAAAAAAGACGGACTTTACCTACGATATTCTAGAATACGACTTGTTTCCAAATTGCAAAACGAAAAAGGAAAAAATTCATTTATTGGGATTCATGGCGCATAAGCTGATATCGTGTCGTCTTGGATTTACTAAACCCGATGACCGGGATTCCTACGAAAATAAACGCATTGAGCTGACGGGTTCATTGTTGAATAATTTGTTTAGGAATTACTTCAACAAAGTGGTGAAGGATATACAAAAATTGGTAATCCGTGAAATCAACAATGGTTCATGGAAATCAAGCGAAGATTACACCAACATTGTGAATCTCACCAACATTTACAAGATTGTCAAGTCTTCTACCATTGAAAATGGATTAAAGCGGGCGTTATCCACCGGTGATTTTGGCATTAAGCAATTGAACTCCAATAAGGTAGGGGTGGCTCAAGTGTTGAATCGGTTGACATATGCTTCCACATTGAGTCATCTTCGTCGCATTAATACCCCCATAGATAAGAGCGGGAAACTAATAGAACCACGCAAACTACACAATAGCACGTGGGGGTTTTTGTGTCCAGCGGAAACTCCAGAAGGTCAGTCCGTTGGCGTTGTAAAAAACATTTCGTACATGGCATCTATCAGCGGATACAGTGATTCAAATTGTATATATGACTACATTATGCCCGAAATTGTGGACATCAATGATCCCGACAAGGACATTGACTATTTCTTTGATAAAGTAAAAGTAATCTTAAATGGACGATGGCTCGGGGTTACCGAAGATCCCATAGCATTGTATCAAAATCTCAAGGAGAAAAAATACAAGGGATTCATTCATATTTACACCTCCATTACATTCCACATTAATGAAAAATGTATATACATCTACAATGATTGTGGACGATTGATCCGTCCTGTATTTAAAGTAAAAAACAGTAAGTTGGTTATCAATCAATCCATTGTACAACGATTAAAGAACAAGGAATTGGAATGGAATGACCTCTTGTTTTGTAATAAAATAGACGAATCGGTCATTGAATACATCGATAGTGAAGAACAGAAATTCAACATGATCTGCATGAAGCAGAACCAACTCACGTCCGAATACCAATATACACATTGTGAAATTCACCCCAGCACCATTTTCGGCGTGCTTGCGTCTTGTATTCCCTTTCCGGAACACAATCAGTCGCCGAGAAACACATACCAATGTGCCATGGGCAAACAAGCGATTGGAATTTACGCGTCCAATTTCAATAAGCGCATGGATAAAACGGCTTATATTTTGAACTCGCCGATGAAACCGCTGGTAGAAACCCGCATCATGAATATGCTGAAAATGAATAATCTTTCTTCCGGTAGTCAAGTCATCGTGGCTATTATGACTCACAGTGGGTTTAATCAAGAGGATAGTATTTTGTTCAACAAGGCATCCGTGGATCGTGGGTTGTTTCACGCGACCATTTATCATACGGAAAAAGATGAAGACAAAAAAGTGAACGGCGAAGAGGAAATCCGCACCAAACCAAACAAGGCGATTACGAAGAATATCAAGTTTGGGAATTATGAGAAATTAAACGGTCAAGGACTCGTAGAAGAGAACACCATCTTAGAAGACAAGGACATTATCATGGGGAAAATGATCAGTATCAAGAACAATCGCAACGATAATAGTAAAATGATTAAATATCAAGATTGTAGCCGCACCTTCAAAACCAATGAAGAATGCTACATTGACAAGAATTATGTCAACCGTAATGGGGAAGGTTATTTGACCGCAAAGATTAAAATTCGCACCTATCGTATACCTAGAATTGGCAATAAATTTTCAAGTCGTCATGGACAAAAGGGAACCATTGGTCACATCATCAACGAAGAAGATATGCCCTTTACCAAAGATGGGATTCGGCCAGATTTGATTATCAACCCCCATGCTATTCCGTCACGCATGACAATCGCTCAGTTAAAAGAGACACTTTTGGGTAAGGTGTTGTTAGAACTGGGCTTGTATGGCGACGGAACGAGCTTTGGTGATTTAAACATTCACTCTATTCGGAAGGAATTGCAGAAACAACACTTTGAGTCTAATGGTAATGAAATCCTATATGATGGAAAAAGTGGAGAGCAAATACAGACATCGGTGTTTATTGGACCCGTGTTTTATCAATGCCTGAAACACATGGTGGCCGACAAGCAACATAGTCGTTGTATCGGACCAATGGTGAATCTCACACGTCAGCCGGCGGAGGGTCGGAGTCGGGATGGTGGTCTTCGTTTTGGAGAAATGGAACGAGACTGCATGATCTCTCACGGGGCTTCACGCTTCACCAAGGAAAGAATTTACGATGTATCAGATAAATATAGCGTACACATATGTAATCAATGTGGTATCATTGCGCCTTTTAACGAAAAAGAAAAAATACATTTGTGTCAAATATGCGAAAATCGTGTGGACTTTTCGCGGGTTGAAATACCCTATAGTTGTAAATTGTTGTTTCAAGAATTAATATCTATGAATGTGGTCCCCCGCATGATAACTAACAAAGTTTGATTATACCCATGAACCGTTTTGTGGATTGATTGTTTTCAATTGTTGATAAGGATTCGCATCATGGTGTGCCAATTCCGTGTCAATGCTCGTTATAGAATCAGAATGATTTTCTGCCTTCGGGATAAAAACGCAATACAATATTTTTATTAAGATTCCGGTTATGATGGAAAATAAAACAGGGATGAATATGAACCACCAAGAAACATTCCCAAACTCATGTTTATCTATGATCTTAATGACAACCAAAATGATTTGAATCATTGATATGGTGACAATATAGCCCAGTTCTTCATGAGAAAAGATACAAGTGGTCATACTCCAGCATTCTTCGTGAGCGAAACACATGTTTTGTAGTTGAAATTATAAAACATGTTCCATAGATTATTCAATTTTTTATCTAACTCTTGCTCGTTCTTCTTGTTGATGCACATATAATATATAACGTTGTTGATCCGGATCATGAGACAAATAAGTAACCATGAATCCCGCAAAGAAGCCAAACAAATTAAAACTTAATATGATGGGTAGGGGGATCATCCACGTTCTTCTCTAAATATTGATAATATAAAATTAATTCAAACTCATATGGGCAGAATAAAAAAAATTGATTCGTCTCCTTCTAGATAACTTATACATACATCTCAAGAAATAAATGGCATCGCTCATTCCGCTCCCAAATAAAGTTGTGTCACGTTCAGCGAAACTACTCATCTTACATGAAGTATTGGATAATTTTGATCACTCTAAATTTGAACAGGCAACAACCAAGTATAGAAAACCATCTTATCAACGATTTCCTGACCGAGACGAACAGTGGAAAAGGAAGTTGATTGAAAGTCTACTTTATGGACGTTCTATAGGCACATTTACATTATCAAAACATAACGTGATCAAGTCAAACGAAGAGGGGGGTATGTATAACGATGAATACTACAACATAGAAGATGGGCAAACCCGTCTCTGTGTTTTGTCTGAATTTAAAAATGGTGGGTTTACCACTATTTATGGAAACTATCAAGATGTTTATATGCGATTTGACGAATATATTTTGCCGGTTGAATTGATGGAAAAGGCATCTCAATCTATCACCGACGAAACGTATTTCAACAACCTATGCGAGAATTTCCAACTACTGCAGGAAGGAAAATCTCTGAATACAAATGATAGGTTGTGGGCTCAGTATCGTTCACCAGCCGAGAACTTCGCTGGTTCCCCCATTGTAAACTATGTTGTTGATTTGGTTAACAGCAATGATAACTTCAATACATATATGGGATTGAGAGGTCTTGATAAAAAGACTAAGATGGGGCGAGCGAAATTAGATATTTCCATGAGTGTTGTTTCGGGGGCTTGGAAGGGTGGTAATTATATGACCAATAACTACTTCAATAAAGTACCAATTATGGACATACCTTTGCTTGATGTGGATATACAAGAAATAAATAAAAATCTGGGTCAATTGTTCAATATACTTGAGGAATTATTGATTCAATACCCCCACCAGAAGAATGAAAAATTTGTTTCGTACTTCAACAATACACAGATGTTTATTGGACCAATGCTTATAGATATTCGCAATTGCGATGATGATGAATTTGAAAAAACCAAAAAACGATGGACCACGGTTATAAACTATGCCCGCAAAGAGTCGCAAATAAATGAAACCAAATTCAGTGTTCGTGATTGCTTAGAACGTGATATGTATCAAGAACTATCCCATTCCAATAGGCGGAATTGTTCGGAACAAGATTTTGATGGACGCCTAAATGCGATTCATGCATGGTATGAGAGAAATAGATAACTGAATAAAACAAATCGTATTTACCACACAAAAATGAATATTTCTCATAAAATAAATATTAAATAAGATATACTTGTAATATGAAATTGACCCCTTTTTGCCTTTTTTTATTCCCCCTCCCCAAAACACCCTATGTGTATCATATTCGCAAAACAGGTCATTTAATTCAAATAGAACCCACCTATTCACTATTTGACTATAACAAAAGCCACGATATATTTCATTACAACACAAAATTCCGCCGGAATTTCAAAAATAAGTATTTCAAACATGACCTTATTGATAACCACCATATAATTCCACGTCAATTCCAGAATCATCCCTTGTTACAAGACCTCCGTTTTGACGTGGCATGTAGTAAAAATATTTATTTCTTACCCACCCGTTCCGCGAAACATGTGCTTCAAGACTCGTCCCTCATCTATCACAATTCGCATCCAAAATACAATACATTCGTGGAGAAGGAGTTGCAACGTATCTATAGCAACGAAGACAAAGACAACCGACAATATGAATTTACCCTGCTTTTCATGTATCTTACTCATAGTTTAGAATATAGCGACCCCTATGTAAAATCAATGTTTCGGTCTTCATAACACAACTGCAATTTAATCTTCTTTTTATCGTTTTCTTCATTCATAAACACATGTAAGGAAAACAGGTGCATGGAATGATTCTTCAAGTCCTGTAATAAAGACACGTAGGTGGTCAAATGTAATTTCGGGATATACACCATGTATTGAAACTTCCCATCTCCTTGTTTTTTCAGTTTATCAAAAAGAAACCCTTGATAATAAGGAGACAGACCTTGTGCCTTGTTGTGTTCATATTGTTGGTATATTTGACATTTGGACTGGATCTTGCGGATCGCTCTTGAAGACACGTTGATAAATTCCAGAGCAGGGGCTTTTGTCCAGGTCTTGTAAAACTCTTTGCCTCGTTCGCTTATACCAACTTTGCTCACTAGTTCCACCAATACAATATTGTTTAATAAATCTACCAAGCGACGTATAGGTGAGGTAATTTGAAGATACACGTCCATGTCGCTATGTGTGATCGATTGATATTTCAACTGGTCATCATACAAACAATACGCGCTGGCCTTGCTTTTCAATATACACAAGTGGTGGTATATCTCTTCTGGTATATTGTCTTCATTGGTTTGCTTTATTTGTTCCAAGGACTTGAAAATACCCATCTTTTGAGCCGCAAATGTTTGGGCAACAAAGTGGTTGAATCGCAACATGAGTCGTGTGACGATTTGGTGTGTCGTTTTAATGTGCAACAATTCAAATAGCTTTTGTATATGCGGATTCTCATCGTAGTTTCTTTCATAATTCAAATTCTTTTTTATATATGCTTTACACAATCCGAGTTTCTGTTTCCGAATCTGATTGTGTTCGTCGTAAAAAATATCTAAAACATAGCACAACTTGTATTCCTTTTGTTTCAAACTACACAAACAATCTACCAACATGGCCGGCAACATGGTACGTTTTCTATCTGGCAAGTAGATTGTTGATACCCGGTTGCTAAACGCATCCCAAAGATCCAAATAATCTAATATCAACGCCACATTTGTGATGTAAATACTTATTTTATGTTCTTTAAAGTCATA
>Ga0181417_1000470_pt1 | contig 13277 bp, 14 predicted proteins | sample 40SPOviralmetaG_FD_130142 | JGI IMG/M metagenome (GOLD analysis project Ga0181417, IMG submission 130142) | Marine viral communities from the oligotrophic San Pedro Time Series (SPOT) site, San Pedro Channel, CA, USA - 40 SPOT_SRF_2013-02-13 | ecosystem: Environmental > Aquatic > Marine > Strait...
CAACGGTGATAACGGTATAGGTTATACTAATGCATATCTAGACGGTGATGAGTTAGTTCTTGAAGACGAAAACGGTAGTCAATTTTATGTTGGCAACGTTAAAGGTAATCAAGGTTTCCAAGGTGCCACTGGTGCTGATGGTAACATTGATAGAACTAGAGCAGAAGGAGCAGAAGCTCAATTACAATCTGCAATAGATGCAGAAGTAATTGCAAGAGCAGATGCTGATAACTCTATTGAATCAACCGTAGCCGAAAGATCAAAATTCCATGGAAGTATGGCCTATGATACACTAGATGGCATATCTGGTATGGTAGACGGCGATACTGTAATAGGTACCAATCCTGAAAACTCAAATCAAATAGTAGGACTTTTCTATTATGCTGGTGGAAGTAATGGAACATGGTACAGAACTTCAGATAATGTAACTTTTGAAGAAATTGAATAATAAAATTTATTTTATAATTCAATAATTCTTAACTAAACATTATTTTTAGTTTATAAGGAGGGCTTCGGCCCTCCTTTTTTTATCTACATGCACGGGTGTACGTAATTAAATAATATCTGAAACATTTCTTTTTATACTAATATAACTATTATTAAAATAAAGTAGATATGAAAAAAAGTAGAATTATTGAAGCACTAAGAGCTCAAGCCTTAGCAGACAAAGCAAAAGCCCAAATGGCTTTAGATCTATTAGAAAATCAAGCAGTTGGTATAGGAGATCATACTGTAAATGATTTTATGAAAGATGCTGATGAAGCATTAACTCTTCTTGTTGATGCTGAAGATAAGCTAGAAACATTAGAAAGATATTGGCCAAATGTTTAATATGATGGCTATTGGAATTATAACACTTGTTACATTATTAATTGTAGGTTTTTCTACAGCCTATAAAGATTCTAAACAAGATTTTAAAGATTCTGATTTTAGATAATATTTAATAGACTGGCGATCCGTAAAAAAAATAGAACAATTATGGAAACAACAACTATAGTTTTGGTTTTAGCAGGAATGTGTGCAGGTGCTGTATTAGTAATATTAGCGTCTGCGTATAGAAGTTTACAGGCTAAGGTCAATGTTACAGAATATGCCATTGAACAAATGGAATTACAAAGAGACGTTGAACAGAAGTTTAACGATCTATATAATGAAGTAAACACTCGTGTTGACTCATTAATTCAAATGATAGATGATAAAGAAGATGATATTGAAAATACCTTAGATGATATTAGAGGTATGATTGATAATGTTGAGGGAAGGATAGACAGCCGAGCTGACAAGTTGTGGGCTGAAATTGATAAAATAGAGGAAACTCTAATTAAATAAACCTAAAAGATCGCCAGTCTTTTAAAAAATAATATAATATATTTTTTATTTATACAAGGTATGATGTCTCATTGTTATTTGAATAAATAAAATATGAACATTAATTTGGGGCTTTTTATATCTTTCTTTGGAATTTTCTTTTTATATTCTTTAATATTATACTTAGCTGCCCCACGTAAAACAATAACCTTAAAAGAAATTTACATATCAATATTGGCTGGAATTGCTTCAATTTCAGTTTTACAATTTACATATGCATTCCTTCCTAATCAAGTAACATATAATGAGTTTAATGAATTTATGTATGTTGTAGCACCAAGAGAAGAACTTAGTAAATTTATTATGTTTCTTTTGGCTACAAAATGGATCAGTAAAAAAAGAAAAATAAAACCAGTTGGCTATATGATAATTTCATGTGCCGTTGCCTTAGGGTTCGCCCTAGAAGAAAACATGCACTACTATCTAAAATATGGTGAACATGTTTTAAGTGTAAGAAATGTATCAGCAATGCCAGCACATATGTTTTTTGGAGGTATTATGGGTTATTGGTACGCTGTTGGTAAATTAAACATTGGTAAATTTGGTAGAAGAATTAATTTAGGTCAATGGTTTATAAAAAGTAGATTAGCCATTTATTCAACAATAGGTTTATTTTGTGCAAGTTTATTACACGGTATCTGGAATTATTCATTATCATTTTACTCTAAAATATTAAACATGATGATGGATAGTGTACCAAAGGTTCTAGCACTTCCAACTTTTACTACAGGTTGGTTACCAATAACATTACTCATTGTGTTTATTCTTTTATTTTTAATGAGAATATTATACAGAGATTTAATAAGACTAGAGAAAGAGAAACAAGACTATATAAACGAATAAAATAAAATATGTTATTTCAAAAAATAGGAGATGAAGAGCGGTTTGAAGTTTCAAATTACGTTAAAGAATATTTAAAACTTAATTCACAATACAATATAGATTTATATTTAGGTTGTGATAGCCATACCAGAACTAAAGGAACTAAATATGTAACTACGATTGTTTTTCATTTAGGAGATAGTGGATGTCATGTAATTTACACAATGGAAAAAGTGCCGAAAATTGCAGTAGAAGAATATTGGACAAGACTTTGGGGAGAAACAGAAAGATCTGTAAAAGCAGCATTGTATCTAAGAGAGCAAGGAATAGAGATAAATACTATAGGACTAGATTTTAATTCAGATAAAACAAGAAAGTCCAATAAGCTAGTGAAAGCGAGTATCGGCTATGTAGAGTCGTTCGGCTTTAAAGCTAGGATTAAACCAGATATTTTACCAGCAATTAGTGCGGCTGATGGCCTCGCTAGATAAAATAAACTTTTTGTAAAAAGAGCATAAGATAAATATAACTAATAAAAGCAAATAATTAAATATGAGTTTAGCAGACGACTTTAATAATGACAAAAAAGGACCTAATAAAAGAAAAGGTACTCCTTACTTAGATACATTTGGTGAAGACCTTACTAAGATGGCAAGTGAAGGAAGACTTGATACTATTATTGGTAGAGATAAAGAGGTGTTTAGAATTTGTCAAATACTTTCAAGAAAAAAGAAGAATAATCCTATTATTTTAGGAGATCCAGGTGTAGGTAAAACCGCAATCGTTGAGGCTATTGCCCAAAGAATTGTAGAGAAGAAAGTACCTAGACTATTATTGAACAAAAAAATAGTTAGTCTTAATATGACTACAATTGTTGCAGGTACTAAATATAGAGGTGAATTCGAAGAGAGAATGAAAATCATAGTAGATGAATTAAAGAAGTCTCCAAATGTAATTGTATTCATTGATGAAATTCACACACTTGTAGGTGCAGGTGGAGTTAGCGGTTCTTTAGATGCTAGTAATATATTGAAGCCGGCACTTGCCAGAGGACAAGTACAATGTATTGGTGCAACTACCTTAGATGAATATAGAGAAAACATAGAAGATGATGGCGCGTTAACTAGAAGGTTCCAGGAGGTCTTTGTGGATCCACCATCGGGTGAAGAAACTGTTGAAATCTTAATGAAGATTAAAGACTCATATGAAGAGCATCATAATGTAGAATATGATGATAAAGCGATTGAGGCTTGTGTTAAATTAAGTGAAAGATATTTAAAAAGTAGAGAACTTCCAGATAAAGCAATTGATTTAATGGATGAAACAGGTGCTAGAAAAAACCTGGCAGATGTTAAAGTTCCATTGGCTATTAAAAAATTAGAAACTAAATTATCAGAATGTACTGAAAATAAAATGGACGCAGTTAAAAAACAAGATTATGAAAAAGCTGCATATTGTAGAGATCAGGAAATAGACATTAGAAAAGAAATAGCTGATGAAAATGAAAAGTGGGAAAAGTCTCTAAAAAAGAAAAAGAAACAAGTTCTTGAAGAAGATGTTGCAGAAACAATTTCAATGCAAACTGGTATTCCATTAAAGAGACTAGCAGGAGATGAACTTGAAATGATTCTTAAAATGGAAGAAGAATTAAAGTCTAATATTATTGGACAAGATAAAGCGATTGAAGTTCTTTCAAAAGTTATTAGAAGAACAAGAGCAGGTGTTGCAAGTCATAAAAGACCAACAGGAAGTTTTATGTTTTTAGGTCCAACTGGTGTAGGTAAAACTCAAACAGTTAAAGCTCTATCTGAATACTTATTTGGAGATGAAGATAGTTTTATTAGAATTGATATGTCAGAATATCAAGAAAAATTTAATGTTAGTAGACTCGTTGGTTCACCTCCAGGATATGTAGGTCACGAAGATGGTGGTCAATTAACAGAACTTGTAAGACGTAAGCCTTATTCAGTTGTTCTTTTTGATGAGATTGAAAAAGCTCACCCAGATGTATTTAACATTTTATTACAAGTTCTTGATGAAGGAAGATTAACGGATTCTCTTGGTAGAACAGTTGACTTTACAAATTCAATTATTGTATTAACTTCAAATGTAGGTGCAAGAAGAATTGCAGACTTTGGAACAGGTATTGGTTTTGAATCTCAAGCTGAATCAACTTTACACGACTCAAAAATTGAAGGCATTATTAAAAAAGAATTAAAGAATAAATTTAGTCCTGAATTCTTAAATAGGCTTGATGAAATAGTTTTGTTTGATCAACTTTCAGAAGAAAGTATTTTAAAAATAGTTGATGTTGAATTAGTTGAACTAATTGAAAGAATGAAAGATATTAATATTGATCTAGAAGTAGATGATGAAGCTAAAAAGTTCTTAGCAAAAGAAGGTTATGAACCAGCTTATGGTGCACGTCCTCTTAAAAGAGCTATACAACAACATGTTGAAGATACAATTGCAGATGCCATTATTACTAAAAAAGTAAAAGAAGGTAAAGTCGTTATCTCAAAACATAAGAAAGAAAATAAACTTTTTATAAAATAACTATATAATTATTATAAAATTATTTTAAATGAGTGTACATTATAGCAAAACTTTCTCTAAAGTCTTTAAAGATACTATTAACGATATTGAAAACAATGAACAAGAAAGTTCTCCACGTGGTTTAAAAGTCAAAGAGAACCTTCTTGCTACTCTACCTATAAATCCATTATATCCTATTGCAAATTTCAGTGATAGAGCATTTAATTGGAAATATTTTGCAGGTGAATTAGCATGGTATTTAAAGAAAGATAGAGATATAGAGTACATAAATAATTTTAGTTCTTTTTGGAAAAACATTACAAATCCAGGTACAAATGAAATTAATTCTAATTATGGTTCATTAGTTTTAAACGAACAGTTAGAATGGGTTATTGAAAGTTTAATTAAAGATAAAAATAGTAGACAAGCTATTGCATTCTTTAATAGACCTCAATTTCAATTTGAAGGTAACAAAGATTTTGTTTGTACAATGTATGCAAACTTCTTTATTAGAAATAATAAATTACATATGAAAATTCAGATGAGGTCTAACGATATTTTTTATGGCCTTACATTTGATGCACCTTTCTTTTCATTCTTACATCAAACCGTTTATCAAGCTGTTTGGAAAGAAAGAGTTCTTAATGGAGAAGATGACATTTTAGAATTAGGTACTTATTACCATTGTGCAGATAACATTCATTTTTATGAAAGACATTTTGAATTAGCAAATAAAATTAAAAGTGCAGATAACAAATTTGATGAGTATTCTCTTAAACTTAGAAAGACTTTTATCGAATACACAAAAGAAGGTTTACAATTAACTGAAGCTGCAAAAGATTTTATAGATGATGTTGACTTTTCAATAGAGGCAACAGGTAATACTGATCAAGAATATTATAAAGGATTAATAGATAAATACTTTTATTTGAAGTTATGAAAATGGTAAATGTGCCGACATTTCGAATGAACTCAAACTTTTTATTACAAGAGGATTTTGATATATATTTACTGAAACATCATGACGAATTTTTCAGAAGAATAGTTGAGCATGTTGTAAACAGATTAGAAGATATTGAAAAGGATAATTTACTTTGTAAAATTCAAGACGATGATGGATCAGTATTTGAACTGAGACTTCCAGAAGATGGATTTTTAAAAGCAATAAATAAATCAATTCAATATTTTCAAATGATTGAAGATTATGAAACTTGCCGAGACGCGGCATTATTAAAAACATATATAAAAGAATAAATTATTATGCATTATTTTCCAAAAGAAGAAGAATTTAAAAGATTCGCAAAGTCAGAAGGTATATCATCTTCTAAATTAAATTATTATGAAAACCAAATACAAGGTTCAATGACACCTTATATTCTTGAAGAAAGAGAAATGAGAGTTACTCAAATGGATATTTTCTCAAGGTTAATGATGGATAGATTATTATGGGTTGCTGGCCCTGTAGACGATAACATGTCAACTGTAATTCAAGCTCAGTTAATGTTTTTAAACAGCAATTCCAACGACGAAATTAAAATGCATATTGACAGCCCAGGTGGTAGCGTAAAATCTGGTCTTTCTATGGTTGATGTAATGGACTATATAGATTGTGATATTAGAACAATCAATACAGGTATGGCAGCATCAATGGGTTCAGTACTTCTAGGTGCTGGTACGAAAGGCAAGAGAATGAGCCTAAGATTTAGTAGGACTATGCTACATCAATCATCAGGAGGTTTCAGAGGAAATATACAAGACGCTGAAATTGATTGGGCTGAATGGCAAAAGATTAACGAAGTTCTATTTGAATTACTTGGTGAATACTGTGGAAAGACTGCAGAACAAGTAAAAAATGATGCAAGTAGAGATCTTTGGTTAGGAGCTAATGACGCGTTGGAGTATGGAATTATAGACGAGATAGTTACGCCAAAGGGTAAAATCAAACCATGGTAAAATGAAAATAATTATTTGGGTAAAACTTAGTGATTTATATGTTTTAGAGAAATATCTAAACAATGAAATTTTAGACAATAACTATCAAATTGAATATGCTACAAGAGTATTTAAAGAAGCTATTCAAGTACAATTAACATTTGACAATTTTTTAAACTTATTTGAAAATGAGATTCTTATCGAGAAAAAGTAAAATAGACAACTTAATGTTTGTCGATTTAGTAAACAAACAATTAGAACCACATGATGTAACATACGTTGATGTTAGAAATGATGCTAATTGGTTTATGAAATATAAAACTACAATTCAACAACAAAATAAATTTATTGATTGGGCTATTTATTATTTAATAGATAAAACTGAAATGTCAACTAAAAGAGCAGAAGAAGAAGTTTCATGGTTTATACTTCAATATGGTCTAACTCTTAAAAAAGAAAACGCTTTATAGGTTATTTAGACAGGCGATGTCTGATAAATAATCTATGAGTAAAAGGTCTACCGCTTGGTTCTTTGAAGATCCTATGGATTTAGAACATAAAAATTATAAACTTTTGGCAAATGTCGAATATGCTGAGAAGTGTTTAAATAAAGGTAAAATTCATGAGGCTATGGATTTTATTGAAGATCACCTCGTTTGTTTTTATAGGTTTCAAACCGATCAAGAAATTAGAGGAATGAACGATACTGAAATAATAGGTATTGATCCTATTATGATGGATTTAATTTATAAAAAAGGTAAAAAAGATAATGGTGAAGATATTAAAATACTTTCTGATATTGCAGAAAGAGGTATTTTAGAATTTGAAGCATTGCATAGTCTTTTTAGAATTAAATGGAGAGCAATTGAGGATGCGATACAATTATCATATGTTGGTGAAAGGCCAGGTATATTAAGCAATGGTTATATATTTTTATTATGTGAAAGTGATAATTGGGTTAGGCAGTATAAATTTAAAAATCCAAAAAACATTAGAGAATGGAAGAATTTTAAGCTTGATTTTATTGAAGAAATAAAATATAATAAAGAAGAAGTCATAGATATTTTAGAAGTATTGAGAAACAAATATGAGGATTATATTTTTTTAGTTGGAGGTTTATTAAAACCATTTGATAGTATTCATGCAATAGATCATGTTTTTCAATGCAAGGTCTATTATAAATTACAAAAAGACTATCTATTTTAAAAAGATATATAGTTTATAAGGTAAAAAAATAAACGAAATAAATGGCTTACGTATCACAAGAAGATTTAATTATATACGTAGATGGTATTACTCAGTTTAATGCAGGAGAAGACTGTGATTTTAGAATTATAGTCTATAAAGATTATTTAGATACTCAGCTGACTTTAGAAAATGTAGATGCAATTACAGTAACTATATTTGATGATGTTGGTAGAAGAGTACTAAGTTATACATATCCAAATATTCCTGGTAAAACTTTACCACTTTCAATAGGTGGAACAGGTACTTCTACAGAAAAAGGATTTATAGAATTTACAATTGCAGGCACAGATAGCCAGCAATTTGTACCTAACGACGTTTACGCAACAGTAAGCTTTGTTTGGACAGATTATTATCCAGCTCCAAAAACAATTACAACACCTAAAATAAAAATAGGAGATGTTAGTGGTGCAACTGGTCCTCAACCACAATTACCTAACGATGTAATTGGAGAAAGAGGTGCTAAAGGTGAACCAGGTTCTGGAGGAGCAGGTGGTAGTATTATTCCTGGACCTAAAGGAGAAAAAGGAGATGCTGGACAAAAAGGAGCAACTGGTGATAAAGGTGAAGTAGGTACAGGTGGTGATATAGCAGGTGCTCAAGGAGATCAAGGACAAATTGGTGATCAAGGAACTATAGGTGCTCAAGGTGCCGAAGGTCAAACAGGAAACACAGGTGATCAAGGTTCTGAAGGTCAAACAGGTTCTGAAGGTCAAACAGGTCCACAAGGTGAAGCTGGTCAAATAGGTCCACAAGGTGAAGCTGGTCAAATAGGTCCACAAGGTGAAGCTGGTCAAATAGGTCCACAAGGTGAAGCTGGTCAAGTAGGTCCACAAGGTGAAGATGGTCAAACAGGTCCACAAGGCGCCGATGGTCAAACTGGTCCACAGGGAGCTATTGGTGAAAAAGGAGTAGACGGTACTTCTTCAGAAGGAGTTAAAGGAGATCAAGGTGCAGCTGGTCAAACAGGTCCACAAGGAACAACTGGAGATCAAGGTGAAGCTGGGGCTGCAGGCACAAAAGGAGAAGTTGGAAGCATTGGTCCACAAGGTGAAGCTGGTCAAACAGGAGAACAAGGTGCGATGGGTATTCCAGGCTTACAAGGTCAAGCCGGTCAAGATGGTGTAGGTTTTGATGGAGCACAAGGTGCCGATGGTCAAACTGGTTCACAGGGAGCTACTGGTGAAAAAGGTGAAAAAGGAGTAGACGGTACTTCTTCAGAAGGAGTTAAAGGAGATCAAGGTGAAGCTGGTCAAACAGGTACACAAGGAACAACTGGAGATCAAGGTGAAGCTGGAGCCGCAGGTGCAAAAGGAGAAGTTGGAAGCATTGGTCCACAAGGTGAAGCTGGTCAAACAGGTCCACAAGGTGAAGCTGGTCAAACAGGTCCACAAGGTGAAGCTGGTCAAATAGGTACACAAGGTGAAGCTGGTCAAACAGGTCCACAAGGTGAAGCTGGTCAAACAGGTCCACAAGGTGAAGTTGGTCAAACAGGTCCACAAGGTGATGAAGGTCAAACAGGTCAACCAGGTCAAACAGGTCCACAAGGAGCTGATGGTCAAGGTGATCAAGGAGCTGATGGTGCTCAAGGTACTGATGGCCAACAAGGTCAAATAGGTCCACAAGGCCCTGAAGGTCAAGGTGATCAAGGTGCTGAAGGTCAGGCTGGTCCACAAGGAGCTGAAGGTGCTCAAGGTGCTGAGGGTCAAATAGGTCCACAAGGTCTTGAAGGTCAAGGTGATCAAGGAGCTGAAGGTCAAGCTGGTCCACAAGGAGCTGAAGGTGCTACTGGTCCACAAGGAGCTGAGGGTCAAGGTGCTCAAGGTGATATTGGTCCACAAGGAGCTGAAGGTACTCAAGGCGATACTGGTCCACAAGGTCCTGAAGGTCAAGGTGATCAAGGAGCTGAAGGTCAAGCTGGTCCACAAGGAGCTGAAGGTGCTCAAGGTGCTGATGGTCAAACAGGTCCACAAGGTGCCGATGGTCAAGGAGAGAAAGGAGAATCAGGAGAGAAAGGTGCACCAGGTTCAGGTGGAAGTGGAGGCAGCTCAGCAACATTATATTTAGCAAGAGTTGAATTTGATGCATCACTACAAACAAACTCAATATTGTTTGATGATCCTAACAGTGATGGAATGTATACAACATTAGGTGCAGTTGGAACAATAGGTTCTTATCCTACTATTAGTTTTTCATTCTCTGGAGAAGATAACCCTCCAACATCTATTATAGTATTTGGTTGGAAAGCAAGTGCTAACCAATACACAATAACTCATTTAGTGGCAGGTACAGCAAATAAAGATTATTTAATTGAAGCTAATTCAAACTCATTAATTGCTAATTCGTCATCGCAATATGAAACTGATATATTTGGTAATTTTTCAAGTGCAACTATAAAAATTGCAATGGAGGCAGATAACTTCGATATACAAAAACAAGCGGGTGGATTTGGTTCTACTGGAAAAAATACTCACGCATATGTATTATTTACATTTAATAACTAATAAATAAAAATGGCAAAATACGATCCTACACATCCTGCACTTTGTTTACAAGGAAGAATTGATTCTTCAGGTGCTACTGGTGTTGATAGATATTTAGAAGCAGATGAAACTGGAATGTATGGTCAGTTTATGAGTTATGAAATGACTATCGAAAATATTTCTAACCAGGCCATTTATGATATGTCTACTAGAGAGCCAGGTAAATATACTGCAATAGATATTAAAGCTGGTGATTATATCACAAATGATAGTGGTAAAATTGTATTAAGAATTAAATCTGTTATACAAAAAACAGATGAAGTTATACAGTTAATCGCAGAAGACGTTGACGGTTTATCTTTTAGACAATATGGTATTAATACTCCTGTTGCATTTGATACAATCATATTTTTTGAATTAAGTGAAAATGGTCTTCCAGTTTTAGTTGGAGATATAGTTGATTCATTTGTAGGAAAGGCAATTGATAGACTTCAATCTAGATTTTCAATTGATGAAGACGATGAAAGATATAGATTTGAACATGTTTCTCCAGCAAATGTAGATGTTGGAGATATAGTAACAGTTGACGGTAATGGAAATATTGTAAAACATGGTTCTTTAGGTGCTGCTAAGATACCTGTAGGAACTGCCGTAACAAAATCTAAAAATGGTAAAATAATTTATGTAAAGCCATTTAATAAGATTATAGACAATTATCCTGATCCAACCATATTAAATGGAAATCCTGGTGATGTTTATTATACAGACCCAAACAATGCTGGTGGAATTACAACTACTGAAACTGCAGGAGAATCACCAGTATATATGCAATTAAGAAATGCTATTCCTACTATAATAACTACTTCAGCTACAACTCCTCCGGGAAACTCAGATGTTGTAGAAATAAATAATGTAGAGATTCATAATAGTACAACTTATGCAAGTATTGAATATTTTAAAACGGAAGTAAATTTACAAACTAGTCAAACTGGAGTAGAAGCTTCAACTGAGCCAGAACCAACTACAGTAGAAAGTCAAGGAGGAAGTATGTTACATCAACAAATTTTAGATGTAGTTGTATTAATTTCTCAGGATGGAGGAGTAACTAATGTCTATCCAGCAATTACTATTGGAGATGGTACTACAAGTGCCACTATTTCATTTAACCCTGGACTTTTTGGTTTACAAACTTATGATTATTTAAATGACCCTAACATGGCTGCATTCCAAGTTATTAGAGCTGAAGAGGTAGTTTCAATGTTAAATACATCATTTACAAATAATAGTATTAATTTAGAAGCATTAGTAGTTGCTCCACCAGTTGGAGTTTCTAATGGTAATTTATATAACGGTATTAAAATAACAGGTACTGGTTCTAGTGCAAGTATTCAAATAACTAATATTTCTCCAGATGCATTTGGTACTAATTTCGCAGGTACTGCAAGCGCCACTGGTTTAACTTTAAATACACCAATAAATACAAATGCAAATCTAACATTTGTAAGAGAAGATGGTGGAAATATTTTAATAACAGGTTCACCGATAACAGGTGGATGGATAAATCAAAACGGTGTTACTTCTTCTAGTGCAGGAACTCCAGTATTACTATTAATGATAGAAGGTTCAGGCGATCAAGAACTTCCAATAGTTTTAGGAACAGACTACGATATGAGTCCTAATCAAACTACTGGTAATTTATCACCTACTGGATTATACATTACTAATACTCCATTTATTGGTTCTAAAGTTGAAGTAAAAGTAAATGGTATTGATGCTAATTTAGGTCAAGCTTTAGATTATTATCAAAAAGATTGTTTCTTTAGCCCTGATGGAACTACAGTTAGAAACTTTAATCAAATTCAAGCAGGAGATCAAATGTATTGGAATGGTGTTTTCGCAGGATTTGAATTAGATCCAGATGATGATATTGATTTTGTTTATCAAACTTCAAACAGCAACGCCTAAAATAATCTTATATTATATTTATCGGCTAAAAAACTTCATTTTAAATTCAAAATGAGGCCTCCTTACAGATATATAATTCATAAAAATATAAAAGATATTGATTGAAATTTTTTAATTAGTTTTATTAATGTTTGTAGTTACACCCGGAAATACTTATGTATATAAAGGAGTGTGACTATTTTTATATTTAGATTTAAGAAAATATCGTATAACGCGATGTGCCATATAATATGGCTTTTAAATTTATTAAAAGCAATATATTTTATTGTTATACAGAATTAGGGAGCTGTTTAAAAATTAAGTAATTATCAAATTAGGGATTGATTTTTATAAAAAATATTTGCTTTAACAATAGATTTAAAAAAATAAAAATAAAAAAATAAAAATGAATTTAATACCCGCAAAAATGCTGAAGGCCTATAGAACAGGTGACATTGCTGTTTCCGCTTCTTGGGCAAACTTAGAAGCATCACGAATTATTGATGCTAAGTTACTTGGTGAAAAGTTTGAGGATATTGATGCTAACTTAAGCTTAGAAGCTGTTGCTAGAATTTCTGCAGATGCATCTATTGACGTTGCTATTTCTGACGAAGCTACTGCAAGAGCTAATGCTGATACTTCTTTAGAAACTTCAATTTCTGATGAAGCTACTGCAAGAGCTAATGCTGATACATCTTTAGAAGATGCTTTATCTATTGAGGTTGCTGCTACTAATGCAGATGTTACTTCAATTGATACTGCTATTACTGATGAAGCTACTGCAAGAGCTAATGCTGATACTTCTTTAGAGACTTCTATCTCTGATGAAGCAACTGCAAGAGCTAATGCTGACACATCTTTAGAAACTTCAATTTCTGATGAAGAAACTGCTAGAATTTCTGGTGATGTTGCATTATCAAATGCATTATCTGTTCAATTAGACGCTGA
>Ga0181417_1000471_pt1 | contig 13255 bp, 15 predicted proteins | sample 40SPOviralmetaG_FD_130142 | JGI IMG/M metagenome (GOLD analysis project Ga0181417, IMG submission 130142) | Marine viral communities from the oligotrophic San Pedro Time Series (SPOT) site, San Pedro Channel, CA, USA - 40 SPOT_SRF_2013-02-13 | ecosystem: Environmental > Aquatic > Marine > Strait...
CTTTGAATTTTGTTTCAAAATCAATGATATGAACACTATCCATTATATATTTAATATACTATTACTCTTATATACTTTATAGATATAAGGTCAGCATTAATGAATTTATGAACTACTAAATATTTAACTTTTTTTGGTAATGATGAGGTGATAAGGATGAGGTATCTCCTCAGGTCATTATTATAGGGCATATTATAAAATTTTTAATTCTATTTCAAAATTTATATTTTTTTTATTTTTTATATTTTTTCCTATATTATGATATATAACCTCATCCACCTCATCCATTTATATATTATATTATATTATATAGTATTATATATATCATAATGGTAATAAAATAATAAGAATATAATAATAATACAATGATGAGGTTAGTGATGAGGTAGTGATGAGGTGATGAGGTTCATAAATTATTGAATAAGAATAGTCATATATTCATCAAAAAGTACTTTATCAAAATAAGTATTATTGTGAGTATCTTTCCATATCGCTTTTTTACCTTTAATTTTTGATTCTATTTCTTTACACATCTTAGATGTTTTAATACCAAATTGTATAGCGTTGTAATCTAGTTTAATATTATTTTCATTACACCATTCAGCATAAGTTATAAATAGTTCTTTGTTGTCAATTTTTACTTCTTCTTTATCTTTTAAAAAGTCATTTATAAAGTAAATTATTTTACTTCTATTTGCTTCTCTAACTTCTTTAGATAATTCGGTAATTGGTTTATATTTTTGAAAATTACAATTTTCAACATAATCATTACATTTCCATTCCAATAAACCTTCATATATCTTTCTTAAAGCATAAGGATTATAAACAATATACTTATAATAATCTGTAAAGAATTCACTATCATCTAAATAATAATAACTACATTCTGCTTGAAACCATCTTCTTCTACTATCATCAGTATTTTTAATAACATTAACATTATTAGTAGTCATATCGTAATCAGCAAAGTTATCAATATCATACGCTTGTATACCTTTTGGGTTAATATGTAGTTTATCTTCGGTTACTCTTGTTTTTAATATTTCACTATTTTCAAAATTAGTAACCCCCCCAACCTCATTTACACAAACTAATAATTTTTCTTTTTCAACAGTAGAATGATCTTTATATAATTGTTTGGCAGATTGAATTTGAATACTAGATTCGCCAAAAATAGCATAAATAGTTTCAATTAAAGTAGATTTACCTACACCTTCTGGTCCATATAAAACAAAACAGATTTTACTTTTTAAACTTGGATTTTGTATTCTAAAAGCATATCTGCTAATAATATAATTTGCTTCTTTTTCAACAGGGAAAAGATTATGAATAAATCGTCTAAATTCCTCAAAATAATTTCTTGTTTTAATAGGAGATAAATCTTCATCTTCGCAATCAGCAATTTTAAATCCTCTCCAAGTATTTAATGATATTTCATTATCACATATACAAGGTGGTGGTTTCCATACAATATCATCAAATTTTCTAACATCTTTATCTGCCAACCATTTGTAAATAAATTGCGTAGTAGTTTTCTTTTTCGTTTTAGTATCAATTATAAAACAACTCATATGTGAATGACTATCTTTAGTATTTTTAATATTTTGCATATAACCAGTTTCAGTATTAATAACACAAGGTGGATATAATATTTTAGCAAATTTTTTTTCAAATTCAGTTTTAACATCGTAATAAGATAATATAGATTCATCAAAATCATCATCATCATCAATAAAATTATTATCCAAATCATCATCATTATAATTATCAGGTATATCAAGTTTATTATTCATTTGTTTAAAAATCAATGGAATATCAATACCAGTTTTATCATAAGCATATTTTCTAATTTCATCAAGTGTATTTTCATCAATATTTGTTTTTTTTTCTAATTGAAAACCATCAAAGATAAGAGATACTATATACCAACATTTATAAGTAGTAATAATATTGTTATCAAGACAATATTGAATATATGATTCTAACATATTATTTTCAACAACTTGTAATATTTTGCTAATAGTTTTACCAAGATAATTATATTTAGCAGTTCTTTTAACATGTTTATAAATATCAATATATTCATCCATTTCAATCATTTTATTTATACAAGGCATTAATTCTAAATTTAATTGTTTTATAAAAGGAGTTTTAAAAGTTTTACCATTAAGAGCAGATATAACATTAGTTTTAGCATTATCTCTAGTACAATTTTCTTCATTCATAATAATTTTATAAGATTCTTCTCGTTCATTTATAATTTTTTCAAGTGATGGAGATTTAAGATTAAATTTATCAACAAAATGTTTCATAATATTAATATGACTATTAACTTGGTCAATATCATACCATAAGTCATCACAAATAGTATGTCTAACAATACCAGATAAAGGTGCTAAACCAATTGATTTTTCAGCATACCATCTTCCAATATTATTAGAATTAGAACCTTTAACATAATGTACTGGTATATATCCATATTCACTATTAGGAATTTTAATAGTTTTTTTCAAAATGTTATTCATTAAAGTCCATATTGGTACTTGTTTTTCATTATCTTTGTGTCTTTTTTGGTTTTCAATTAATTCTTTATATTTATCAGGATTTTTTAAAATATACTTTAACTTAACAAGATTAATTTTTTCATAAAAAATTTTATCCCCTATCCATTTTTCATACATGCTTAATTAAAGCTAATATTATATTATAAGATATAATCATTTTTTTATATGCTTTATATCCTTTTAAAAAATAATTATTTATTTTCCATTTCCTTAACAAATAGATAAGCATCTCTCAGTTTTTTGTGATATTCTTTTTGATAGACCTTTTCTTCTTCCGCGAATTCTTTATTTTGCCTTAATACTTTTTTTCTCGCATTGCAGTATTCTCGTTGGCGCTGGGCAAATTCTGGGTCTTCCCTCCTTCTCCTCGCCATATACTCCTTATGTTTTTCTGCTTTTCTTTTCTTTTTTTCTTCTTCAGTTAATTTAGGTTTAACTTCCTTAATATTATTTTCTAACATATTCTAATATAAATATTATATAAATCTTATATCATTTTTTTATATACTTTATAAAAATAATTAACGGCCTACTTCCTCGTATTTCAAACTATTATAAGAGTTATTTTTTCGCTTCCATCTTTTATTGTAAACCGTATCTCGTATCATTCGTCTTCTTTCAATTTGATTTGCCCATTGTTCGAAATCAATATGGTTTATAACTTTTTCTTTAATATCTTCCTCTTTTGTAATCATTTCAATTATTTTACAGTGTGTATCACCGAACATTACCTCTAATATAATCTAATATTTTTTTAATCCAAACTTTTTTAAATAATCATTATAAGATGCTGATACACTTGATTTTGACCATAGTATATGTTTTGCTAAACTTCCAGCAGATTTATAATCATTCCAATTTTCTCCGGAATGTCTAGATAGGTACGCTTGTTTGCGGTCTTCGTCTTTATGTTTTGTAAAATCATCATAACCAGTCGCACCGAAATGAGTTGTCTTTATTTTTTCCCTCGAATCACTGTAGAATACTGCAGTATATTTTTTCCCTTGAGTTGTTGCCTTTTTAAGTTGTACAAATACCATTGCATTCTAATAATTGGTGAGATTTATTTTTTTTTATTTGTATACCCAGTTTTTTTATAACCCATATTTCTTGTTTTTTTTCTTTTATGCATTTCTAATATAACTCAACAAAATAATTATAAAGGTATAACAGAAGGCGCTGGTGCTTTATTACCCTTTGCAACTTTATTTTTTGCTCTTGATGCTCTCAAATCTTCTCGTGCTTGGTCTCGTAATTGTTTTCGGTCGTCTTTCATCTTCTTTAAATCATCCTGACATTTTTTGATATCTTCTGTTAGTTCTGCTATTTTAGTTTTACGACCTGCTTGATAATTTCTTTGGTAATCTCTTTTCTTTTGGGTTTTTTCATCCGCCATTTCAGCACGAGGTCTACCTTTAGGGGGCATCTTTTTATTCTAATATAACAAAACAAAATAAATTAATTAAAAAGGGTCATCTAATATTTCTTCATTTGTTTTATCAAGATTATTTAATAAAGTTGAAGTTATATCAACCATAATTTCATCATTTTTTTCATTATAAATTTTAAATTTTACATTTACAACCGAATATATTTCAATTAATTTTTTATAAAATTCATCATCATCAATTTCAAATTCAGGATTTTCCTCAAGAATACCTTCATAATTACTTTTAACAAAATCAAAATAGTTAAATAGAATTTTTTTAGTTTCAGGTTTTAATGTATCAACAAATGCTTTATCCTCATCTTCGTCATAATCATCAAAATCATCTAATATTTCTTCATTTGTTTTTTCGGGATAATTTAATATATATTCAGTCATATCCAATAATAGTAGTTTATTACTTTCATTATAAATTTTAAATTTTACATTTACAACCGAATATAATTCAATTAATTTTTTATAAAATTCATCATCATCAATTTCAAATTCAGGATTTTCCTCAAGAACAACTTCATAATTACTTTTAACAAAATCAAAATACTTAAATAGAACTTTTTTAGTTTTAGGTTTTAATTTATCAACAAATCCTGCATCATCATCATCATCATCATCATCATCATCTAATATTACCTTATCATCATCATCTTCTTCAAGGTCGCTATCAATTTCTTCATCCTTAATTTCAGCATCTTTTAAATATATACTTTTCATAACTTGTTTAAATTCTTTAACTTTAGTTGATGTTTCATATAAATCTTTAGGATACATTAAGGGTAAATCTTCAAGAAAATCAATATCATTTTCAAGTGATAATGTAAGACAGAAAAAAGTTGTTAATAATAATATATTTCCTTTTTCAATATCTTCAATTTGTTTATTAGGTATAATTGTTTGCATATATAGTGCGATTACATCTTCGTCTCCATCTAAACCTTCTTGAATTTCAACATCTAATAAATCTTCAATGGCGCTATCAAACATATATTTGTCTAAATATGATTTTAGCGGATTCCATAATACATAATATAATTCGAAATAACTACTTTCAACGAATTCTTCATACCAATCTTTATATATCGCCAAACCTTGAGGAGTATTTCTTAATAATATTTGAGTAAAATAATTTATATTTTCTTTATAAAAATCATATCTTTTCGCTCCCAATTTTTCTACATTATCAAAAAAACTTGATTTAAAATCTCTTATTGAACTCGCTGTACTTATAGCACTCGCCCCCGATACTTCTCTACTTAAACTGGGTGCTTCACTTTTTATCATTTTACCAAAATTATATGGACTTCCTGCTTCTGCTAATTCATCAAAATTTAATTTAGATTTCATATTAAAAGTAAGTTTTAACAATTCAATAAAAGTTTTTATATTTGTTTCACTGTCGTTACCTTTATCTTTTTTTAGAATAGGTGAAGACCTCATATCAATCATCTTTTTCATAAATGTTAAATGATTAGGATTTTCAGGATTTAATTTTACTTTAAAAAGATTAGTATACAATGTTATTTGATTTTTAACAGTTTCTTCTTTATGTTTTGGTGTAAAATATGTTCTAACATATAAATCCCCGCTATCTTTTGCGACTTCTTTTCCTTTTGTTGAATCAACAAATGCTAAATTTTCAGATCCAAATATTTCATTATCTAACAAACGAATATCACTTTCTTTATCTGCTACCAAAGTTTTTAATAATTTTAGTAATCGATTTAAATCAATTTTTATTCTAAAGTAATCATTTGTTAAAATACCATCAAAAAATTCATCATGTTCTTCTGGTTCTTGTTCGACTATTCTCATGTAATATCTTATTGTTTCTTTTTTTTTCAAATCTTCAATTTCTTCAGTATCTAATACTTTTCTTTCCATCTAATTAATAATAATATTTTAAACTATTTCACTACTCATTTCAATTCTACCACTATTCCGTTTAAAACCACCTATTGTTCCGTTAAGTTGAATTGGTATATGTTTATTATTTTTTTGGAATAACATACTGACTTCGGTTTTAATATTTGTTGGTATATGTTCAAAATCGCAAGTTCGAATTAAATTATCGTATTTTAAAACCAACATATTATATTTATCAATATCAATTTCATCACCTTCAATAGAATCTATTTCTTGTGCTAATTCTAAAAACATTTGACTAAGTCGTTTGAAATTATCATATTTTTCTCCTGCTTTAATATTATTTATTATACTCATCATTAAGACTGAAATAGCGTTAACTACAATATTAGGGATTTTAACTTGATTACCATCATCGCTGATAGAATTTATAATACACATTGCCGACGATGTTATAACAAGTGGAAAATTTAATACAAAGTTAATTCTACTCCAAAAACTGCTTGCTCGTGTTGATAATAATGTCAAACATTCACTTCGATCCAATAATTGTAATTTATTCTTCATCTATTAATAACTAAATAAATTAAAACCTGATTTTCTAACTTCAGGTTCTCTTGGTGCAGGTAATTCAGGTGGTTTTTCAACTGGTTTAGATTGTGCGACTCTTGGTCGATGTTTAGGTGCTTGGTATACAACCTCTTCATATTCTTCTTCCGTGGATTCGCTATCATATTGTTCTTTTATTATTTTTCTTACAATTCTCTTTTTAGGTTTTTTGATTTTTTTTACTTCAATTTCTTCAACAATTTCAGGTTCTTCTTCAATTTCACTTTGAGGTTTTTTTTTAATGGTGCGTTTGGGTACTTTAACGGGTTCTGCAACGGGTTCATCAATAATAGCATCAATTTCTTCATCATTAACTTTATTATCTTCAACTAAATCTAATGTTTTTTCTTCTTTCTTTTTAGCGGGTCTCCCCCTTACTGGCACTGGTTTGAGAGCATCTGCTTCCGCTTTTTTTCGTGCTTTTGCCTCTCGTGCTTTAGCTAACAGAGCAATTCTATCTTGTGTGGTCATTACCATTATTATATAGTTTCTATCTATTAAAATGATGAGAAAAAAAAAACATCAGTTTCTATCTAATTAAAAATCTAGCATTTCATCAACTTTTTTTGTTAAAAGTTCAACACTAATATCATCGTCATTTTTTGGTTTTATTACTTCAACATCTTTTGGAGGTACTCGGTGTTTATCAAACATTTCTTCTTCGCTTACACTTAATGGATGTTTTATTATACTTTTACCATCACTGGTTCGTTGTAAACCATCATAAAACAATTCAGGTGGGGTTTCAAATGTTCCATTTGTTGTTTTATGTAAATTTTTAACTTCTTCAATTTCATCTTTAGTTAAACCATTATCAATTCCTTTCATTTGGTTGATTGTAATTTTTGCCGAAAGGTCAAGTAAGAATTCATTTTTAGGATTAATTTTTGTACCAATTAACTGTTTTCCTCTGCTATATAAATCATCATAAATTGCTTTATCTTCATCGGTATAATCTTCAGGATATATAACCTTAGTCATATATAATTTTTCTATCTATATAATAGAGATAATATTTTTTAAAATGAAAATTAAACAACTTAAAAATATAACGGATAAAATCAATTTTGGTAAACCTTATGACACTCCCGCGCCAAATAACGATGATTTACCAAGAATTTATAATATTATGCTTGTATGTGGTAGCAAAGGTTCAGGAAAAGGGGTTATAGTTAATCATTATTTACAACTCGCTGAAAAAAGTGGATATAAAATGCCTAATGGTGATAAAGTAGAGCAAAGAATAATTTGGTGTTCAGGCGGAACAAGTAACTCAAAACAAAATCAAATATTAGATGAATTAAAATACCTTGATGAAGAGGACAGAATTGATTTAGATTTAATAAATCCCGATAAACAATTAAAAGAAATATATAATAGTTTATTAGAGGAAAGAGATTTGATTGAGAGTTATAATATATATCGTAAAGTTTATAATAAATTTATAAAAGCGAAATCATTAGGTACTTTATCAGTTGATGAATTAATGTTATTAGAATTTAAAGATTTCATCGATCCAAAACTTGATCCTGATGCACCAAGAAGTGCTCATGGAACATTATTATATTATCCTCGTGTAGTTCATTTTATTTTAGATGATTTAATTGGTAGCGATGTATTTAGTAGAAGGAAAGGTAATTGGTGTAATAATATAAGTATTAAATCTCGTCATGACAGTGATAAATTATGTCCTATAAATTTAATATATTTAACGCAATCTTTTAAAGCAGTGGAATCGGTAATTCGTAAACAAGTAGATTATTTTATATTAACTAAAAATGCTAATCGTGTTGCTATCATTGATGCTATAAGTATGGAAGTAGGTAGTTTATTTTCGAAACAAGAATTGGAAGAGGTTTACGATGGTATTATGCATATTGAATATGCAAGTTTAATTATCAGTATTCATAAGAATGAGAAACCTGAAAATAGATTAAGATTAGGTTGGTCTCAAACAATCGAGCGTGACTCTAAATATGTATTTAGCAAATAAAAAATGTATCTAATAATTAGAGAATGTGCGGTATTTGGAATTACTATTTGGACAAACGAAAAACAAATAAATTAGATGAACATATTGATATAATATTAGATTATCCAATTGAAGTAGATTATGATGAGTATTTGAAAGTAAAATTATGCGATTTTAAATTTTTAAACAATATTCATAATATTAGTTCTACTTTACAAAATAATCAATTTAATATTAGAAGATATTCTAAAACTTATACCTATGTATATGGTGGTAGTGAATTATATTTTGATGACACTGGTTTTTTCAACGACCAGAATGTTGTAATAGCAACTGAAAATATTGATGCTATTGCTAATACTGATACTATTACAAATGGTGAATTATCATTAGTTTATAATCACGAATTAATTAATGAAATAAGTTATTGGGTGAATATACTAAATGATACACCAGATACATCTCGTAAAATGTCTATGTTAAAAGATTACAGATGGTTTGAAATAATAAGTGATGATAATAATCGTATTACAACATTAGATTGTGTTTTTTATAAAGATAGTTATACAGCATCTTCTACAACCGATGTAACTATTAAATTTCAAAGATATAATGAAAGTACTACTGCTTATGAAGATATTGATAGTCAAATAATTACATTTCAAAATTCTGTTCCAGAAGAACAAATATCTAAAACATTAACTTTTACAAATCCAGTACCAACTAATAAATACAGATTAATATATGATACATCAATTGAGTTAGGATTACCATTTGATTTATATATTATTAAATTACAAGCAAATAAACAAATACCTATTTATGATTCTGGAACTATTGATACACCAGTAGAACATAATATTACAATACCTAATGGATTTTATAAATCTTCATCATTACGAACGACTTTAAATGACCTTTTAACAACTTATAAAATAACAACAACAATTGATTCAATAACTAATAAAATAAAATTTACAAATGATAATCCTACATTTGTACCTACAATTCAAGATCTAATTGATGATAATTACCAATTAGATTTAGTTATACCTAATATACAAAATATGAAAGAGAATTTAGGTATAACTGATTCGTATCAACAATATATACCAATACCTTTTAGTTCGTATTATGAAGGTGATAATCATATTAATTTAATTAATTTAAGTAAAATCATTATAACAACTAATTTAAATTTTCAGTATAAGACTCATAACGAATTTATAACAGGTAATAGTATTCATCGTGGTTTTGGTAATATACTGACATGGGTAGATTGTGATATACCGCCAATGTCATGTGTTAGTTATAGGAATTATGAAGACTTATCATATAAAATTGAAAACAAACATATCACATCAATAAGACTAATGTTTTTTAACGAAAAAGGGCAACCGATGCTTTTAGACAATGCATTAATTCATTTGCAAATAAAGAAATTACAAAAAAAATCTTTGTATTAATTAGATAAGAAAAAATAAATGGCGCTACCAATATTTGCTGAATTAGTTTTAGATGGCGCTGAAGCTTTAGGAGCAGGATCAATCGTACATGGTGTATACGAACATTTCAAAGAACCAGTAAAAAAATTAGTAACCGATGAAGCGGGTAAATTAGTAGGTGATTATGCGAGAAATAACCCCGGCGGTGTTGTAGATATGTCGCTTGAAAGTGCTAACACATATAGAAAGATGGGTCCACCTAGAAAACCACCACGCAGGACTTGCAGATAAAAATAGTACATATCTTTATTTTTTTAAAATTTTTAAAAAGGTTTTTAATTTTTATAATTTTTTTAAGATATGTACTATTTTTACATGTCTTCATATTCTTCAACCACAATTCCAATAGCAAATTCAATTGGTTGAGAATTTTTTATAGCACCGTGTTCAGTACTACCAGTGTGTGTTGTTATTTGTATGATTAGTTGTTTAATATCTTGTTTTTCTAATTCTAAAGCGAAACTTCCGTTTTGTATACTATTGTTCTGGTCATAATTCATGTGTGCGATTGTAGGCATACTTTCGTTATCACTGTTAAAATAACTGGTAGTATTATATTTAACATTTCCAAGTTTTATTACCCAATCGTGACCAGTTGCACTACCTACTCCAGCACCACTTAAAGTAATACTATTAATTTTTAATACCGAATGGTTTCTTATTTGAATTAAAGGTAGATGGTTAAAAGTAAAAAGTTTTCTTTCAGTTGAATTAGTCAAACCGTCTTTGGTGTTTAACCAAATAGTTTGACATCTAAGAGGCTTTCTTATGAATTTATAATTATTATTCATTATCTAATTATAGATATTATTTTTTTTTTGTAATAATAATGATATATTGATTCGTTCATTAGGTAATATCGGTTGTTTAACTAGCACTTTTAATTCCGTAATAATTTGAGGCGTAAGAGTTAAAACCTGATTGTAAAAATCTAAAGTAGGTTTACTAACATCAGTTTGTAATACTATTGGATGCCCGTCATTATCAGTATTTTTATATAACATATTATTATACAAAATATTTTCTAAAGAGACTTTATAAATAATTGTATCATATGTGATGGGATAATTACTTGTTATTTCAATTTGTAAATTTCCATTAGTTTTACCCCACCCGATAGTTCCAGATGATACCTCAACCACTTCGCTATTTGGTATTTCATATTGACCTACGGCATAATTATAACCAGTTCCTTCAACTGATATTATTCTTACCCGTCGTGAAAATCCTACTGGTTCATATAATTCAAATGTAATTTTAATAGTAGAATAAGGGTCTTGCCAGTAGTAATTACCAAGTGGCATATAACCAAATCCCCAATTCGTAACATTTACTACTTCTACATTACCACCAGAAGATGATGTTAATGATTGAACTTGAAAACCAATATATCTTTCAGCAGAGTTATAAGAATTATTATCTTTCGTTAAAAATGCTTTATCGATATATAATGTATTATCAATAGCAAATCCACTACCTTCTTCTGTAATTTCTTGTAAAGTCGCTTTACCATTTACATCAGGATCAGGATTTTTTAATACACTTACAACACCTGTTGCTCCTGTTTCAACATAATTTCCATTTACTAATTTTAAAAAAGGCACATCAATTTCAGTTGTATTAACAAATGGAAGTGTGCTTGGGTTAGGAAGCATTTCTTGCGTGATACTATTTGTTGGAGTTGATAATACTCCTATACCATTAACCAAAGTAGTCACATTAAATTCAGCAAATCTCGCACTAGAAGAATAAGTGTTTGGATAAACATTTTGAACAACTATATCTTTATCAATATATATACTATCACCTATACTCCAATCACTTCCACCAATTTCAATAGCAGTTATAATAACTCTTCCATAATTTGTTCCAGTAGTGCTAACTACATCAGCAGTGACTCGTACACCAGCGTATTCATACCAACCTGCACCGTCATCTTTATAAACAGGTAAATTATAAAATGTGCCTTCGGTAATTGGAAGACCAGTTGCATAAGATAAAATTACATTATTAGCACTAGGTGCTAAACTAACATTTTTTATTTCACTACCACCATTTAGAGATACCACATTAAATCCAGCATACCTATAAGCAGAATTAAAAGTATTATTACCGGTTTTATTTACCAATTCTTGCTTATCAATATTTATATAATCACCTACGGCAAAGTCGGTGCCTCTATTGTCAACACTTTCAAAATAAATATAACCATTTCCATTTGCCTCTTTAACTATTTTAACGGTTATATATGCATCTCTTTCATAAAAGACTTGACTTTGATCTGAAAAATCCCAAATCCTAACACCTGAAATTGTTTCTTCAATAACTTCTTGGTTGATAGTTTCAGGTAAAATTTCATCAACAGTAGTATCATAATTATATGTAGTAGCAATTCCAAATGTTTCAGCAGGATAATATATCGTATTACCATTTCTAACTTTATTAGTAGTAAAACTATGAATACTTAACTCGTATTCTTCCGGTAATACGATTGGATTATTAAAATAATAAGTAAGACGATGGTCATAGTCGCCGTCATAATTAGTAAGAGTAGTGAGGTCTTGATTGCTATAAGCATCAGCACTATTTAATCTAACAATCTTATAATCGTTATTATGGTTCATATCTAATAATAATAAATAAAAAAAGTACATATCTTAATTTATTTTAAATTTTTAAAAAGGTTTTTAAAATTTTTATATTTTTAATGATATGTACTTTTTTTACGGGTTAATGCCGAGTTCTTTCATTAGTAGTATATCTTCATAAGAGATATTTTTGTATTCTTCGTATACAATAGTAAAGTATAATTGGCGATAAGTTGAATCTTCTTCGCGGTATACATCTATTTCATTGGAGAGAAGAGTGTATGCTTTTTTAAGTGCTTTAATAACACCGTAATGATTAACTAATTTTGTCATTCTATCTATATTATTTTCTTGGAAGTCATCTTCATAAATAGAATTTAAAGTTTCAAACATCCAACAGGTGTAATCGAATTTGTCTTCAAATTGTTTTTCAATATCGCAAGCACATCTCAACATATATAAGATGTCTTCGCCAACTATTGATTCAAAGAATGCATCGTCGTGTTCAGTTGGGCCTTCAAGATACTTATCAAGGCGACGATAGAGGTCGTCAATTTTGTCTTGTTTGATAGTATCTTCAACAGTCTTCATAATTTGAAACTGAATCTCAACGGGTAGGTCTTCAATGTAGTTCTGCGTAAAGACGGTAGTCATAGCGGTGGTACGGTCAGGTCTCATGGAAAAAATCATTTTTTTTTTGGTGATTGTAC
>Ga0181417_1000473_pt1 | contig 13212 bp, 26 predicted proteins | sample 40SPOviralmetaG_FD_130142 | JGI IMG/M metagenome (GOLD analysis project Ga0181417, IMG submission 130142) | Marine viral communities from the oligotrophic San Pedro Time Series (SPOT) site, San Pedro Channel, CA, USA - 40 SPOT_SRF_2013-02-13 | ecosystem: Environmental > Aquatic > Marine > Strait...
ATTGGTCCATTTAGTGGCGGCTCCGGAGGTTTTATGGGTTTCGGTGGAAGTAATCCAGTCGCAATAGGTATTTCTTCAGTACTTAGAATGGGTACAGCTTTATCTAACATTGCTGGCGGTGTTCAGAGTATGGCGATGTTAAAGTTCCCAACTGGATTTGATAAAGAAGGTAAACCTACTGCCTATGAGACTATCGGTGGTGATGAATTTAAGAAAGTAATCACTAACACGATGATGATGGTTGGTTCACTTGCCATTCCTTTCGCTCAAATAGGCGACGGTGGTCCGCAAGACGTTCTAATGCCAGATGGAAAAAGACATACAATTGATCTAGGCTCTCCTTCTCCTGGAGGTCTAATGGGCTTCTTAAAAGGTGGAGGTGCAGTACAAAAAGGTATTAAGGCTGTAATGAACATGGGAGAGGCTATTTCTAATTTAGCTGGAGGTGTTCAAGATATGGCAATGCTTAAATTCCCTACAGGTTTTGATGCAGAAGGTAAGGCAACTGGATATAGAGTCTTCGGGACAGATGATGCTCAAAAAGTTACTGATAATACTCAGAAGTTAGTCGGGGCTCTTACAGGTACATTCCAGGAAATTGGTAATAACCCTAACGCGGAGAGTTCATGGTGGGGTGGAAAATCCAAGATTGAAAAAGGTATTGAAATTGTTGCAGGTATTGGTGAGCCACTACTTAACCTAGCGAAAGGTGTAGAGGCAATGGCTGGTCTTAAATTCCCTATCTATGATAAAGACGGTAAAATTACAGGCTATAATACAATTGAAAATGTTGAAGGTTTAAAAGACAAGGTCGGTAGTAATACTCAGAAGTTAATCGAGGCTCTAACAGATACTCTTATGGCAATTGGTGGTGGAAAAGCAAAAACATCATCTTGGTGGCAAGGCGAAACCACTTTTGAAAAAGGTATTGAAGTCGTTACTATGATTGGTGAGCCATATAAAGTACTTGGTGAATCTGTAAAAGATATTGTAGAAATTGTAGGCAAAATGGACTCTAAATCATTTGCTGGTAAAATACAAGATATTATTGGAATATTTACAGGTGATGCTGCAATGGCAGCAGATCCAGCGTCTCTTGTGTTTAGAAAGAATTTTGTAATAGCAGTTGGTGAGTCATTTGAAAAATTAGGAAAATCAGTTCCATCAATTACACAGGCCCTTGCAAACTTTAAAGCAGAGCAAGGTAAGGCATTCTTTAATGCATTTGTAGGACCAGTCGCTGAAGGTGACGAAGCAAATGGTTACAATAAACAAAAGTTAATGTGGAAGGCTATTGGTAATGCAATGGTTCAAACTAAAGATTCTATGCCAGGTATCACTAGTGCTATCAATGAAATGGATATGGAGAAACTAGTTGAATCCAGAAAAATGTTTGAAGCTCTTGCTGTTCTAGGTGAAGGCGGAGATCCTGGAGATATACTTGCAGCAATGGGTGAATCACTTGAAGAGGCTCTTCAAAATCTAGCAGATATGTTAGGTGAATTCCAATCTAGTGTAGCAGAAAATTCAGCAACTACAGGTGGAGCTCTTAGCGGCTTAACAGATGGTATTAAGAAAGTGACCGGCGGCGGAGGAGGTTCTAGCCAATCTAGCAATAGTGGTGGAGGTGATAGCGATGATGTTGTTAGAGCAGTTAAATCACTACAGTCTGCACTTATTTCTCAAGGTATTAAGATTAAGAGTAGCGGCGGTTTCTTTGGTTAATATATAATACATGATTTATATTTGTGCACAGCCATCTACGTTTTATTATGCGTGGCAAATTGATACTATGTTATATTCATTCTCAAAATGTGGAGTAATTCTTAGTAATGTCCATATAGTATCTTCAATTAGTAAAGAAGCATCTAGTCATTTTAAATTAGTAGAAAATAAGTGGTCTAAAAGAGGAGTACTATTTGAATACTATAAAGATACTAGAAGTAACCCTGCTTATATTTCATCTATTAGACCTCATATATTAACTAAACATTGGCAAAAACACCCAGAGCTAGTTAGTAAACATATATTTTATCACGACTGTGATATTGCACTTTCAAAGCCTATTCCAAATTTACTAGATAAATTAAATTCAGATAAATGCCATTTATCAAATACAATTGATTATATCGGAGCTAAATATATTGAATCAAAAGAGAATGATATACTAGAGAAGATGTGTGATATTGTAGATATTGATATTGAATTAGTAAGATCTAGAGAAGATTCTTCAGGCGGTGCTCAATATTTAATGAAACCAGGAATTGATATTACATTCTGGGAAGATGTATATAAACATTCTGAAAAACTATTTGATGATATTTCTAGATGGTGTACTATTTGTAAAAGACAAGACCCAGACTGGCATGAACTTCAAATTTGGTGCTCCGATATGTGGGCAGTTTTATGGAATTTATGGAAAAGAGGTTATGATACAGTTGTCGATAAAGATTTAGACTTTGCATGGGGAACTAGCAGAATAGGGGAGTGGGAAAGAACTGCTATATTTCATAATGCTGGAGTTACTGCTTCGGGTATAGATAAAGACGGCATAGTTAAACCCTTTCATAAAAGTGAATATATGTATAAAAAGCCAATACAAGCTAAAAGGCCAGGGGATATATGGGCTTCTCAAAAATATTATGACTTTATAGTAGAATCTTGGAATGAAACTAGAAATCCTAAAGTGGAAAATCAACAAGTTGTAAAAAAGGTTGTAAAGAAACAAACTATACGTAAGCGTGTATAACTCATAAATTAACTTTTATGATAACCTCAGCAACATCACATTACGACAGCTCAACGTTAACCTCAGCTGCGTATAACTTCAAACACAAAACACTAACTATACACTTTAACCACGCGTCTTATGTTTATTCAAGCGTTAATGTAGAAGATTGGAATGCTTTCAATAGTGCAGAGTCTCAGGGTAAAGCTCTTAATGAATTTATTAAGGGTAAATATGAATATGAAAAACTACATGAAACTACTAACAGTACCCTTCATGTTGCCGGACAAAAATTATGATTAAAAAGATAGTAAAAAGAATTAAAGAATGGCATGCATATTGTATATGGATTGAAGAGCAGCGAATGAAAGCTGCAGAATATTCATGTAGTGCAGGTCCTTTAATGTAAATATTCTCTAGTTGTTAATAAATAAAACTTAAAATTATGCAAGAATTATTATTTTTTGGTTTAGGTGTTACAACGGTATTTGCAGTAGCAGGTGTCGTGATAATGTTTAGGTCACAACAGAAAATGGCAGATATGCAACAACAAGTCGATGCTTTAGAAGAATGGCTTGAAGACACAAACGATTCAGTTCAAAAAGAATTGGATGAATTAGATAGACAATTAGATTCTAGACTAGATAAACTAGAAGCTAGATTGGACAGCAGGTTTATAGACCATGCAAACTTTGTAGATGGAATTCTTGAATCCGTCGATGAAGTAAAACAAAAACTCAAGAAAAGAACGGTCTAATAATAGACTAGACTAGAGAATATAGGAGAAGTGGCAGAGCGGTCGAATGCACTGGTCTTGAAAACCAGCGTACTGCAAGGTACCGGGGGTTCGAATCCCTCCTTCTCCGCAAAAATTAAAACTATGACAGATTATCAGCAATCAATAGAGAACTCGTTTCGAATATTAACAGGACAGGCAACTATTGAAACTATTTGTATAGCGCTAACTCTTCATTTTCAAGGTGAAGATGTTCCAGATGTATTTCCTATCTTTTTTATAGAACCGGATGCAATTCCAGATCTAGATCAAATTGATACTATGATTGACCATTTTGAATTCTACGAAGAATATGAAAAATGCGCATGGTTATCTGACTATAAGAAGAAACTTTAGTTTAATCAAATATATAAACTACAAACAAACTTAATTATGACGAAGGCAAAGATTGTACAGAGACTATTAGATAAAAAGCAAATTACTGCAGAAGAAGCTGTAATTCTACTTAAGGAAGAGGTTTACAACCCACCTACTTATCCAATGTATACGCCTAACCCATATTACGATACTCCAAATACTACACCCCCACCAGTTTGGTGTTCAACAGATACTCTTAATTCTCCAGCAGCAGGTGATAACTGGGAATATAGAGATACTAAATTTACCCCTCCCACAGAAAACTAAATTCTAAATAAATTTTCTAATGAATAAGTCGAGCAAGCCCTTTGAGGCCCAAGACGATGACGTGGAACGTCGCAAAAAGCTACAGTTTAAAAAGAAAAGAACTCGTAGTAGAGAACCCCGTATTAATTTTAAAAACATTAAGTCAATAACAGACTTAGACGAGTATGATGAATACGAATATTAATCATAATAATGACCATATTTACTGGGAAGATAGTTGGAATGTACAAATTGAAACATCAGACAAACATTCTATATAACTACTAAATCAGTTATTATGCCAGAGTTAGCGGAACTCAAATTTACATCAGATTACGTCAACCAAGTATCAGAAGGCCATGTTTATATTGGAGTTAAAAAGAATCCAATTCATAAATGCGAAGATATTGGCCATGAATACTTTGATAATCAAGAATTTACTATTACTTCACAATCTAGGGGTAAAGAGATGATTTTAACCATGTCTCGTGATGGTGTTAATCTACCTATTCAATTTACAATGGGTATGACAGGTCATTTTAAAGTTGCAAATACTGGCCAAGAACCAAAACATACACATGTATTCTTTTATAGAAAAGATGGTACTACACTTTGTTTTGTAGATGTTAGACGTTTTGGTAAATGGAAAGTAGCAGTAGATTGGAATGCTAAGAGAGGACCAGATCCAACGACAGAATACAAAGCATTCTGGGATAATGTTATGACTAACTTAACTAAACTAAAGAAACCACTCTTTGAAATGCTAATGGATCAGAAATACTTTAATGGTATTGGTAATTATCTAAGAGCAGAAATAGTTTATAGAGCAGGAGATGTAGATCCATTTCTTCCAGCAGGTATGCAATTCGCAAGATACCCTAAACTCTTAGATCTGTGCCGCGATATACCACTTTTAGCGTATGCTAAAGGCGGTGGAAGCATTAAGGATTGGGATAATCCATTTGGAGATGGAGCTATCCAGGAGCGCTTTATGTTGTGTTATGGCAATAAAGAAATGTCAAAGAGAAAAGACAGAAATGGCAGAACATTCTGGTATGACCCAAAATGGGATGATGTACCATCAAGTAGAGATGAATTAGGAGACTATTTATATGAGCGCGGCGGACTGGCTAGATAAAAATGAGTGGCCGGATATACCGGTAGACTCAACAGCATTCTCACATTATACAATGTTGAGTAAGATAATGGAACAATATGCAAGGGAATACCATGCAAAGAAATTAGGACAAGCTAAAAAACAAGAAGAAACAAAATTCAATGAGTATCTGTAAGAAAAAAGAAAGAATGCAAAACTTGATTATCGTCGGACATCCAGATGAGAAATCATTTTGCTATAATGGTATATTTAAAACTATTCAAAAAACATTGTTAGAAAATGATGGCAAAGACCGCTATCTGAATGAGATTCAAGTTATTGATCTATATAGAGATAAATTCTCTAGACCTAGAACAGATCTTATTGAAAAGTATAAAGAGTTAGTTAGATGGGCAGATCGAATTTACTTCGTCTCACCTGTTTGGTGGTTTAGATTAACACCAAGAATGGAGATTTTCTTTGATGAAGTACTCACACCAGGCTATGCATACCAATTCGTACCAGTGGTAGGTCCGTATGCATATCCAAGGCCATTCCTAAGCAATAAAAAGATAAGAACCTATATAACACACGGAGCTCCCGCATTACCCGTTAAAACGCTTTATTTGAACTCACCTAAACTAAGATTAGTAATGGGTGTTTTCACATTTGTCTTTGGCTGGAGACTATCACTATGGTTTAAAACAAAACAATTCTGGTCAGTGCCATTTGTTTCTACAGCAAAAAGAAAGAAATATTTAGAAACAGTTCGTAAAGACGTGGTAAGAGACTTAAGGAAACATCAAATTAAACAAAAATGACAGAATTAATCTACCATGCAATGGGATTTTGTGGAGAACACTGGCATCCTAATGCAATTAACATAACTGCTATGGTAATGATAGCAACACTAATTTTAAAATCAATAAAAAACAAATATGAAAAAGTTTAATAAATTCAAGAAATTCTTTAATAACTGGTACCCAGTAATTTTAGCATTTATGTGTCTACTTTATTCAGTAGGTTATGGATTAGCTGGAATGACAGAAGAAGCTCAGTATTCGGCACACTGGCCAGGAACTATCCTCCTCTTTGCGATAGCAATCAGACAAAGACGAAACACATGAATTTAGGATTCTTTATTATGGGTGGATTGATATTTGCAGTTTATATCTACTTTACAATTTGGAACATATTCTATGGAGCTAGAAAGCAGAGAGAAGAAAACTATCCTAACTATTACGATAGACACGGTTCTATGGGGGAAACAACAAAATACACAAATCCATCCAACTTTCCGGAACTACCAAAAAGAGCTAAAGTAAAAATCAGCAAAAAGAAAACAAAAACTAAAACAACTGTATAATAAGTATGAAATTAATCCTAGTAGGTAAAGCAGCAGCTGGTAAAGACTTTTTAAAGAATAGACTTGTTGCTAAGAATTTTAAACCAGGTATTAGTTGTACAACGAGATTACCAAGACATAACGAAGTTGATGGTGTTGACTATCATTTTATGACAGAAGATCAATTTAAAGAAACTATTAATTCTGGTGAAATGCTAGAACACATGATATTTAACAATTGGTATTATGGCTTGACTAAAAAAGAGTTTGAACAGGCAGATGTAATGATAATGTCAAAAGATGGGCTAGATGTTTTACCAAAAGACTATAGAGATAGATGTATGGTAATTTACCTAGATCCACCTAGAATTACTAGAATTGAAAGACTAGAATATAGAAATGACCCTAACGATTCTATTGTAAGAAGGATGAATACTGACGATGAGCAGTTTAAAGACTTCAGAGATTATGACTTAAAAGTTAGAAATGATGACTTTTAAAAATAAGATAAATAATTAAACTAAAATAACAAAATGAGCAAATCATTAGAAAATCAAAAGAAAGCTTTACAAGACAAGGCTGATGAGTTACAAACAAGAGCAGCAGAAGAAACTTTTGCAATTGTATTTGATGACAGAAAACAGGTAAAAACTGTGATGGACCATCTAAATAAAGGTTACAATTGGAAAACAAATAACGCTGCAGTATTAGTATCTCTTTATGACCAACTTAAAAAGCAAAATAAAGAATTATTAAACTCAGACGCAGAAGAGACTATCGTCAACTTAAGAGGACATGAATTAAATGCACTTTACCAAGCACTTTTAAACGTAGAAGGAACTGGAATAGAAAGCGCTAGAAAATTTATTATCATGTTAACTAACGTTGGAGAATCTGTATCTAACGCAATGAAACTTTTAGCAGAATTAAATTCTGAAATTTCTGAAACGCATAAAGCACTAGCAGAGATTGAAGATAAATTACAAAATGCTGAAGTAGTTGAGCCTGAGTTAGAAACAGCGACCAATGAAACAAGCAAGTAAATCTCAAAAGAGAGTAGAATTTTTAGATCTTATTTCTGAAGCTATCACACATGATGATATTTTCGGAACGCTGAACTATAAGAAAAAGTCAGAAGATCAGATCAAGCAATTTATTTACCCACACCTTGTAAGAGACTTAACTAATTATGTAGTCTCTGAAGGTGAGGATGATAAAGAAAAAGCTAAAGAGATTGTAAAATCTTCAATCAACTGGGAAGGTGATGTAAATACTACAGTATCACACATCCTCTTCATGGGCACTAGAAATAGACCAGATATGACAGTTGAGATGAATGGCATTAAAATTGCCATTGAATTTAAAAAGGGTAAAAGAGGTTCAGATCTTAGAGCTGGTATCGGTCAATCACTGATATATGCCACTCATTATGATTTTGTACTCTATCTTTTTATAGACATATCAGACGATAAAAGAATACAGAACGCTCAAGGAGGAGTTAATGAACTATCGTTAACAGGAGAACTTTGGGATAACTACAACATTAAATTTATAGTAGCATAATGAGCAAAACATTCGTAACATCTAATCTTCAACTTGGTAGGCCAGGTGCAATTAAAAAATATGGAAGAGGCCATAAATCAGTAACCGAAATGGACGAAGATCTTATCAGAACTTGGAACTCTGTAGTTACACAAAATGATACGGTTTATCATTTAGGTAATTTTGCATGGGATCCTAGAACTGCACAATCTGCTATGTTATCGCTAAACGGTAAAATTAAGTTTAGTTTAGGAGAACATGATGAAGCTGTAGAACTATTAGACAAAAAGGGAATGCTTAGGCCTGGTTGTGAAATTGTAAAATGTATTGAAGAAGATAGAGATAATGAAGCAGTCTTATCTTATTGGCCACTAGCTTACTGGCCAAATAAACCTAAGAAATGGTATTCTATTATTGGCTTCCCACAAAAGTCCTTTAAATCTGACCCTAAGAAGAAAGTAATTAATGCTTCTACTGATTTCTGGTCACATAAACCACAAGAGTTGCAAAAACTTATGGGTATTTTTAACGATTTTTAAAATTGTTAATAACTTTTACAAGAAAACTGCCATAGAATTTTTTTATGTCAGTTTTTTTTCGTATATTTGTACTGTAATTAAAACTTAGAACTTATGAGCAGTACACAATTAATAATGATAGCAAAAAACTTATTTCCGGAAAAATCAATATGGGATCTAACCCCAAGCGAAAAAGCTAAAGTAATGGATATTTACGAAGATTTTAACTAAAAAGATGTAAGTTTCTCAAAAAGTATGTAATTATACTATTGAGAGGCAAAATAATTGCCAAAACATTTTTTTATGTCAGATATTTTTCGTATATTAGTACAGTAATTAAAAACTTAACCTTTAAAAAAAGCATATATGCCAAAGAAACAAACATCCTACAGAGAACTTACAGAAAACTACATCAAGTCTAAATCAGAAAGAGATTACAAAGCTCTTTATACTAGAGTAAGACCAGGTCTTAGAACTTATATCTATAATGTAGTTAAAGATAATGAAGCTACAGATGATATTCTAACAAACACATTAACTAAAATGTGGACTAAGATAGATCAATTTGATCCACAGTATCAAATTACTACTTGGCTTTACAGAATTGCATTCAACGAATGTCTAGGCTGGATTCGTCAAAGAAACAAGAAAAGATCTCTTGATGCAATGAAAGATTATGGTATCAATACAGAGAGATACTTAGCTAAAACTTCTGCTAGAGATTTACTAGTTGAGATGGAATACAAATCAGAACAAGACTGGATTGATGAAGATAATTATATCATGAATCAATACGAAACAGTTCTAAAAAACATTGATACTTTAAAACCAATGTACAAAGGCATCTTAGAAGACAGATTGTTAAATAACATGAAGTATGAAGATATAGCCGATAAATATAACTTACCACTACAAACGATAAAGAATAGAATTCGTAGAGGTAAAGCAATTATTGCCTCAGCTACTCCGAGGTAATTTGTTTGCTCCGGTCGTCTAATGGTTAGGACGCCAGGTTTTCATCCTGGTAATCGGGGTTCGATCCCCCGTCGGAGTACTAATTAATTGTCCCTTGGTGTAACTGGCAACACGTCTGGTTTTGGTCCAGAAGAGTGGAGGTTCGATCCCTCCAGGGACAACTTTTTTTAATAAGAAAAGAAACTTCTCACATTCACCACAGTATAAGTACTGTAACATTCCTTAAATTAAAATCAAAATGCGACAGGCACTTACTTACGATGACATTCAGCTCATCCCTAATTTTTCAGCGGTTCAATCTCGCCAAGATATTAAACTACATACTAACGTTAGCCGTAATTGGTCAATCGATATTCCAATTGTAGGTAGTTGTATGGACACTGTAACTGAATATGAAATGGCAGCAACTCTTATGGAAATGGGAGGCGTGGGTTGTCTACATAGATTTATGTCTATCGAAGAACAGGTAAAACAGGTAAAGAAATTAGTAGCATATAGAGAAACTGATATAACATTGCAACATCTGCCTATTATGGCAGCAGTTGGTGTGGTTGGAGATTATCTCGACCGAGCTGCAGAACTAGAAGCAGCAGGATGTAATGTTATTCTAGTTGATGTTGCCCATGGACATCACGCAAACATGGAAGTCGCTCTTACTGAGTTGAAGGCAAATCTGACAGAGTTGACAGATGTTATTGCTGGAAACATTGCAACAGCAGAAGCAGCAGAAGATCTGATTGCTTGGGGAGCAGATGGTCTACGAGTTGGTATTGGGGGAGGTTCTCTCTGTACCACTCGTGTTAAGACTGGTTTCGGTGTACCTAATGTTTCATCTATTGAAGATGTTTTTGAAATAGCAGATGCAAATGGAATACCTATCATGGCAGATGGTGGTATTAAATCCTCAGGTGATATTGCTAAGGCACTCGCAGTTGGCGCTGATTGTGTAATGGTTGGTTCACTACTAGCCGGTACAAAGGAATCACCAGGTGCTATCCTAGAAACTCCAGCGGGTCTATTCAAACGCTATCGTGGTTCTGCCTCACTAGAAACTAAAGTCACACATGGCCAGAAGTCTAGAAACGTAGAGGGCGAGTCTACAACTATTCCATTTAAAGGTGGTGTTAAGTTTATTATTAATGGTCTAACAGACGGAATTCGCTCAGCATTCTCTTATGCAGGAGCAGATAATATCATGGACTATTGGGTAAATGCTACTTACAATGTAGTATCTTCAGCAGGTTTGGCAGAAGCAAAACCTCACTTAATTTCATAATTTTAACAAATTAGTTGCCCCCAGATTTTTTATTGTCAGATTAATTTCGTATATTAGTACTGTAATTAACAACAACACAAAACTCGTTCTTTGATTTCATGGTTTAGTACCAAAATGCCGGAATGGTGGAATTGGTAGACACGAGGGACTTAAAATCCCTTGGGCAGTAATGCCCGTGACGGTTCGAGCCCGTCTTCCGGTACTAAAGAGAGGTAGTGAAGCTGTAGTTAAGAAGTAGAGTGTATTAATTTCCGAAAAAGGGTTTATAGTAGGAAGGCGCCACTCATTGCACTTAACCAGAAACCCCGAAAGACCCGAAGCCTCTCTTACTTATGGACCAGTAGCTCAGCTGGATAGAGCATCTGCCTTCTAAGCAGACGGTCACAGGTTCGAATCCTGTCTGGTTCACTAAGATTTCGTAGCTCAGCTGGAAGAGCATCTCACTTTTAATGAGAGGGTCGTGGGTTCGAGCCCCACCGGAATCACATAAGAAAATCATCTAGTCAAGTATCTCCTCAAGCTTATACCTTGTAGAAAGAGTAATTGGTTACATGAGAGTTCAAGTCTCTCCTTGACTACCTTACATAAACAATAACCAAATTTCACATATAATAACAAAACAGGTATATGCAAATTGCTTTAATAGCACACGACAACAAGAAAGCGGACATGGTAGCATTCGTTTCAAAAAGATTACAATTCTTTAATAATGAAGATATTCATATTATAGCTACAGGCACAACTGGCTCACACTGTAGAAGAGCTGGTATTAAAAAATTAACAACAGTACAAAGTGGACCTTTAGGTGGAGATGCAGAGATTGCCGCTATGGTTACAAAGGGTGAAATCGATTTAGTTATATTTATGAGAGATCCTTTAGGTAAGCATGCACATGATGTAGATATTTCTATGTTAATGCGACTTTGTGATGTTCATAATATACCACTAGCTACTAACTATAAAACTGCTTCACATCTAGTTAAGTGGTATAAATATTTAAGAAAAGATGCTTAAAGTTCCAAACAATTTATACGTTAAATGGACCGATGAAAAAGGTTACGGCGTTTTTACAGATACACTCATTAAAAAAGATGAAATCATCGAAACTTGTTATTGTATAAAAACAAGTAGTCCTAAATGGCAAGCAAGTCCTGCATTAATGGATTATTTATTTAATTACCCTAAAGGTGATTTTATAGGAAAAGGTGCAGAACATGTATTACCGTTAGGATTTGGATCTATCTATAACCACGATGATGATAATAATGCAATGTGGTATAATAACAAAAACATACCTTTCCATTTTGATTTTATAGCATTAAGGGATATTCAACCCGGAGAAGAAATATGTACTTATTATGGTAAGGATTATTGGCCACAAAAAAAGAAAAGAGATGAACAAAAATAAAAAATGGAATCCGGATGAATGGCAAGGTCGTTCTAAGGAAAACGTTGAAGCTAGCTATAAGTTTGCTTTCTATTCTATGATAGGAATGGTTATTACTTTAGTTGTAGCAGCAATTATTGGATAAAAATGTGTAAACCGATTATCAAGTGTAGTCGATGTGAAGAAGAGTTTTGTAATGGCTTAGAGTATAGATGGCATTATGATAAACATCTTGATGAATGGTGGGCAGCTGAAGATAAACAGCAATACATAATAGAAACAACAACAAAAAGACATGAAAAAACTACTTATAGCTTTTGGCAATCTATTCGACGTAGGTTGGTGGGCAGATAAAATCAATACCAAACTAGGTCTTTATGAATGGGCTAAGAAGTCTAGATTTCGTAAATGGCAAGAAGGCCTAACTGGCTGGAAGTTCTGGGCTTGGCAAATAGTAGGTGGAATTACATTCGTAATTATCATGGAATTCTTTTTAAATAAAGTCGGCATGACAATGCTGCCCTGGAAATAATATGCCACTACCCTGTCCAGTTTGTAGAACGCCTTTACATGTTGACTTACAATGGTTAATGCAAAATCCTATTTGTCAATGCCCAACATGTCAGTCAGTAATGAACTTTGAAGTTCCAGAAGAAATGCAAAAAGAAGTAACCAAGGCAATTGGTAACATCAAGAAAATTAAAGACGAATATAAGGGTATTGCTACGTTCGGAGAGAACAAGCAAAAACTAATATAAGAGTAATATATTTCTATATTAGCATAGATATATAAACTGTATAACTTAAATAAAAACTCAATACAAATGGCAGGAATAGCAGATCAATTTAGAGGTCTTCCAATCGAAGATCTAATTGTTTCACCTCTAGTCGGAATGGCAAAAGGTCAAGCAAAATTAAACGAGGTAACTTGGAGATATATCAACGA
>Ga0181417_1000474_pt1 | contig 13210 bp, 16 predicted proteins | sample 40SPOviralmetaG_FD_130142 | JGI IMG/M metagenome (GOLD analysis project Ga0181417, IMG submission 130142) | Marine viral communities from the oligotrophic San Pedro Time Series (SPOT) site, San Pedro Channel, CA, USA - 40 SPOT_SRF_2013-02-13 | ecosystem: Environmental > Aquatic > Marine > Strait...
CTTTTGAACGCTGTTGTACTTAAAAAAGATATTATTACTTTAGATTCTAAAATTAGTGGTTATATGGAATTTATTAATAAAGATAATGCTTTGTTATTACCCACAGAAGAAATTGCGATGCCTATAAATAAAAAAAGTACTTGGTTGTACTCTGTTGAAGCTAAGTGGGAAGACATAAATTATCAAGACTATAGAAAAGCTTTAAAGTCTGTTTATAATGGTGAGTATAAATTTAATAAATCACTTTCATATGATAAGTATCGTAAAGAAAATGTGATGAAAGAATATGATAATTTTATGGTACCCTTATCTGGTGAGACTAGAGAGAAGATTTTTAAAATTAAAAAATTAGCTGAAAAAAGAAATAAACATCATTTTTCTAAATTTAGGATGCCTAAAGATTTAAATGATTTTGATTTAGACTAAAAAAACTTTATTTTTCCACCATAAGAAACGATAATGAATATTGTCGTTATCATATAACAACACCTCATGACCCTCTATCTTGGGTTGTCCTATTGTTTGTAATTTTAAATCATTATGTATTTCGTTATCCCTAAAATCTAAAATTAAAGAATTATTATTTTCTTTTAAACTTATTTTACCGTTTTTAGAAGAATTACTAAAAATTAATGTGAAAGATTTACCTAATACAGCTGGACCTGTTATACCTAAAGGTGTGGAGGAATAATGGTTATTTTTTATATTTTCTATACTAAGTTCAATTACTTTTGAGATAACTGAATCAAGTGGTTTACAACACATTAAAGCATTATATAGGAAAAGTTTATTACTCATAGTATCTCTACAAAAAACCCTATCATAGTCACAACACAATTCATCATATGGTACATTAAGTTTTTGTGTTATGTCACCATAACAACCACCATATCTAAATAATAGTAGATATCTAAATAAATCAGCTTTATAAGCTGTGGGTATTAATTTATTATAAAAGGGTTTATATTCTGGGAAAAAATCTTCTATAAATTTAACACAATCATTATCACTAAAATACACTAGTTTGTGGAAAGGGTTTAAGTTTTCCAAGTCAACCAATACCTTTAATATTTCTTTTGGTATTTCGGTTAACTCCCACTTACCTGTTTTAAAAATTAATTTAGGTATTTTTTCTGATAATATGTTAGGTTTAGGTACCTCTTTTAAGAATTGTTCGTAATTTAAAATTGTTGACATAATAATAAATATTTGTTTAATCTTGTTTCTTATTTAGATATTTATATATAAATTTATTATGGTTGAATTTAGTCATGCTTGTTCTATGGGTAATTATTGCTTTTCATCAGCAATATTAAATTTTTTAAAAATAAGAGATAAGGCACTTCCGTTTGATTGGCTTTTTACAACCCCACATTATACTAGTGAAATTATAAAAGACGATTTCAAAGAGTTCTTAAATAAAGAACATTATGTAGATATACATGATGTAGGAGAAGAGCATGAGGGAAGACAAGCTGGACACTCTTTGTATCACAAAAATTGTTTTAATCACAAAAATCCTAGAGAAAAAGAAGATTACGATTATTATGTTAGGTGTGTTGAAAGGTTTAGAGAATTTATTAAAATAAAAGATAAAAAATTATTTATATGTTCTTACAAAAATTTGGATAATATAATGGATGATGTTTTAATGTCAGATATTTTTGAATTAAATAAGATATTATCAGAAATCACTCAAAACTATCATTTATTGTGTCACATTAATTACCCAAGTAACAAAGAACTAAAACATGAAATAACGGAGATTGGTAATATAACTTTTTTTGAGTTGTACACAAAAGAAAATAATCACGGTTTGGGTTATGGTAATGATGAAGATGAGGAGTATTTTTTTAAAATCTTCAACAACTTATTTAAACATAAAAATGATACCAAAAGTAATATATAAAACAGGCCCTTTTAAGGAAGGTGATTTACCTAAAGAAATAAAAGATATTTTTAAAAGCACTATCGAAAAAAACCCTAACCACAAATTAGTTTATTTCGATGATGAACAATGTGAAGAATTTATTATAAATAATTTTGATAGTGGGGTGTTAGAAGCTTATAAAAGTTTAATACCTTCAGCCTATAAAGCAGATTTTTTCAGATATTGTGTACTTTACCAAAAAGGTGGTATATGGAGTGACTTAACCCAAACATTTATTGAACCCATAAGTAGTTTTATAGATTTTGAAAAGGATGAGTTAATATTAGTAGAAGGTGCTTATATAGATTGTGTAAAATTTAGTGGTATTGAAATAGCTTTTATGGCCTCTAAACCTAAAAATGAAATTTACTTAAAAGCTATAGAACAAATAATAAAAAATGTGGATTCTAATTATTATGGGTGTAATTGTTTCGACCCAACAGGGCCAACTATGTTTAGAAAATTAGTGAAGTTTAATAATACTCAATATAAATTAGGTTTTGATTTTAGGAGGTTTGGTGATAGTAATGGTACTGGTGACTTTATTTTTTATAATAACGAAGCGGTGATAAAGACTAGGTCCAATAATCATGCTAAATATTTATATTATGAAACCAATAAACCACATTACTCACAGTTACATAGAAATAAAAAAATATATAAAAAATGATACCAAAGGTAATATATCAAACACATAAATCTCTATCTTTTGTGATGACTAATGATAGATTACATGATTGTTACCTTTCGTGGGATATTGACGGTTATGAACATATCTTTTTTAGTGATAAAAAAGCTGATGTTTTTATGAAGGAAAATTTTAATGATATATATGATGTTTATAATAATCTACCTCTCCCAGTGATGAAAGCTGACTTATGGAGATATTGTATAATATACCATTATGGTGGTATATATGCTGATATGGATACTATATTTATAGGTAATGATTTAGACTCTCTATTTCAAAAAGAAACAAATCTAATTTTAACCCCAGAATACCCACATGATGTAAATTTATGTCAATGGGTTTTTGGAGCACCTAAAGGTTGTCCTTTATTAAAAAGTGTAATAGATGAATCTATTAAAAGAATTAAAGAATGTAAAGATTTTAAATATGAACATATGGTACACACCTTAACTGGTCCTTCAGTTTTTACTGATGGTATTGAGAATTATTTAAAGGAAAATAATTTAGTTACTTTTTTGGGTAAGGATAGAAAAAAGTATGTTACTGAATATAAAAATGATGTTATGTATGTCTACGACTCTGATTGGTTATTTAATAACAATATCAAACATGTTTATAGTGGTCAATGGGAAGGTGGTTGGATAACGGATGTAAATGAGTTTACTGGTATAGAACACATAAAAATAACCTTAGATAAGGAAGGTAGGTCTAAAAAATAATTTTACTTTTTTCTATTAATAAACATTTCCACAAACTTATTTTTTTCTTCTTCTGTTTCAGCGTTAGCCCACATCCATAAATAAGAGGACTCTAAATTTGATATATTTAACTTTTTTTTGTTTATCGAGACTAACAACTCATCTAATTTTAAATCAGAAACGTCTATTTTTATATTTAATTCAGAACATAAAACACATAAACCTAATAAATCATAATCTTCATAATATTTTTTAGCTTTTATATATTTTTCTGTTAAATGTTTAGAATCAACTTTATCGGGGTGTGTTAGTTTAACTATTTTCCTAAAAAGATTTTTGATTTTACGTCTAGTTTCTCTGTTTGGTGGTTCTGGTTTTTCTGGTTCATCTGTATCTTTATTTTCCTCTAAATCTGAATTATCCACTATTATAGATTCTTCAGCTTCTCTTAAACCTAACTCTATTTCCCTTTCTTTAATACTTTTTAAGAAAGATGATTTATATTCAGATATGAAATTTTCATTATATTCATCTTCTATTAAAAGGTATTCATACTCCTTCAATAATTTCTTTATTTTCAACTCATTTAACTTATCAGACATATCTAAAGATAAATATCTTAGTTATTCTATATTAATAGATATTTATATAAAAAAAGAAGAAAATGGCACAAAACTTTTTTATACGTAAAAACTCACAACTACCCATACTTAAAATGAAAGTTAATAATGATGGTAGGAATGATTATAAAAAGATTTTCGAAGATTTGGAAAATGCAGCAATAACTTTTTCAATGAAAGAAATGAATTGTAGTAGTTGTAAGTATAAAGTTTTTAATAAACAAGCCTTAATTATACCTGTTGAAGATGATTTATGTGGTACAGATGTTGAGTACTATATAGGTTATAAATTTAGTAAAAAGGAAACAAATCAAGCTGGTGTCTTTAGGGGTGAATTTAAAATAGATTTTTTAGATGATACCTGTACACTAATAGTTCCAATTAGAGAGGAATTAATTATTAATGTGTTAGACAGTCAAACAAACTCTAGGATAATCTGTTAGGGCATAAAAAAACCCCCTTACGGAGGTTTTTTATTTATGAACTTACCACATCAACTGTGACATCGTCTTTGGAATAACCTATTTTAATTGTATCACCTTCTTTCAAATCCCCATCTAACATTCTTTCAGCTATTGGGTCTTCAATGTATTTTTGGATAGCTCTGTTTAATGGTCTAGCCCCATACTTCTCATCATAACCAGTATCAACCAAATGATTTTTCATTTTTGCTGAGATTTTAATCTTATAACCAAGTTCTAACATTCTATTTCTCAAATCTTTTAATGGTATATCTACTATTTTACCTATGTCAGACTTATCTAATGATTTAAAAATTATAATATCATCGAGTCTATTTAAAAATTCTGGGGAAAAAGCTTTCTTAACCGACTCTTCTATAACACCATTTCTAATCTCCTCTAAATTTGTTATTTTAGCCTGAGTACCAAATCCAACACCGGTACCGAAATCTTGTAATTTTCTAGCTCCAACGTTTGAGGTCATAATAATTAGGGTGTTTCTAAAATCAACTTTCCTCCCTAAACCATCAGTTAAATGACCTTCATCAAGGACTTGTAACATTATGTTAAATACATCTGGGTGTGCCTTTTCTATTTCATCTAATAAAACAACAGAATATGGTTTTCTTCTAATTTTTTCTGTTAGTTGACCACCTTCTTCATAACCTACGTACCCTGGAGGTGCTCCCACTAATTTAGATACTGAATGTTTTTCCATGTATTCAGACATATCCATTCTAATTATTGAATCTGAGGTTCCGAAAATTTCTTCAGCTAACATTTTAGCTAGGTGTGTCTTACCCACCCCAGTTGGTCCTAAAAATATGAACGAACCAATTGGTTTTGTGTGGTCTTTGATACCCATTCTATTCCTTCTAATAGCTTTAGATACTTGTTCGACAGCCGAATCTTGACCTATCACGTTGTTCATTAGAGTTTTGGCCATATTCTTAAGTCTAATTAAGTCATCTTGACCTACTTTTGTTACTGGTATACCCGTAATCATTGAAACAACATTAGCCACATCTTCTTCTGTTATTTGTTTCCTTAAGGTATCTAAATTATCTGTCCAATGTTTTGTTTCAACATCCAACTCATGTTTCAATAGTCTTTCTTCATCCCTTAGTTTGGCTGCCTTTTCATACCTTTGGGATTTAACAACATCAATCTTTTGTTTCTCAATGTCACCAATTTTCTTTTCTAAATCTAAAATTACTTTAGGTGGTTCTATATTAACTTGGGAACGGGCACCGACTTCATCTAAAATATCTATAGATTTGTCAGGTTGTTCTCTATCAGTTATATACCTATCAGCTAATTTAACACAAGCCTGAATAGATTCATCACTATAAGATACTTTATGGTGGTCTTGGTACCTATCTTTAATATTATCTAAAATTATTAAAGTATCTTCTGTTGAAGGTGGGTCGATTTGTACTTTTTGGAATCTCCTTGTTAATGCTCCATCCTTTTCAATATTTTCTCTAAACTCATCTAAAGTTGTGGCTCCAATACATTGGACTTCACCTCTTGCTAAAGCTGGTTTTAATATATTTGAAGCGTCCAATGAACCAGATGCATTACCAGCTCCAATCATTGTGTGTATTTCATCAATAAATAAGATAACATTAGGTGCCTTTTCTAATTCACCCATAATACCTTTTAATCTCTCTTCGAATTGACCCCTATATTTTGTTCCAGCTACCAATTGAGCCATGTCTAAAGCCACAATTCTTTTACCGAATAATATTCTAGGACATTTTTTTTGTGTTATTTTTAAAGCTAAACCTTCAGCTATAGCTGTTTTACCTACACCTGGTTCACCGATTAAGATGGGGTTATTTTTCTTCCTTCTACTTAAAACTTGTGAAACCCTTTCAATCTCTTCGTTTCTGCCAATTATTGGGTCTATCCCCCCTTTAGCGGCAACTTCAGTGATATCTCTACCAAAATTATCTAGTATAGGAGTTTTTGATTTACTATTCCTATTCCTACTATTACCCCTCATGTTTTCCATTCCTTCAAATTCTTCCGATGTGCTCATATTTATTTCTTTTTTTGTTTCTAATAATACTATTCTAAATTTTTCATAATCTAAACCTTGTTTTTGTAAAATTTTTGTACTACTAAGGTTTTTATCTTTTAATAAAGCTAACATTAAATGTTCCTCACCAACATAATCGTCTTCTATTTTATCTGACTCAAGTTCAGCTTTACTTATTACAGCTTTTGAACTTTCACTTAGAGGTGATATTTTTTTTTTAAATGCTGGGTTTTTAATTTTTTGTCTTAGATGGGATTCTAATTTAGAACTCAACTCCTCAACATCTAAATCCATAGATAGTAATAACTCAACAACATTATTATCTACATCATTTAATAAAGCTAATGTTATGTGTTCAGGTTCAATTTTATTACTATTTAACCTAACACACTCCGTAAAAGAGTCCCTCAATATTAACTTTATTTTTTTACCTATGGGTTTCATTGTTCTTACAAATATATAAATAATTTATTATTAAAACAAACTATTTGACAAATTATTTAATAAGTATTATAATTAAACAAAAAGAATATGGAAAAGTTCGGTATAAAATATGGTGAATTATTTAATATAAGTTTGGTAATAACAAATGACCCAGAAGGTGATGAGTTTAGTGGTGGTACTTATAAATTAGATTATGTGAATTCTTTTATGAGAATGGAGGGTGGTTTTGCTATAATAGAAACAATTAATGATAATGATATTGTTGGTAAGGTTATTGAACTTAAAAAAATTAAATCTTATAAAATATGGCAGTAGTAAAAAAAATAGAAAAAGAGAATGGGGTTATTGAGTGTTTAATAGATTCCTCTAATATATTATTATCTGAATACGATGAATCTAAAAAAACATTACAATTAACTTTTAAGGCTGGTACTAGATATCTTTATAAGGATATCCTAAATAGAGACTATGTTAGATTTGAGATTTCTGAGAGTCAAGGTTCTGTTTTTAATAAAACAATGACTAAGTATGATTTTGAGAAAGTAAGTTCAGTTGATGTGAATGATTTAAAGGAACAAATTGAAGAGTATAGGAAGTCTTAAGCCTTTACATAAGCGATAACATCAGTTACCTCCATACAAGGTGGTTCAGCATCAGAATTACTTTTAGTGTCTATAACGAATATTGGGCCTTCAGTGTGAACTATGTACATCAAATCTTTTCTATTCTCACCATAACCTAAAAACTTTATGTTAACTTCTTCAAAACCGAAGTTAGATAATTCTTTAGATATTAACCTTTTAATACTTTCACCCGTACAACCAATTGTTTTTAATACATTAGCTATATCAATCGCTGTAACCTCATTAATTCTAGTTTCGGTTAACATTTGTAATTGTTTTTCGGTTAATTTTATAGTTTTTTTAGTCATTACTTACTTTTTTAATAAATATATTAAATTTTAGTTCTCATAATCTCCATCGTAATCGGATGGGTTGAAACCAGATTGTCTTCTTTCATAATCTTCAGTGTCTAATTCAGATTCATAAGCTCTACCATCTTCAAAAGCTTGTTTGTAAATTAATTTAGCTTCTTTTTCCATTTGTTCTTGGTGGTACTGTTCCATCTCTTCTTTCTCAGTTTGGGTTCCAGCCTCATAACCTTCATCATAACCTTCACGATAACCCTCGTCTTTTATTTCTTCCTCTTCTTCTTCACACTCATACTGTTTCTCTCTCCAACCTTCTGTATGACCTTCTTCCCAACCTGTTTGTGTACCAGCCTCATACGAGAATTCTGACAAATCTTCTAATATACCAACAAAAATATCTAATTCTCTATTTAATAAACCTAACTTGTGAGCTTTTTTAGCGATATTTGTGATTTGATAATTAGAAATTCCATGGTCAGCTATATGTTCAATCTCAGATTGTATTTTTTCAACACTAATAGGTTCAACATTATTAGCCCAATCAAAATCATTTTCTTTTAATATTTTCTTAATAGTATTTCTCATTACATTTAATAAATATTAAGATATTTATGAATATGGAAATAAATGAGAAAGAAATTGAACAAGCTACTAGAAAGATTGATTTATCTGGTTTTAAAGTACAGGACGAACTTAATCCTAAGATTTGGGGTGAGGGTGAAAAAATGGACCCTACAGTTAGAAAAACACTTTTAAAAATAGCTGATGATTATTTCGAATCACTTGAGTTACCCAATATAGATATTGAAGATGTAACTATGACTGGTTCTCTATCTAATTACAATTGGTCCAAATACTCAGATGTTGATTTACATATATTAATCGATTACAATGATTTACCAATGGATGAAGAGTTAGTTCAAGACTTTCTTAAGTCTAAAAGTTCAGCTTGGAATAAAGAACACGATGTTAAGATTTATGGGTATGACGTTGAGTTATATGTTCAAGATATAGATGAGGAACACCACTCTACTGGTGTTTACTCTATTTTAAAAAATGAGTGGGTTACTAAACCAAAAATGGAAAAGATTTCATTCAATGATAAATCAGTTAAAGATAAATCTAACAGATTGATGGATAGAATTGAGGAAATTTATGAAGAAATGGATGAGGTGGAAAATGAGGAGACGGTCAAAAGGGTTGAGAAATTACAAGAAAAAATTAAAAAAATGCGTCAGTCTGGGTTAGAATCTGGTGGTGAGTTTTCTGTTGAGAACATTGTTTTTAAGGTTTTAAGACGTAACGGTATGTTAGATAGGTTATATGATATAAAAACTGTGGCTTATGATAAATCAGTAACTTTAGAATCAAATTTAAACTTATCAAAAATTATAAAAGAAAATTCAGTAATGTCAAATTTAGATTTTAGAAAGTTATATAATAAATTAAAAAACTCATTTTCCGATTTCTTAGATAAATTAAAACAAGAAAGAGAAGAAACTAAAGAAGCTTATAAACTATTAGTTAATTCAATTAAAGAGAATAAAACTTTAACTAGAGAAGAAAGGAAACAAATAGGGGACCAATTGAAGGATACACTTAAATTAGCTGGTTTTACGGCAGCTACTGTACTACCAGGTGGTTTTATTTATTTGTTACTAACTAGGGTAACTAAATTAAAAAAACATATGGTACCATCAGCTTTTTTAAATGAATCAGAAGATTTGTCTTGGGTTGATGACATCGAGGAGACTGATTTTTGGAATAGACGAATTTACATTTTGTTTATAGATGAGGATAATCAACACTTTGATTCTACTAAAGCTAATATTTTAGATTTAGAAACATACGAAATTGAGGATAGTTCTGATTTTAGTATTTATGTTAATGGTGATAGTGAAATTTTATCTGAATTTGAACTAGTTTGGCCAAATGGAGTTAGTTTTGTGGCTTTGAGGAAAATACTTGAGGATGTTATATATAACTTCAATGAAAAAGGTATTAAACCACAAAAAAGTTATATATATGATGAGGAGTCTAGTGAATTCGTACCAAATAGATAAATTTAAACAATAATAAACATATTTATATAGAAAGAAAAAAATTATGAGCAGTTATTCAGTATTACATACAATAGCACAAGCTGATTTTTCAGCTTATACATATTACCAAGTTTACGTTGACGCTGGAGCAACTTTTGTTTTTAAAGGTACTACATTAGGTGGACCAACAGGAGCACCAATTGTCTTAGATTTAACAGTTAGTGGTGATTGGCAATTAACAGGAAGTACAGGTAGTGTATTTTTACTAGGTAAAAAGAAACCACAAGCTTTCGCTGAAGGACCTCCAGGACAAAATGGTGTTAACACTGATGGTACTTGGAATATAAAAGGTTAAGATTAAAAATATTATATAATGAGACAAAGTACGTTAAAAAGAATGTTGAAGTTAGCTGATATCAAATCAACTATTAATGAAGGGGTTGGTTATAAACCTTTTGAGTTGGTTAAAAAATCGGTTGATGGTAACACTTACGCAATTGTTAGAGAAAACAAAAATTACTATATTAAAGTTACGACCACTAAAGAAAATATAAATGAATCAGATTTTGATTATTTAGGTGGTGTAGCTAATAAAAACAAAAAATCTTTTACTTCATTCGAAAAAGCAACTAGACATTTAAATTTAATGTTTGAGGAAATTAACAATCACCACAATGTGGAGAATGTTAATATATTAGAATCTGAGTCTTTAAATGAAAAAAAGTTTGTTCTAAAAATGAAGAAAAAAACTTCACCAGCTCCAGTTGAAGAACCTAAAGAGGAACCTTCCTTTGAGGATGAAGAATCTGTAGAAGGTGAAGAAGAATCTTTCGATTTTGACGAGGAGTCTGAGGGTGAAGATAATTTCGACTTTGAGGGTGGAGATGAAGAAGGTGATGAAGAGTCTTTTGATTTCGATGAAGAAGGTGGAGAAGAATCTTTAAGTGATGATGAATCATCTGAGGGTGGTGAAGAGTCTTTTGATTTTGATGAAGAAGGTGAAGAAGAATCTGTTGAGGAGTTTGGTGATGAGGAGTTAGAGTTAGATGATGAAGATGAAATTAAAGATATTCAAAGTACTACTGGTAAGTTAGGTCAACAATTAAGAGATGTTGAGGATATTTCTTCTGATTTACAAAAATGGGTTGCTAAATCAGTGTTAGCGGCATTAGACTTAGATGACATGGATTCCCAAGATAAAAAAGATATTATTAGAACTATTAAAAAATCGGAAACTGAAGAAACTGACACTGAAGAAACTGACACTGAAGAAGAGTCTTTTGATTTTGAAGAGGAGACAGTTGAGGAGGGTTATGACTCTTATATGGATGGTGAAGAATTTAGTAAGAAAGAATTCTCTGATTGGTATAGAGAAATGGAAATGGCTGGTATGACTGGTGAACTTAACAAATATGAGGATTATGATTCTTATATGGATGAGGAAGTTGTTGTACAAGGAAATCAAGGTGAAGAAGAAGCTTCTGAAGAAGGTAATTATTCACCAAATAGAGCGGCTTATGAATCAGAAGGTAAAGAATATCAAGATGAGGATAATCCTAATATTGGTGGTGATGAAGACATGGAGGATGGTGAATTACTATTAGACATAGAGGAAACTATAGATGATTATCCAGCTGATATATCAAATGCTGAAGCTGAAGCTTTATATGGACCAAACCCATACAATAAAAGTTATGATAGGGCACAACCAACTAGAGCAGCTAAACAAGCTGATAAAGATATATCAAAATATTACAACAAACCAGCAGCACCAGGATACGAAATGGACCCTGTTGAAAAATGGAGAGGTCATAAATTACCATATGATATGGAATTTTTAGATGAAGAGGAATTCGCAACTATTGAAGATGAGTTAGGTTTAAAAGCTTGTGATAATTGTGATGAGACTGAATATATGTCAGAAAATGATAATATAACTGAAGACCACTTAAACGATAAGATGGATACTTACGAACAAGAAAAGGCATATGAAGATGTTGAGACTTTTGTAAGAAGATATGGCATGGATGTTGAAATGAGGTCAAAAGAAACAAGTGAGGACCCAGAAGAAACTTTAATATACTTAGATATTGTAGATGGTAATAAAAAAGTGTTAGTTTCTAGAATAAATTCAGTAGGTGATATTGAGGTAGGTGAGATGAGAGGTAATAAATTTATTGGTGAACCTATTGACAGTGTCGAAGATTTTGTCGAAGTTTTTGGTGAAGATTTAACTAAAAAAGAAAAACAAGAAATAGATATGGAAATGTTAGAAGACGTAGAAATGAGTCCAGCACCACAAAAAGAACCAGATACAAGACCATCTGAACCAGATACAAAACCTGGTACACCAGACAAAACTCCTGGTAAGGATAGACCATCTAGAAGACCATTTACACCACCACCTTCAATTACACCAGGTGAGGAACCAGGTCCAAAAGCTGGAAAAGATAACGAAGACATAGAATTCGAATATTAAAAAAAAACAAAAAAATGGACCCATTTAAATTACCATTCGCATCAAAGATAAAAGGATTAAAATGTGATAACAACGACTGTGATTATAGAGATGAGGAGGTTGATAGTATTGATTATCATAAACACATAGACGCTCCTTGTCCACAATGTGGGGATAGTTTATTAACCCAAGCTGATTACGATAAAGTACAAGAGTTACAAAAAAGTCTATCAGATTTAAATAGTATTTTCGGAGACCTTAAAGATATGGGAATGCCAATGGGAGATGGAGACGGTGAAAGAATAGATTTAAAAAATTTCCTTGGTGATGATGAAAATATTAACGAAGAGATTAAAAGGTTCAGTAAATTGATTTAATGTATTTAATTTATATTAACAGAATAGGGACAACATTTAAAGGGGAACACATTTTTGAGTTCCTCTTTTCGAATTCAATAGATTGGGAATGGGATGAGAGTTGGTATGAGTCGTCTGTTATGACAGATACTAGAGAATTATCACCAAATGAATCTATAATTAAAGTAGTTGGTACATTAAAAACTGATGAATTTGATTTAGAATTAGTGCAGGAGGATGGTGTTCGTGATATTTATAATGCAGTAGAAGGAATTATTGCGTTAGGTTGGGAGAAGTTAGAGGAAGAGGAAGAGATACCCGAAAGACGTAGGGTGTTTAACTTTGGAGATACTAAAGAATCTGTTGATGAACAACTTTACGAATATGACTTAATATTAAAATATAAAGAAAATAAAGTAACAAAAGATGTCGAATAAAGAAGAAAAAACTGAAAAACAACCATATCTTTTACAAGATGAGGAACACGTTGGTGAAGCAACCAAAGATACTTATGTAACTTATGATTTAGAGGATA
>Ga0181417_1000476_pt1 | contig 13202 bp, 16 predicted proteins | sample 40SPOviralmetaG_FD_130142 | JGI IMG/M metagenome (GOLD analysis project Ga0181417, IMG submission 130142) | Marine viral communities from the oligotrophic San Pedro Time Series (SPOT) site, San Pedro Channel, CA, USA - 40 SPOT_SRF_2013-02-13 | ecosystem: Environmental > Aquatic > Marine > Strait...
ATTGTCGTAAGTTCTGCGAATATCTGAACATCGTCATTTGTCGATCCAGCACTTGCATTAGTACTTGAAATAAATATCTCCTTACACTTTACATCAAATGTCTGTGAGCCATTTGCTGCGATTGTAGTGAAGTTATCATTATTATCGGCTCCTTTGACGTAGCCATGTTGACCAGCAGTATAAGGTGCAAAATGAACACGGATAGCATGTCCATAGTTTGATTTAACCGTTATTGATTTAGAAACAGATGAAAATTGAAACCTTAGTGAGGATGTTGTGTCACCCGGCATGTTAGATCCGCTAAGATATGGGACTCCACTTACTTGGTATGCACCGACGTGGCTTAATCCAGCTGTGTAAAAATTTGAACTCATAAATCTCTCCTCTCTTTTAGGACTAAATAGTTAATCCTTATTCTTCTTTATGCGCGCTCTCCACTTTTTACGAGCAAGTCTCTTTTTTTCAGACTCAGAAGTGAAATGTCTGTGGTCTCGAGCTTCTTGGATTATTCCAAGCTTTTTGCATTTTTTTGTGAAGCGCTTGATGAATTTTTCCATCGCCTCGCCTTTGCGAGGTTTCATTTTGTAATTGGTAGCCATTATTTTCCCTTTGCTAATTTTGACCAAATAGCAGAAGACATTCCGAAAGCTGAGATATCAACTCCGGGATCGCTTGGTGCAACACCCTCTAGGGCTTTTGAACCATGACCTCCGGAAGATTTGCCGGCTGCTTGTTGGCTTAAAGGTTTTGTGCCTTCAAACAAGTCCACGCCATTGTATGCATTGGATCCGATTGAGTCAAGCATTCTTCGTCGCTGTTCTCTTAGTTTTCTCTGTTGTGCTTCTTGATCTATTTGTGGTTTTTGATAAGTGGGTTGAGCTTGGGTTTCGACAATACGTTGACCGCCTGTTCCCTTGACAACCTCTGATATGATTCCAGAGAGAACTCCTTCTTCAAAAATCACCTCTTTGATGCACTCTTTGATGAGTGGCTTTAAGGTTTTTCTTAATTGTTCTTTGTTCATTTAATCTCCAAGAATCTTTTTAAATAGATTGTCAATATTATTTTCTTTTTGTTCTCGCAACTTTGTCGAGAATCTAGTTGGCTTTCTAGAGCTTTCGCCCGGATAAACATAGGCATCTGGCGTTGATGGTTCGGACACGATATCAAAGCAAATTAGTTGAAAGTCTTCTTCAACAATTGTTGATCCCATTGATTCTCGAACTGATCCCAGTCCTCGAGATGAAATCCCAAGCTTCACACCAGCATTGATGAGATCCTTTAGGATTCTACCGCTAGGAGTGTCTAGGACCTTGATCTTGCCCATTACGTCCTTACCTTCCCACCAACAGTCGGTGACCATGTGAGAAACGTTCTTAAGGTTAATTACGGAGTCGTCAGGGTGATCTAGTTCGCCACACGCTCTATTATCTTTAACGATAGCCATGTAGTTATCCATCTCTCTCTTGAGAACTTTGTGTGGATACTTGCGACCGTTACCATTCTTCTTGTCTGCTGTTTGAATCCGACCAGTCAAATAGACTGCGCCATCTTCAACAACTTCTCTCTTCTCTCGTTCAGTTAAAAGATCCAAGCAGCGACCGTCGGGGCATAGTGCGTGAAACTCTCTTAATAATTGTTTACTCATCTTCTTCTCCAAAATAAAAAGGTGGGCAGAGCTAAGCTCCACCCTTAGCGGGCGTTACCCGCTTGCGCTACGAACCTGAGCAGCAGCGACGTACTGGTTGTAACATCCAGCGCGTACTAATCATCGACATAATCACCCCCTGGTCTCGATGATAGCCTTAGTCCAAAATCATCGACTAAGACCGAAATTAAATAAGATGTTCCGGCTGAAATACAACCAAGAACAAATGCATTCCCGAGAGAATACTCGAAACTAAATAGTTCCGTAAATGGAGAAAGGAGCATTAAAACCCAACCTACATGAAAGCCCACACATAATGGACAGTTCCAAAGGGTGTTCCATTTCTTTGCATAGTCCTTCTTGGGCCGGATGTCTTCGAAGATTTTTCCATAAACAATCATGAAGGTCATGCCGTAAGAAGCTAGGATGAAATGTAAAAGTTCCAAGGACTCTCCAAATGTTAATCGTCGTAATTTCTTTTAAAGCTAGCAAAGGCTGCTTGATCTAAGAATTTGTTAAACTCTTTTTCACTCATGAATCCTGAATTGATAACTTGCTCTAAAAAGTCCATGTGGTTAGCTTCATATGTTACTATTGACTGTTCATAGATTTGTGGATTCTTATGACCTAGACTGTGGTCTGTTGCGTTCTCATCCGCAGCCGCTAAGACATCACAATCATCATCTGGGTCTGGTGTTGCTTCAGCGTAATCAAACGTGTTGTTACCAGCAGGAGTCTCCACCTTATCGAATGTTTGAGTGTTTTTCTCAAACGACTTCCACTTCGCAACTGCATCTTCTTTCGTACCTACGTTCTTATCTGATGTAAGGCCGGCATTGTTTTGATCTGCTACGTAAAATGCGAACCCATAAAGTAGTCCACCATAGCCAACGTTTCTATATTTCTCATCAGTATGGATGGTTTCGATGTGCCATGACGGATTTCCGCCACTTGGAGTTAAGCATGGCCCGTCACTCTTTAAACTTGACAGGGTAACTTCTCCGATTATCTCTAGTTCTGCGACCATCTCAGCCACTTCCGTTCCAGGACCTGGAGTATAGAGTGTGAACTCTGCATCACTCTTGGGGCTGATCTCTGCTCTCAAACAGACAACTTCATCACCTAAGCGGGTGCCTCTCTTTTTCTCCTCCTTGAGAAAACGACGCCAATTTTCCATGATAAGTTTTTGGTTCATTAGTATGCATATCTCCCATACATGTATGGTGCGAAAAGAGGACTCTGGTTCATTGAACCCTTTCTTTCGGCTGCTGGTACTTCTCCAAGTTCTGTAGAGTATTCCCCATCTGGTTCTAACAAATGGTCATCTTGCATATCGTCATATCCAGTTCGCCCTGTGATCATAGGCTCTTCGCCTTCCATCCACTCGGCTATCTTCATTATTGCAATCTCCATAACCTTTTCGCCTTCTTGCAACTTAGCCTCAAGTGAACCATAAATGTTACCACCTTGAATTGAATCTATTTCTATCAGGCCATTCTGTCTCAAGTATTCGAACAATCTAGATTCGGCACCATAGACAAGATCGGACAAAGTTTCTTTCGCAAAAGCCACGACTTTCTTATCACTTTGCTTTATTACGATATCAATGTCTTTGTGGTCCATAATCATCAAGTCGCCATTGATGGAGGATCGAAGTTTTAATTTTGCTTCAATTCTATCTTTTTCAACAACCTTGATGGTAATCCCATCATCTGGAGTGTCTATTGGGGTATCCTGCTCTTCATTGTCTATCACGTTAATACTAATTGACATTTCGCTTTACCTCCGCTAAGAGATCTTGAATATAAAATATTTCTTCAATAATCTTCGAATTTAAAGGGGTTTTCGCATAACTATCCAGCTTTGCTCTAACTTTCTTGAAATTTTCATTTATAGGCGAAACGCTTCCTTCTACAATTTCGGTAGCAACGGCTTCTTTGAGGCGTCCGATTTCATCATTTAGATAAGACTTTAGACCCAGTCCATTGTCGGAAAAAGACACTATAAAATTGCTTAGTAATTCTTTCTGTTCTTTAAGTAAAGAGTGTTGGTATGTGTTGTTGAATCTTTTGACAAACATTTTAAACTCAAGTTGATCAACTGGTTTCATTTCTGTCTGGTTTTCATCCAATCTAGTAAGAAAACTTACCACTTTGTCTTCGAGCATGATTCTCTTTTTTGCTCCAAGGTTTGAGTTTTGAAAGTATAAACCGATTGTCGCGATGTCTTTATAGTTTGGAACAAAGTTTGAAAACGCTTTGTTACCCAAGGCCTTGTTGATCTTGTTGATCAACGAGGTTTGTTCGTTGAAGATGTCTTTCCTATTTAGGTTGTCGAAGTCTTTCTTTGTCTCGACCATGAGTCTCTTTGAGAAGTCTTGCTTAAGCGACTTGCTTTCTAAGAGTGACTTGTATAAATCCAACTCTTTTGAAAGAGGCTTTCCTTTTGTATAGAATTCGCGCAAAAGACCCTTGACTTTCGACTGTCTTACTTTGTCTTCTTGTAAAATTGCTTTTGTTAATTCACGAATCAGGCATTCGTAAAGAAAAGCGGTGTTTCTTTTCTTATTATGTTTCATCTGTATTTTCCTTTTTGTTCAATGATTCAATTAGTGATTTCATCTCACTGCTTGTGTTAAATAGTTTCTCTTCTTCGTTTTCGTTTGATTCGTAAATCCCTCTAGCTAGAGAATCTAGTCCGCCGAAGCCGACTTTTCCGGGAAATGTTGTTCTTGAGGTTGATCCACGAACTTCGCCGCTAAAGGCTTGGTTTTTCATTTGCTTTGAGAAGCCGCCTTTGCGATAAGAAGATTTGTGTCTTTTGTATTTGCCTCGAGGTTTTGCGTCGTCGTCGCGCTTAGCTGGAGGTTCAGCCAATAGGTCTGGTTCGTCTCCACCAGTGTCTGCTCCTGTATCGCCACCTAGGTCACCTCCAAGGTCTCCTCCGACATCATCACCACCTAAGTCACCACCTAGGTCTCCCCCGAGATCTCCTCCAAGGTCACCACCCAAGTCACCACCAGCATCCCCACCTTCTGGTGCAGATCCGGCAGCCTCAAGGCCAGCCATGAACTTCTTGTCTGAGAACATTTCTCTTTGCATTCTCAAGTATTCGTCTTGCGACAATCCAAGTAGATTTTCTGAAACCCAGCGACGAGAGAAGTATCCCTCTGTTGCAGCTCCAGCAATATCAAACTTTGTCTTCCAGTGTTCAAGCTCTTGCATCTCTGCGATTTTTGATGGATTATTGAGAGACAGTTTAAAACCTAACAGGTCGTCGCCACGATAACCGAGAGTATAAAGATGGATGATTCCGATCTTCTCAAGTTCAGTAATCAAGACTCTCTGTAGTCTCTGAATTGTTCTTGCGAACCTAATATCTTTCTGTGCAAGTGTTGTCTTGTCTTCGGTCGATCCTTCGCCCATTGACAAGTAAGATTGGGGAACTTTAAGAGCAGAGAATAGCTTGTCTCGAAGATACTTAACGTCTTCGATCTGTGCTGTAAATTGGCCACCGGGAAGATTCTCAATGTTCGTAGAGGACTGTCCGCCTTTGACTGGGATGAAATAATCTTCTTCAATCGATAGTGGATTATAGCGCAAGTCTACACGGCCTGAGGTGGGGTCCACAACTTGGTGACGCTTCATTTGAGTCATAACCTTTTGCATGTACCCTTCGACATCTTGAGGTGCGATACCACCAACATCAATCTTAAACACACGTCGCTCTGGTGAACGAGTAATGCGATAGGCCATCATTGCGTCTTCGAGAAGCGTAAGTTGTCTCCAGATGCGTCTAGAGGGTTCTAAAGCCGATGTTCCGTATGGAGCATGCTTGTCGTTTCCAAGGACTCGAAAGTGGGCCATTTGCCAATTCTCTAGAGTCAAACCTGCTGAGTTCCATTGGAACTGGACATAATTTGGGTTTGTTGGATCTTCACCCTCAAGTCTTTCAACTTCTTGTGGTGGAAGTCCAATGCAGTTTTGCAAACCTTTTTCTTCGTCAAGGTCAAGATACAAAAACATGTCTCCGTACTTACACATGGTTCTTGCCCAACCAAAGAGGTTGTGTTCGATATTCATTACATTATAATACAATGCATGAAGAATATATTTAATTTCATCATTTGGACACTTGATATGCAACATTGGAGTCAATGCTGAATGGGTTGTCATCTCGTCTGCATAGATATCAAGAGATGATGCGATCTCTGGTGTGAATTCCATTTGGTCAAAGTCAACATATCGCTCAGTACGATTTCTATTTGTAATCATGTTCAAGGCCATGACGTTCATTGGGTTATATTCAGTTTTTTTGAATTGTTGACCTGAGGCAGTTCTAAATCTTTTTGCGTAATTATCTAAATGCCGCCGCCTTAATTGTCTACCTGATTGGGTTCTTCTCTGAGTTATAGGTCCAGAGAACATTCTTGTTAGAGCTTTGAATAAGTCGTTTTGATTGTTATTCGGGTTTCTTTCGTTGCGAGCCATTTTTTATCCTTTGTATATCCACAAAAAGTTTTTTGCTTTTTCTATCTCCTCCTCGTATTTCTGCTCGAACGTTTCTTTATAAATCTTTTGGCCCTTGATTTGAGTGTTCATAGTCGTTGTAGACTTCATCAAACCACCGATCATTGCCTTTTTGTAAGCCATATCTCTTTCGTTTTCTGAGAGGGCTGTGTCGCGTACCCAACATGCAATTGCGAGGGACATAACCAAATCATCATTGTAAGAGCGCATAGCTTGAGGCTTTCCGTTGTGCCAAATAAAAGTTTTTAGTTCGTGAAAAACACGATTGGAGTGTATATTAATTAGTTTGTTTCTAACGTATTCTTCCAATTTAGCTACGATTAAGGGTCTTGTCTTGGTTGAGGTGGTAAAGCCTAACACTGCTCTGTCGTCATTTTCGGCTAGATAGGACTCGACATATTCATGAGTTGATTTGATAGAATAGTAAAGTTTTTTATAGTCAAGGTCCTTAAGTTTCTCCAATACAGCAATACCGATGCCGTTATTCTCAACTACCAATAGGCAACTACCATATTCATTTCCTGCAGAATATAAAATGTCGGCATACATATCCAAGTCTGGCTTACCCTGATATTCAGCGACAATGGTCATGTTGTCGATTCTCAGAATATGGAAACAACTAAAGTCTGCACCATCGCCACGGGCTACGTCTGCTACTAGCAAATAGGGAATACCTTCTTCGTATTTTTCCCAAATCCAATAATTCCTATCATATCCAGCTCTATAAACTGGGTCTTTAACTAAATGGCTTATTCTCTGCAAATCCTCAGGATTAATAACTGTTTCACCTGATGCATTAAATGAACATTCAAGCTCCTGCGCGATTTGCCTCTTGGACATATTTCGCGTCTCTTTTGAGAACCACTCTTCGTCTCTTTCTGGGTGGACATCCCACATTAACTTTGTGGGAAAGAAATCATTCATTTCATTCTCAGCTTCAGTGTAGGACTTGTGAAACCAGTTTCCAACGCCGTTAGGGGTACTCAGAGCGATACAACGCCCCCCTGTAGACAAAGTAGGGTAAAGACCCGTCCAAAGCTCTTCAAGGCCGTCAACGAACGCTGCCTCGTCTATAATGAGAAGAGACAAAGCTTCTGAACGACCAGCATCACCCGATGTGGTTCCAGCCTTTACTTGAGAGCCGTTTGTCAACTCGAATGATTGCTTGTTGTCTGTGGCGATCTTCGCAATCATCATCCAAGACGGAAGGTTCTTGAAGATCATCTTGACTTTCTTTACGAGGTTTACCGCTGTGGATAGTTTCGTTGCGATGACGAGAACATTCTTTTCTCGATGAAACAGCATGAACCAAGCAACATAGGCAGCTGAAATAGTTGAGATTCCGAGCTGCCTTGCTTTTAAAATTACGTTGAAACGATAATCATTAAAGTTCTTGAGCATGTCCTTTTGATAGTCATAAGTCTTAAAAGGAATTTGGCCATGCATCGGATGAGATATCTTACAATAATTATCAATAAAATATTGAGGATCTTTTCCACATCTTACAAGTTCTTTAACGATTTCATTTTTGGTGAGTTTCATTCAGCCTCAGTATCTATTTTGCATACCAGGATTCTTCATCGATGAAGGAATGGCCACTGAACCTTTACGATATCCAGCTGCTTCAACTGCCTTCGTCGCTTCCAAGGCTTTTTCTTCGCCACAATAGAATTCATATAGTGTTCCGTTATCTACAAAACCTATATATCCATTGTTGAAGTCATAAGTTCCGTCTTCTCCATGCGTGGAGCGAGATCCCCATTCACCACCTTCTTTGCAGCCAATTGATTTGAGTTCTTGACTTAGTGTTCTGCCGTCAGAAGCTTCATTCATGATGGCCTCGATCTCTTCTTTTATGATGCGCTTTAATGTTTCTTTATTGAGTTTCATTTTTGATTATCCTTTGGGTTGATTTTTTCGTTTTGGGGGCGCTTTGCTTTCGCAGCCTCCAAAAACCTCTTTGTAATATCTCGAGTAGTAGTCTCAGATGGGGCATTGATTTGATCCATCTTGAGTCCACCAATCTTGTAATGTTGATACGCTTGTACGAATGTGCGGACTCTTGATGTTGTTTGTACAACAATTTGTGGATCGCCTTTAGCAGTCAAAGATACTGATTTACCGGTGATTGTCTTATATTCTTTTTGCAAGAACTTTTTGACTTCGTTCAACGTTCGTACGATTTCGTTTTCAAACCCATCGTCTTTCAAATCTCTCATCATAACATCAGATTGATAGTTAATGATCATTGAGTCTCCATAGAACTTTACTTTAAAACCGTCGATGACTCGTTTGTCAAGAAGAGGGATTCCTTCTTCTCGCATGAGACCAGTCTTGCGAACTTGCCCGTCAGGTGAGTAGTTTTCCATGTGCTGACCGCCATCGTATGAAGCGTTGGCTGCTGCTTGGGAAAGTCCTCTGATAATTTCTAATGTTTCTTTACTCATTTGTTTGGTCTCCATCCAGATTTCCATCTTTCTTCCCGGCCTTCTATCCACTGGATGTAGCATTTATAACAACAATCAAATTTCGTCATGTAAAGATCATCAACGGATTTGAATGAATAAGTGTTACAAGTTGGACATGAACGCTCGGATTCTTTATTAAGTAGTTCTTTTGATATTAAAACTCCACCAAGCTCCACTCTTTCGCTTTCCGATTTATCATTGCGATAGTTTGACTTCAGTTCAGCTAGATACTCTTTTTCTTTCTCATCATCCCATTCTGACTTGGGATTCACCACGGCTTCTTTGCCGTACCTTTCTGCAATGGCTTGCTCAACCTTTACAGCGTAGTTTGGATCTTTCTTATTCACTTTCACCTCGTTTTTGCCAATCATAAGAAACCTTATCTTCTTCGATAGGTCCACCTTTTGCCCACGTATAACAACTCCTAGCAGAGTGACACTTGAAATTATGCATCCAACAGTAGCCAAGTCGTCCATCATCATCAGATGTTGTGCCGGGCATACACTCATCCATTCTGGGGCTTATATCGAAAGCAACACAATTCCCACAAAGAGACTTCTTTGCTGCATCCACGTCTGTATCCCAGTGTTCTGCTATTTCATTCCAATAGTCTCCGGGATCATCGACATTCAAAGGACCGTACTTAATATGCTCAGCTTTGATTGCCGAGTCTCTATTTCTTGTATTCAACTCTAGATCTTGTGTTGGTTTTGGGCAAACCATGTCGACTATCTTTTGAGTCATTCTTTTTAATCTAATTCGTATCATTTATTCCCACCACTGCATAATATGTCGCAAGAGAAGATGCTGTCCCTAATGTAAACCCACCAAAAAAGACCCACATAGATCTTTTCGGATTGATGTGTTTGCGCAAGGATTGGATTTCTTGATCTCGAATTTCAATCAAGGCGTCGTGTTTCTTTTGCAAAGTTTCCTTTTCAATGCCTAAATAGTCAATTTCTAGTTGTTTTTCCGCTAATTGAAGTGAATAATTTAAAGACATTTGGATCTCGCACTGTTGTTCTGCGAACTCTTTGCCTGCTATTATTGAAGCGACTGCTTCGTCGTTGAATAGTCTGCCACCAAAAGGAGCCGCTTGTCCTTCATCGAGAGAAGTCATAAGCGGCTCTGCATGTACTAGTGAAGCTAATAGTAGTATCATTTTAGCTTCGCGATGTTATATTCTTCCATTAAGATGCGATCTATCATATCAGGATCTTCTTTGGACAGCTCGATGAGTTCAAGCTTTCTTTCGATATCGTGCCTCTCCAAGTCGGATGTTGATGTGTTTCTTTTTTTCATAAGAGTCAGCTTTGATTCAGAATACTTCTTCCTCGCCAACGCCTTCTTTAGTCTTTCGTCTGAAGCTGTCTTTGTGATTACTTCGATTTCTTTCTCTTTTGCTGTGGATGATGCTTCGGCGGCTTGGACTTGTGATTGCTTGCTTTTACGACCGAGAACAAAAACAGTCAACACAACAAAGGCTGATACTATTAATTCCCACTTATCTTTTAACCATTCAATCATCCTTTCCATACCTTCGCAAAGTCTATTGCGGTTTGTCCACCGATGTAGGTCATTGCGATCATACCCCAAGTATCGGTATCAAGACCAGCTCCCCAATACAGAAGCCCAGTAGCCACACCAAATACAAGCAGCTTGCGAGAAATAACTTTTTCCTGAACTGCATCGAATAATCCCTTATCTTTTGTATCAAGATAAAGAGCTCTCTGAATGTCTTCTTTGTGTTCATTCAGAGTCTCCTTGATCCTATCTTTGCAGTCAATCCCTGCTAGCTTTTCAGCTATGTCGTCTTTCAGTCCCATCATGGTACCTCCATTTTGGAACTAAATAGTCGAGACACTTACAAATTGACGTGTGCGTACCCATCAGACTTATCGATTTCAATTGTTTTATCAACAACATCTTTCAGTGTATCTAGGTGAGTAATTAGCAGGACAGTCTTGAATTGAGCCTTAATCATCTGCAACAATCGTGTAAAGCCCTCCATGTGATCCGCATCCAGAGCCGTTGCTGGTTCGTCTAATACGAATATTGATGGTTTTGGTAAAGAAGACACTGAGATTAGTGCGAGACGAACAGCCATAGAAGCAATAGTTTTTTCTGCGCCTGATCCCATAGACAATGGTCTAGGATCGTATTTTGGATGTTGCAAATATATTTCTAATTTATCTCCATCCTCTGCGAAGAACACTTGGAAGTCAACAATTGAAGAAAGTATTTTTTGGATTTCTTCGTTGATAACCGGAAGCATAGACTTGATTACCTCATAGGAGATTCCATTTGCATGAGTTGCTTGCACAAACAAGTCGTAGGCTATATAATCTCTCTCGGCATCTTTAATTTGCTTTATCCGCTCTTGCGCTTCTTCGATGGTTCTTTTTGCAGAACCCTTCTCGGACATAAACTCTAAAACTTTCGCATCACACTTTTTAATCTCAGATTGTTTGATGGAGACTGTCTTAGTTATAGCTTGCAGGTCTCGACGCAATGAAGTTAAGTTTTCATAGGCTTCGATGTTATCGTTATAATAAGTAATATCTGCTTCACAATCTTTAATTCTACGTTCCATAAGAGAAACCTTGCCTTCGCAATTCTCCCACTGTAGGGATAGGTTGCGAGAATCCGCCTTTGCTTTGACCAATGTGTCCTTTCTTGCTTCGTAGTCTCTAACAACTGCTTCTAAACAAACTTCATTGATCAATGATGCTTTCATCTTAAGATCAAGCATTTGAGAAACAAGAGTCTCAATAAGATTCTCTACTCCCACAATTGTGACGTTTGCTTCTTCTGCTTTCTTGACAAACTCATTGTCGCAGCAGAATTTACAATCCGGATCGTATTCGTGATCGTGCAAGATATCTATCTTAGATTGTAGATTATTCTTTTCTCGCTTTGCTTTATCTAAAGACTTTTGAGTCTTTTTAAGTTCTTCCTTTAATATCTCGAGAGTATCAAGCTCTTCTTGGGCAAGAGTTGACTCTTCTAGCAAACTAGGTAATCTAAGGTGCGAATCTTCGATTTGCGAGCGCTTAGACTTAATCTCGGTAGATAGTCTATCCATTTCGGTAGAGTTCTTTAGGAGGGATTTTTGAGCCTTTGAGAGCATGTTCCTTAAAGCATCAATATCGATGTCTTTTTGAGATGCTGCTTCAACTTGCTCTCTTATGAGTTGCTGCTCTTCGTTCAACACTTGTAGTCTGGCGGTATGCTTTTCGCATAGTAACTGTTGTGTTTCGACATCTTCAACTATTTCTTCAAATTCACTTCTGGCTCTATCCAACTTCTTGGACCAATCAACTGAATTTAGGTGCTTGATGACTCCCCGCATTTCTGACGAATCTGACTTAGCTAGTTTGTGCATTTGATCAAAGATTTGCAAATCGAGAAACTTCGCAAGTATCTCTTTGCGTTTGGTTGATCCTTCGTTTAAAAAACCAAAAGAGTCGTTCTGTGCAGCTAAAGAGGTCATCATGAAGTCTTCGAGTGACCCAAAAGTCTTTCGAATGTTTTCATCTGTCTTATTTCGAGTATCGCCATTTTTGGACTCGGCTTGAGTACCAAGAGTAAGCTTTGTAAAGTCTAGTTCAGTTTTCGCCGAGATGACTTCTCGCCCTTTAGACTTTCCGGTTGTTTTCTCGAGGCTTCGAGTAATTTGATAAACATCATCGCCGACAGCGATCTCGAGGTTACAAATAGCTTTCTCTTTGTTTTGATTGATGATATGGACATTCTTTCTTTCTCCTTTGGATGTTGTATTAAAGAGCCCAAACAAGGCAGCGTCAATGATAGATGACTTGCCTGAATAGTTTTTTCCGAAGATACCAACAAGACCATTTAGCTTGCTGAAATCAATAGAATTGCCCTTTCCGTAATTAAATAGGTTGTTCCAAGTCATTTTCCTAATATCCCAAAGAACATTTCTTGACACGTCATTACCATTGCTTACTTTCTTCAAGTACTCGCGAGACAACTCTAAAACTCGATCTTTGATTTGTTCTTCTATTTCTTTTGTCTTCAAGAATTCAATCAAGAACTTTTCTTGATTCTTCTCGTCTCTCATGTTGATTGCTTTGCCTAATTTACCATCACCCAAGGCTCCCATGGAGCTGTGTGACGCTTTGTTCACAAAACTAACAGAGTATGGCTTCCACTTAACTTGTGCGTAATCACAAGCTCTCTTGAGCTTCGCAACGGGCAAATTGTATTTTGATACCAATCGCAACCTAGAACTTCGAGGCACGTCTCGCTTAGGCAGTGTACCATCTTTATTTAACTCAACTGTGATAAATGGTCGTGGAGATCGGAACAAGCGCTTCTCAACACTGTGTTTGTCTTTTGAGTGGATATTCCAAATAAGATATCCTTTGAGTTCGCTTTCTCCAAAGTTCTGCTGAACGGTAGAGCCAGCATACCAGACTCTCTTTTCGTGATCTAGATATTGGGTCCTATGAATATCTCCCAACATGGCATAATCGAAATCTGTGAAGATTGACGCGTCATCCTCTCCGTGATCTAAGGAAAAATCTGAGCCCA
>Ga0181417_1000479_pt1 | contig 13185 bp, 18 predicted proteins | sample 40SPOviralmetaG_FD_130142 | JGI IMG/M metagenome (GOLD analysis project Ga0181417, IMG submission 130142) | Marine viral communities from the oligotrophic San Pedro Time Series (SPOT) site, San Pedro Channel, CA, USA - 40 SPOT_SRF_2013-02-13 | ecosystem: Environmental > Aquatic > Marine > Strait...
AAATATAAAAATTGATAAGCTATATTTTTTCTTATCATTATCATAATGACCTTTCAACCAAACTGCAAGTATAATAAAACGGGATATGATTACCAAGAAGGCTGCCACTTTGTATTTAATCTTCATGTTATTTCAATAAACAAAAAAAGAACATATATGTATGCTTATGCTACTCGTGAGGTTGGTGATGGTATATCAACTTCATATCCTGAAAATATAAAAATAGATAAATATAAAGGACACGAGGTCGTTTCTCACCCATTTAGTCCAGAACGTATCCATTCCAACGAATATTGATTATTTCTTCTTATTCATACGATGTAATTTTTGTTGTGCTAATATTTTTTCCTTATTGGCTTCATAACGCTCTTTTAGTTTATCCCTTTTACTCATATAATACTCGTGGAACTTCTCCTTGTTCTGCTGGTAAAAATCTTTTTTTTCTTGCAATATACGCTCTTGGTGTTTTTCATACCACTTCCTACGACGTCTCGCTTGCCCCACCTTATCGGTAGGGTTTTTCTCCTTGTATTCAGCTTTAAGCCTCTCTCGATGTATCTTATCATTTTCAGCTATTTTAATTTTAGTAATACAACTTATTACACTATCTCGGTCATGCCGTGTATAATAGCCTTTGTGCTTAAACCAACGTCCGCAATACTCGCATTGCACAGGGGGCAGCATTCTTCTTTATCTAATAAAGGATTTTTATTCTTATATTTTCTACATACCTTAGTCTTAGCTTGCGGGAACCTTTCAGTTAAAAATATATCAATTAGCTCATCATTCTCGTCTTTAATATCTCGCAATTGTGTAAATAACTCCACGATTATAGCCTTCTCCTTTTTATTTAACTTCTTCATTATTTTATCTAATATATCCATTTATAAAACGAGTACATAATTTTAAAAATCTCTCTAATTTTAAAAAGTTTATAAAAATAAAAGTTTATGTAAATTATGTACTCATTTTTTTCTTAATATAAATTAGTACTTTAAATGAAAGACCAGTCATACTACTTTCACCAATCCCCTCCCTTACTTTGCAAAGATATTATCTCAAATATCCCCTTCAATGATGATGACATTTTACTCGAACCTTTCGCAGGTGAAAATAACTTCTTTAATGAGTTCCCCGAAGAACTACCAAAGTATCGCTGCGAGATAGAAGACGGATTATGCTTTAAAGATTTTGATTATGAAGGTATAAAGCCGACCACCATAATAACAAATCCACCATTCCGTATTAATGGTAAGAATGCCTTTTTTGATATATTAATGTTTTTCGCTAAAATTAAATGTATTAAAAATATTTACTTTCTTTGTAATGATTATTGTGTGGGTTCTCTCACACCACCACGAATGTATAAATTAAACCAAGAAGGATTATTTATAAACAAAAAAACTACCATAAATGTTAAGAAGTGGCGGGGAAGATATTATCTCGTTAATTTTTGCCGAACATATAACCCTTCTTTTGAGTATTATATTGATACTTATTAAATCACAAATGGTTTCGTATTAATTATTTTTGGAGGTCTCAACTTACTAAATGCTGGGATTTTTTGAGCTATAAACTTAATTATTTTATCGGGAGTATTTAGGGGGTCATCGAATACAAACTTCAACATTAATTCCCGATGCATATTTTTAATATCTTTGCTTACCTTATCACTTATAAAATTACCATCACACCACCCACCATCTCGTTTATTTATAAATGCATTTATTATTCTCGCATAATCAATCATTATATATCTTCCACCATATAAATCATTATTTACTTTTTTGGATAATCCAAAATCATATATCATCATATTATAATCGCATGCAGGTAAGTAATAATCTTCAACACCTACTCGGTAATGATAATGTCCTTTCTCAATATTCTTTTGGTATAAAAAGTTTCCATAATGACAATCGTTATGATGCATCTTCATTTCCTTTTGGAATGTTGCTATGCTTATTATAACTTGCACTAATAAATTATATACAAGCTTATCATCACCCATGACGGCACTTTTAAATATTAATCCTTTTAGGTCTCCATGTGCTAATTCGTTAATCGATAATAATTGTATTTTTTCTTCCAATTTTTTATCCTTACATGTGGTATTATTATAAAGGGCTAAAAAGTGTCGGCTCTTTTCCGTTAATATTAGGTTTTTAGTAATATGCTCCATTATTTTAACTTCATTTTTATTACCAGTTGTGGGCTTAAAAAGTTTTGATGCAATTTTAAATGATGTAGGTGCTCCCTTGATGGTTGTTAAATATATTACTCCATATGCACTTGGAGTGCCGATTACTTGCTCTAAATTAATTATATTACGGACACTATATCCATCACGACTTCCAAACTTTTTTGGTTCTACACAATCTCCATTTTTAATACCTTTAACTAATTGCTTAATCTGGTTTATAAACTTAACTCTTTCGGGCAAATTATACTTACCAGTTGCGGTGGTAGGTTCATTTATAAATGGCGTATCATCAACATCTTTTATTACTGGTTTAGCAGCTGGGGCTGGGGCTGGTGCGGGAGCTGAGGCTGGGGCTGGGGCTGGGGCTGGTTTAGGGGCTGGTGCAGGAGCGGCTTTTCTTTCTTTTTGCTTTTGTCGTGATGCTATTACACGCTGACCTATTTTACCATCGGCTTTAACCGCCCTATCAGTTGCAGGATTAATAACGCAATTTCGTTTTAATGTTGTATCACTCATATTCTAATAATATAATATATAAAAATTAAATGATGTATGGTTTGTCATTTATTATATCACTTCCATATGTTTCCTTAGAGCAAAAGACCACATTATCTGCGTTAGGTTTTCCCGAATATTTACAAAATTGGCTTACCATATAATTAGGTGTATTTTGTATTTTTTCAATCTTTTTATCATCATATGCCTTGATTAACGCCTCTTTTACTTTATTTATAAAATAACTTAAAAACTTACTAATCTTTTTATTATTTTTCACAGCATTATCATCTAACATTCCTCCATCTTTTACACGTATAAATAACTTAAATAAAGTTTCGTAATCATAAATAAGTTGTTCAAATCCTTTTTTACCATCAGCTCTCGTCTGAACATTATCAAAGTTATATAATATTATTACCATATTAGTTGCGGGTACAAATATCTTATCGCCATTATTATCGTATTCATTCCATAAATATTCCTCGACATTATTATCATCTAATCCTTCAAATTGCGACGAATAAATATATGCATAATTTTTATATCCCACACCATTTAAAACCATTCCCGTAGTTTTATGGAACTGAGCTAATGCTATTAATGATTGGAAAAAGGTATTATAGTAAAAAAAACTATCTTCAAAGTCCTCGTCCTTTTCCATGTATTCCAATAATGTCCCACGGAACTTTTCAAATACTATTGCTGTTCCCATATCTTCGGGCAATTCATCTGGCATATCATCTCTCCATGTTTCAAAAGCACCAGCATTAGCATTACCCATCACTGCGAGAAAATGAGGACTTTTTTGTTTTAAAAATAACTCATCGGTTAGTATTTTTTGTAATTCCATTTTAATCATGGTTTCAGGGTCATCATTAGCAAGTTCAATTGCTACGCTATGGTCAACATCTTCGTATCGTTTTAATCTTGCCTCATATATATTACCATTGTTTGTCTTTGTTAATACCTGCGTTGTTTTTGCATAATTACCTATTTCAAATATTGGGTTCTTCATCATGGTCTCAATATATCGGTCTTGTTTTTTCGTATCTAATTCTGAGTATTTAGTATCATCAAAAACGCTTTTTATTTTCGCACCATTTCGCAATCCTTTTAATACCCTTTTGCTATTTTTTACAAACTCTAATCTGTCGGTAAAAGTAGCCCCATTACCATCATATAATTCATACCATACCTCAGTATCTATTTCCTCAATTTTTAATTTACTCATTCTAATTAATAGTAAGATTTTTTAAACTATCTCGCTACTCATTTCAATTGGTCTGCTATTTCGTTTAAAGCCTCCAATTGTCCCGTTAAGCTGGATTGGTATATGTTTATTATTGGATTGGAATAACATACTAACTTCGGTTTTAATATTTGTCGGGATATGTTCAAAATCGCAAGTACGGATAAGATTATCATATTTAAGTATAAACATATTATATTTATCAACATCAATTTCATCACCTTCAATGCCGTCTAATTCTTGGGCTAATTCTAAAAACATTTGAGATAATCTTTTAAAGTTGTCATATTTCTCTCCTGCTTTAATATTATTTATAATGCTCATCATTAAAACTGAGATTGCATTGACAACTATATTTGGGATTTTAACTTTATTGCCATCATCACTGATGCTATTTATTATACACATTGCGGATGATGTTATAACAAGTGGGAAGTTTAAAAAGAAGTTTATACGACTCCAAAACGAACTTGCCCTCGTTGTTAAAAGAGTAAGACACTCAGCTCTGTCTAAAAGGGTTAATTTATTTTTCATTACTACTATTAATAGCAGAAAAAAGGATTTTTAGGTGCGGGCACTTCACGAGGAGGAGGGGGTGCTCTTGGTTTAGCTGCTTTTGCTTTTGGTTTTGCCTTTGGTTTTGGTGCTGCCTTTTCATATATAATTTCTTCTTCTTCTTCGCTCGATGCCTCTTCAATAATACGGCGAATTACCTTTTTCTTTTTAGGTTTTTTTATTATCTCTTCAATAACCTCCACCTCTGGTTCAGGTTCCGGTTCTAATATTGGTTTTGGCTTGGGATTGCCTCGGTTTTTAATCTTTTTAATTTCTTCTTTTTCCTGCTGCGATGGTTCTAACATTAAATCAATTTCAACATCAGGGACTTCATGTTGGTCTTCGGTGAGATCCAATGTTTTAGCTTCTTCTTTCTTTGCTTTTGGAGCGCGTTTAGGTTTAGGTTTAGGTTCTTCGGCTTTTGGTTCATCAATTACTTTTGGTTCAATCTCAGATGACATTTTTTTTGCAGCTTTGGCCGCTCGGGCTTTTTTAAGTACTTCGAGGCGTTGTTCAGTTGTCATTGGCATCTCTATAACTTTTTTATATCTAATTTTTATAGAGAAAATAATTATTCATTTTTAATTTCTTCATTAACCTCCGATATTTTAAGCTTGTCATAAAACTCATCGGGGGGCAAGTTGTTAATTTCACCAGCATTCATCATGTCTTTATGCATTTGTTTCATATCATCAATTTCTTCTCGGCTGAGGTTATTATCATAACCGCGCCATTGGTTTATGGTAATCTTTGCGGAAAGGTCAAGGAGGAACTCATCTTTGGCTTTTATTTTACTACCTATAAGCTGCCGTCCACGGCTGATTAAATCATCATAAGCAGCTTTGTCTGCGTCAGTATAACCTTCTGGATATACATCTCTCATTTTTATCTATCTATATATTAGATACATTTTAAAAAATGAAAATTAAGCAAATTAAAAATATTACGAGCAAAATTAACTTTGGAAAATCTTATATAACACCGATTCCGAATAATGATGATTTACCGCGGATTTATAATATCATGCTGGTATGCGGAAGCAAAGGCTCGGGCAAAGGTGTTATAGTTAATCATCATTTACAATTAGCGGAAAAATATGGTTATAAAATGCCCAATGGAGATAAAGTAGAGCAGCGTATTATTTGGTGCAGTGGTGGAACTTCAAAATCAAAACAGAACCAAATATTAGATGAGCTTAAATATCTTGACGATGATGATCGTGTTGATTTAGATTTAGCGAATCCTGATAAACAATTGAAAGATATATATCAAAGTTTATTAGATGAGCGTGATGAGATTGAGGCTTATAATGTATATCGCCATGTTTATAAAAAGTTTATGAAGTCCAAAAACCTAAATAACCTTACTCTTGAAGAACTTACATTATTGGAATGGAAGCAGTTTGTAGATCCAAAAGACGATCCTGATGCACCGAGAAGCGCCGATGGAACATTGCTTTATCACCCGCGCGTAGTCCATTTTGTTTTGGATGACCTTATCGGTAGTGATGTGTTTAGCAATGTTAAAAGAGGCAATTGGTGCAATAATATCAGTATTAAAAGCAGGCACGATTCAGATAAATTATGCCCTATTAACTTGATTTATTTAACACAATCTTTTAAAGCCGTGCCAGCTGTTATCAGAAAGCAATGCGATTACTTTATTTTATTAAAAAATGCTAACAGGGTTGCTATCATTGATGCTATCAGTATGGAGGTCGGTAGCTTATTTAGTAAGGAAGAACTCGAAGAAGTTTATGATGGTATTATGCATATTGAGTACGCAAGCTTGATTATCAGCATACATAAAAACGAAAAGCCTGAAAATAGATTAAGATTGGGGTGGTCGCAAATAATAGAACGTAATCCTAAATATGTTTTTAGCAAATAAAAAAAAGCTCAAATTATAATGTAGGCATTAAATAGAAAATGATTTTTGATTATTACGTCGATAAAAGAAGGTTTCATAAAAACGATGCGTTTGTTGATATAATACTTGATTACCCAATTGAGGTGACCGATTACGAATACTTACGTGTTAAGCTTTGTGATTTTAAGTTTTTAAATAACATTTATAACATCAGCGGCGCTCTAACAAATAACCAATTTAATATACGGAGATATAGCAAGACATATACTTATGTATATGGTGGTAGTGTTTTATATTTTGATGACACTGGTTTTTTTAATGACCAGAATGCTTTACTTGTTACTCAGGTTGAGTATGAAGAATCAAATCAAGTTTTTACTACCAAGACTTTAACGTTAGGAGAACTATCATTAGTTTATCGTCAGGATTACGAAGTAACCTTATTTGGTTGGGAAAACATTTTAAGCGATACTTATGATGTGAGCCGCAAAATGCAATTGGAGTTTGATGATAAATGGTTTGAGATTATTAGCACTGATAATACAAGGATTAAATCAGTTTATATGAGATTATACAAAGATTCTTATACTGGCAACGCTGTTGATGTAACTATGAGAATACAAAAGTATAATGAGGCGACAAGTTCATATGATAATATTGGTGCGCAAGTTGCAACTTTTCTCGGCAATTATGATGAGGAGTTTGTTGAGATTACAATTAATGTTGCTAATCCCGAACCCATTAATAAATATCGTGTTATTTGTGATACAGGCTCATTGCCGTTTACTTTATATGCTGTGCAATTTCAAGCTAATAAACAAATACCAGTTTATGATGCTGGGACTATTAATGCTCCCGTTCAGCATACGATTACAATTCCCGACGGGTTTTACAAAGCAAGTAATTTAAAAACCACCCTAAATGATTTGCTTGCTAATTATAAGCTTACCGCTTCGATTGATAGTATTACTAATAAATTAAAAATAAGCAATGATAATCCTACATTTGTTCCTACTATCACCGACCTTATTGATGACAATTATCAGCTTGATTTAGTTATACCCAATATTACTAACATGTTGGAAAACTTTGGTATTACAAGTTCATATCAGCAATATATAAATGTCCCTTTTAATTCTTATTACGAGGGTGATACGAATGTTAATCTCATTAATTTAAGCAAGGTTATTATAACTACAAATCTCAATTTCCAGCAAAAAACTCATAACGAATTAATACGTGGGAATGATATGTATCGTGGTTTTGGGAATATATTATGCTGGATTGATGCCGACCAACCACCGATGACATGTATCAATTATCGCAATTATGAAGATTTATCATACAGGGTTGAAAACAAACATGTCAATATAATTCGCCTAAGTTTTTATAGCGAGAAAAGCATGCCGATACATATTGATAATGCTTTAATACATATTCAAATAAAAAAATTACAAAAAAAGGTTATTTAATTTTTATAACTTATTATAAATATCTCGTGTGATTTTTTTATATTATTACTATCCCTATTCTTACCTATCCTCGTCTCACCATTCCCAAAACTATAATTCCATTCAGGAAATACTTGTTTAAAATCTTTATATTTTTCTCTAATATATTCACAATTGTTATAAGTTAATATAAAACCTCCTTTATGTTTTTTAAGTAATTCACATAATAAATCGTGATTAAACCCTTTATGATGTATTGCGAAATTACAATTTGGATAAATCCCTTTAAACATCTTACTATCACCATCTAAATAATATGGTGGGTCTAAATATAAAAAATCATCATTATATTTTTTAATAACATTTTCAAATGTATCACAATATACATTAACATTACCTAAATTAATCCCATTTATTTTATTTAAAATATTATTATACTTTTTATCATTCAAATATACACTACTACCCCAACCTAAAAATGCTGGACCATAAGATAATTGATGATTATAATAATAATAAACTGCTTGTAATATTTTATCATCATCTAATAAACATTTTTCATTATCATTTAAATCTATAATATTTTTCGTTTTATATATTAAATCATCAGGTTTTATTTTATTCCAATAATTAAGTAATATATGACGATTTCTTGTATAATTAATATCATCAGGAATTAACTTTTTTAATTCTCTAACAAATCTTTCATTATCATTTATAATAACATTCCAAAAATTAACAAGCAAATTAAATATATCAAATCCAATTATTTCATAACCATTCCTACTCATATATAATTCAAATGACCCTCCACCAAAAAATGGAGATATTATCCTTTTACTTTCAATATGTGGTATATTTTCTAAAATCAATTTAATTGCTCTCGTTTTCCCACCTGCATATCTTAAAGGTGAATATTTCATATTAATACTTATTTAATCCAAACTTTTTTATATAATCATTATAACTTGCCGAAACGCTTGGTTTATTCCATAATATATAACGAGATAAACTCCCAGCACTTTTGTAATCCGCCCAATTCTCATTATTACGATGACGTTCTAAATATAACTTTTTTCTTTCCTCAGCATCCTCACCATGAGTGGTATAATCTTTTGCTCCTGCTTGACCAAAATGGGTTGTTTTAATTTTCTTTCGATCATCATCATAAAAAATAGCGGTATATTTTTTACCCTGTGTTGTTGCTTTTTTCAATTGCACGTACACCATTCTAATATGAGGTGAGATTTATTTTAATCCCAGCCATATATCAAGAATAATAATTGGTTCTACTATATATGCTGTGGCATTACATAAACAGCTTACCAATGTTGATGGTATTTGTTGTATTACTTTTAAACTTAGTGGTGATATAATCAAAATCATCACGCATTATAATAAACTTAATCCAACTCATTCTAATATAAAAAAATAAATTAATTTAACCTATTTTGCGCTTGGGCGAACAAGGGCGTCCGACGCGACGATGTATTTTTTTACTTCCTTTCATCTCTATTTAAACGCGGAGATTTTATTTTTTCTTCTTGCCATATCCAGTATTTTTATATCCCATATTTCGTTGCTTTTTTCTTTTATGCGGCATTCTCCTACCATATGATAAGATTTTAATAATCCAAATCCATTATTTTATGTTTTCCGCTAACTAAATCTTTCACTGATTTTAAAATAGTCTCTTCTTTAACTGCGTCATGGTGAAAAGAATTATTATTAATTCTTGCTAAACGCTCGGCAAATAATAAGTTGTATTTTTTACTTGTATCAGCGGGGAATCCCCGAGCATGCAACACTTCTACATTTTTATACATACCACGATATGTCGATAATCTATTATAAAAATTATTACAATGACCAATCTTGATTTTATCATTTAATTTTACAACATATGTCGCAGGTCGGTTATGGAAATTATATGAGTTATGTTGCTTCAAAAAGGTCTTTGCACAATTTATTACATTTATTTTATACCCAGCAACATTCATTTATTATAATATGAGATTTTTATTTTATACGATTATATTAGATATGGAAGATTGCGAATATAAAAGCGTTCATTTAAATACGGCTCACGCAGACAAGCACGAGATTATAAATGACAAAAGTCATTTTACTTATTATTTTAAAACACCAGTTGTTTTAAATGACGATCATGATGTTAAGGTTTCCAATTTTAGTTTAAAAAAGAAAATTAATGACGAGCTTATTGTACATGAGAACGAGCTTGATGCTGTTTTAAACAACTCTCTTGACCGAGGCATTTTACCGAGACCTTACAATACTAATGTTGAAGTTGTATCAGTTGTTAATGTTATTTTATACGAGTGGGACGGAGCGGCATTCCAGCCTACCGCAGCAAGAGCTACTGTATCAAGTGTTGCGACCGAACCTGATTTAACAACTGGTGCAATACAAGTAGACGACATCACTACGCCAGCGACTGGCTTCGCAATTAACAACTTTTTATATATTGATAAAGATGTATTAACAACTACTTTTAATACATATACCCAGCGATACGCGGAAGTTTTAGTAACTGATTTATCTGATGATGATGTTGCTTTAACATTGGGTACATATGCTGATGCGGTTGTTCAAAAAGCTACAACTAATCCTATCAATAACCAAAGCTATTCTGATGTTGTTTTATATGAAGATGATGGTGCTGGTTGGTATAGGGATAGTGGAGTTAGAGCTAATGTTCAAGTTGTAACAGCAGCTCCTACCCAATCCTTCGGCAATATAAATATTGTCAGCGTCACTGATGGTGGTAGTGGTATTTTTTTAAATCAAATACTTTATATTGACAAGGTTTATATTATTGATGGAGAACCTACTATGACTTATACTGGTGCAAGATTTGCACAGTATCAAGTTACCGCTCTTGTAAATGGTATTGCCGAACTTACATTGTCCGCTAATGTTGAGATATTAGCTGACCCTCGCGAAATTGCTTTTGTAAATGACCTTATTGTAAATACTCCATTATTAAAATTAGAAGGAGGCAATTACGTTGAAACTGGTGCGCTCGTAAATGTATCAATCTCAGCAAATCCTACAAATGATAATCGCGGGAAAGCAAATATAAATGTTATTGTCGATGGTGGTAGCCGATTTTTGCCTTTTGAAACTTACTATATTGATAAAGATTATATTACACAAAATAATAATACTTATGATCCATCAAGCAGGTATGCAAGTTATTTTGTTGATACTACCACTAATAATAATGCTCTCGGTGTTGTATTTATTACGAATTATGGTCTTAATAATGTGCCTCGTCGTGATTTTTATTATGATGTCCCCGGGAAAGATACACGTATATATATTAACATTTACGAGGACCAAACATACGGCAATATGGCGAGAGTTAGATATACCGATGGACTTAGAAGCGGATTCGCGGTGGGTGATGAGATTATTATACCGAGTTCTGATATAGTCGACGCGACAACAGGAATAGCAGGTTGGGGCAAATCAGTCGCATCGGGCAATCTTAAAATTGAAGTATTAGCTGTTATTACATTATCATATTCAGATTGGGCTTATGAAGTAAGTCTTGAAAATCTTTCATATTACAATAACAATTATTTTAATAGCGATAACAATTTTAAACCATTCTTGATGAGGCTTGATGGATTAAATAACCCAGTGCAAAATAATAATGTTGTATTAACATTAACCAGACAAATAATTAATTATATTATTATTGGGCTTAACCGAAAAATTGAGGGTAGTGATAATATCGCTTTATCGTTATTATTAAAAAATAAAAATTATCTTAACAATAAATAGATAAGAATGTACGAATTAGACCGCCCAACTAATTATAAAGTTATATGGCTCAATACCGAAGATGCTGTTGCAGACAGCAGCCGCAAAGAGTTTATATTTAACAATCTACCGCTTATACAAATACGTAATAAAAGTTACTTAAAAATCAATAGCATTACCCTCAGTGGTGCAGGCATAAGCAGCGCTACTAACCACAACTGGGAGATTAAGCTAATGAATGTAAAAATAAATCAGCCATCGTATTTTAATAGCGATAATAATTTTGTCCCGACTATTGCCATGCTTAATTATGATCAAAATAACTCCGTACAAAACGGAAGCATGCATCTTGAACTTGAAACACAAGATATAATTCAATTAGGATTACACATTGAGAGTGATGATGGCCATGGTGCCGTTAAAAATAGCCAAGCAATTAATTTTCATATTGGTCTTGTTGTATGCGAGTATATGGAATAATTATCCAATTCTACGCTTCCTTGGCTTTCTTGGTGGTGGGGGTGGAGGAGGTGCTCCATCAGGAGGTTTTTCGAGTCCCAAGTCTTTTTTGATGTGGTGATATAATGATGCTCCTGCACCAAAGAGAGCGCCTTCCGCTGCACCAAAGATCCCGCCTTTAACTACTTCGTTTTTAAACTGAGTCGCAATTGTCTCAGCACCAGCTACGATAGCTCCGCTTCCCTCTCCTGCTTCGGCAGCACTTAAAACTAACTCAGTTGCTACTGGAATAAATGCCATTACTTATCTATATAAAGCTAAGATAATTTTTGAGTACATAATTTATTTATTTTTATAATTTTATAAACTTTTATATTTTTATACTTTTAAAATGATTATGTACTCTTTTTTAGTTCCCTTAACATTGCCCTACGTTTTCGGGCTTTCTCCCGCATATACTCACGATATTCAGGGTTGGTATCATATTTCTTTTTATTATATTCCCTCATATAATCCTTGTGCTTCTCCATGAGTGCGGGGTCATTTTTCATCTTCTCCCAGCACGAAGTCATAGTTATATATATTATGTTTCTTAACTTTATATATACTTTGCATACTTTATATCGGTGATTAAAGAACCCATATAAGAACTTGTCAATATATTATATTATCTATAAATAGCTAATGGAGGGTATCAACAATAAAACTTATTATGAAAAAATTAACCATGTGAAATTAAATTATATACTGCAAAATCGCAAGCATTATGAAGCGATTATTGAAAAGGATAAAAGCGAAAATGGCAATGCCAATGAAGCGAGTATTTGGGCTATCATGAAAAAGATGTATAAAAATGTTATACAAATCCCTTACAGCGAACATGGTTATATTCCAGTTAAATATGTTAAAGGCAAATCTTGCAATAATATTGGACGATGGTATGCTGAAAACGGTATTGGATTAGCTCCTATTAAATCTTGTATTCGCCATACTCTTTGTGATGATATGTGGGTTGATGTCGATCAAGTTAATAGCCATCCAGTTATTTTAAGCCAGATTATGTTTAAGTATAATTGTTCATCGGCTATTCTTGATAAATATATTAATAATCG
>Ga0181417_1000480_pt1 | contig 13175 bp, 5 predicted proteins | sample 40SPOviralmetaG_FD_130142 | JGI IMG/M metagenome (GOLD analysis project Ga0181417, IMG submission 130142) | Marine viral communities from the oligotrophic San Pedro Time Series (SPOT) site, San Pedro Channel, CA, USA - 40 SPOT_SRF_2013-02-13 | ecosystem: Environmental > Aquatic > Marine > Strait...
CTCAACCAGGGATGGGACCTCGTACTGACGGATTCTTATACTGAGGTCAATGATACAGTTAAAGAGGAGTGTAATCTTACCCGTAGCAAGACCGAGAAATGGTTCTTGGACCTTATGATTGCCCAAAATCAGGGTAAGAATAAGCGTAAAGTCTACACTACATTCGTTACTATCCTACAACTATCCAAAGGAGGTACCTTCGTGGGTTCAAATAAACTTAAACACATGACTACGGCCATGATGGAGTTAAACTGGAAGGGCGGCGAGAACTCTACCCAACGGTATATGGAGTTTAGTAAGAACAGATTGGGCCCAGTAGGTCAGAAGATGTACTTTAACTTCGATGGTGGGGTTACCTTTGATGAGGCTAGATACTCTAGGGATCTACTGAATGACGCTATGCTTGCAGAGGAACGTGAGAAGCTCGAGAAGGAGGATGGTGCCTTCGACGCACTATTCGGGGCACTAGAAGCCCATACAGAAGAAAGTGAAGAAACTGCCCCTGCTGAGGCATAATCAGCAATTTCCGTTTTTAATTACAGAGAGGCCACTGGGGGACTGGTGGCCTCTCACTGTGTGATACCATGGGGAATGCGCGGAAGGGGCCCAGCGAGGCCCAAATACGCGTCTCATCGCGCGCTTTCGTTTGACTGGCCTACCAGTAACATGATTTGTTATTGAACGTGGGCCCAACTTGGCTTAAAGTGGCTTTTTAGGAGTGAAAGTTGGTATATATCTACTTTACTGACCTGAGGGCTTGGAGGGCTTAGCAGACTTTTTGTGGTCTTTCTCCTTATCTATCCTAAGATTTGCATAAATTATACTTATACTGACTATACTGGCAATGGTAAGTATTCTGAGTATGAGGTAACTGTCTTGTTCCATAGTGCTTACTTAAAGTTTATTTACTTGGTTTGGCACTATATACTCCTAATTGCTTATTTGTTTCTCTTGTACTCCTGATACATTACTATTAGATAGAGTATTGTAATTGAGGTAATAACTGGTAGTGTGTACTGTTCTATGCCTGGTGTATACATGTCTTATTATATTGGGTTTGTGTGGATTGTTTCTTACTTGTCTAACCAGTGGAAGAAACGGTTCATTACTATATAGGCTATTACTAGTGTTGCTATAAGTTTGATTGCTGTTAACATTACTGTGTTGTATATGTTTGTGTTCCCCTTTACTTATGTATATATGGTACCTGAGCAATTCTTTTAGGAATTGCTTGTTGTTGAGATTAGTTATGCTGTGGCGCCGGATTTACAGCCCTGGTTTGCCAGGTGGTCGGATACGGCGCTTGACTTGAAAAGAGGTGAAGTTCCTGTGATCTGGATTAATAACAGGCTGTTGCTTTCTCCACTGTGACCATTGCAACCAGTGCTGCATAGGCTGTAGAGTATTAAGGGGAGGTGTTGCCCAGAAGAGTGGCATAGCTGGATCGATCGGTAACCAGTGTTGGTGATTATTAGTTCTGTTCTGCTCTAACCAGATAATAGCCTGTTGTAGAGTAGTCTGCCGTTCCGGTACTGGTAAGAGATTAGCCTCCACTGGTGGATTAGGACATTTATATAGATTAGCAACTGAACACCACTGGCCTTTAGTGTTAATATCACCTTCACTAAAAGTCTTTACACCTCTCATAAAAGTATACCCTTTATTTGTTAGAGTTTGCCAGGTGGTTGGCCAGAAATAATCTGCCGGTACCTGTACTACAATTGGTATTGTTGGTGTTGTAATTCTAGCAGAGAGTAAACAGATCTCAAACTGTAACATTCTAGTTGGATCTCCTATTACTTCTTCTTCAAGTGTAAATACTAATCTCATCTGCTAAAAGGCTGGTTATAGAATCCCTTTTGAAAGCTTTCACCTATAGGTCTGTCTGTGTAGTGGCAGATGTATACTCTTCTTGGTTTATCTGAATTATTGGCTGCTGATTTATGAATGGTATTACCCTCTATCATGATTATATCTCCTGCTTTTGGTAGTAGTGTATGCCATTGTTTATTTTCCCATACTTGGAGCGCGCCGTTTTCTTGGGTAAAGTCATCTAGTACTAAAGTAAAGTTCTGAGTGACTAGATTGGCATCATCTGGCAGTGGACCAAATTGATTGTCTCTATGTGGACTGAAATTAAACTGTTCACCGGGTAATTTCACCACTATTTGGTCATTGAACAGATACGGCTTAGGTATATGCTGGCTTACTAGGTCATACATCCATTGACTAGTATACACTTCAAATAGTTTTTTGTTTTGTTGTTCAGTTGTTAGTGGACATTGGCTAGCCATGTCAAGTCCTTGCCAGTATACACCAGAACCATTAGCTTTTGGCTTACCTCGATAGAATTCGCATATCTCTTTAGTAAATAGAGTCCAGTCTTGTAAATATACAAGAGTTTCTTGTGGAATTACTTGTTTAAATACTTTATACATTATTTCTATCTACTTTATGAACCCAAGTACTGTCTCTATGAACATGGTTTGGTTTTCCTAATACTTCTTCTACTGCTTTTATTACTCCTGGCCAATTTTCATGATAATCATGACCTGCTATAATACCTCCGTTTTTAATTTTTGGTAAATATAATTCAATATCTCGTTTTACCGCCTCATAGCTGTGTTCTCCATCTATATAAATAAAATTTATTGTACCATCTATAAAATTATTTGCAATCTCATAACTATAAGACTCGTGTAGTTTAATAATGTCTTTAAAATGCCTAGTATTCAATTCCCATTCTGATCTCACCTCATCCCAAGACCATCCAAACATCTCATTAAATTCTTCTTCTCCTTTAAATGGTTCTATTACATGAATTTTATTAAATAGACCTGTTGACGCGAGCATTTGAAGTCCCTCTCCCATGTGACTTCCGATTTCTATCGCGATATTCAGGGTTTCATTGGTGGGACGACTATTAAAATAAAAATACAGCCAAGCGCAAAGATCACACATTCCTAAATACTGAATATTAGCAGTTCCGTGACCACTCCAGTTTTTATTGGCTTTATTTCTTAAAGTTGGTCTAATTTTTTTCATTTTTAAAAACTAGTTCTAAGCTAGTCAGTATTTTTGGTATGGTAACCAATGTTTTTATCATTATATACTAGCTGTGGTCTTCTGTGGGCCTCCAGTGGGCTCTAAATTACCACCCTTTGAACAATTTATCATTATCTACCCAACTAAAAAGTCTAGTTTCTTCTATATCATGTAAAATAATAGTTTTATCACTAATTTGCCAGTTGTAAAAATATTCATATCCAAAGGTGGCTACGTCCGGTCCCATCTTTTCAATTATTCTATCATTAAAAGTTTTGCAACCATGCGCCCAATTTGTACGAGTATAACAGTCTAAACATTCACCAATTATTCTTGAATTCGGTGTACTACCATATACAGTACAGTCTATTAAAGTGTTGTTGTTTTGAGATGGTTTCATACCTGCAAAAAATGTAATGTCAGGATGTAAATTATCTAAAATAAGATCGAATGGTCTTATTGGCTTTGCATCTAAGTCACAATAAATACCTCCAAAGTCTCTTAATAATAAGAGTCTGATTCTATCCGCTATAAATGCCCATTTGTAAAGATCTGGGTTAGTAATATAATTTTGTAAATATTTGTCATCTTTGTAAAGATCTTCAAAGATTTCTTCATGCCTCCAAAGTTTATATTCCCAGTTAGGGTGCATTGCTTGCATTTCTTTACCAAAAGCAGCACAGTGTTCTGGTATTTCTTGATGTCCTATCCAAATTTGATGTATTTTCTTAGGAATAGCGCAATTTTCTTGTTCCATAATATATTCTAAAAGTTGAGTTTATACTTCTTACCGTATATTTATATGCCTCAATTTAGAATTGTTTACTCCTATCTTTCTCCATCTAGGTCTTCTCTTAATCCATCACCTGAACCTGAACCTGAACCTGAACCACCACTGGTAGTAGCTGGTGGAGAAGTATAAGCATTAATTGGACAAGAAATTCTACCAACACCGTTTACTACTTGGAAGTAACCTGCACCAACAAAACTACCAGGTTGATAACCATCGGGTAAGTCAAATGTTATAGTGTAACTATTCAGCCAACCTCCACCAGAGTTATCGTAGCCTTGGTAAGTTGATGGACTAGCAACTAAATTCTGAAGTCCATCAGGGTTACTAAACTGAATTGCTGTTCCTTCTTGGTAAGGGCCACCTGGAAAACTGCTCTGCAAAATGTACGCGTTATTAGTTTCACAATTATATGGAGGTTGGTTAGATGCAGTTAATACGACATCAGTATATACGCCTATACACCCATTCTGGTTATGTACTTCGAATGTATATTGTCCGGCTTTCATATTTCCTAGAATGAATTCATAATTTCCTCGATAATTACTAGTTAAAAATCCAGTATCTGGTACATCATTAAAGAATTTGAATTGTAAATCATTCGTTCCATTACTAAATCCTTGATTTGTTTGTCCAGCGATATAAAACATTAATTCACCTGTACCACTTTGTCCTTGACCCCATCCTGATGTATCAGTATCTTGTTTTTGAATACTCCAAACTCCAGATTGTGCGCCATTTTGTATAGCAGATGAACAAGGGTCTCCAAAGGCAGTATCTGTACATTGTATTGACTGGCCTGCGTTAGAATAACCAGAAGGTACTGTTATTGTCGCAGTATATGTAGTAGTGCCTGAAACATATCGTGATGGTGAAACTGATGTGATTGTTCCAAAATCTGATGTTGCTCCCGCACTTGTTAAATCATCAATATAACCATTCGACTGTACATACCTAGCCTCTTCGCATGCAAATTGTGGTAATGTAGTTGTAGTACCCGTTCCACTTACATCACATGTAATAGTTCCTCCACTATTGCCATAACCACTAGATGGAACATTAACTGTTACAGTATATGATTGTTGACCTAATTGGTATGTTGATGGGCTTACGCTATTAATACTATATGTTGCACCGAATGGAATATTAACAGAAACTGTAGATCCAACAGAGCCTGCTGGTATACTCAGAATTGTATCTGAACATTCAAATGGTGGTAATGTAGTTGTAGTACCTGTTCCATTAACGAGACATTGTATGTAATTACCGAAACCTGAATTGCCATAACCAGACGAAGGTACCGCTATTGTAAAGTAGTAACTATTACTACCTAATTGGTAAGTTGATGGGCTTATAGAGTTAATTGTAAGACTATTTTTGTTACTATATTGAACCGGAGATCCAACTGCTCCATCATAAATAGAAATTAAAACATCATCTACACAATTGAATGGTCTTAATGTTGTAGTTGTAGTCGTAGTATTAATACTGAAACTACAATTTAAGCTCGAACCTGAATTACTATATCCAGAAGGAATTGTAAATTGTGCTTGGTACATATAATTACCATATTGATATGTACTAGGATTTATAGATAAATTTAATCCCATTGGCTGCGGTCCACCATCCCATACGTATTGTACATTGTTACCAGTAGTTCCTGGAGAAGCTGTAAATAACAAATTAAAATCAGTACATGTAAATGTTGGTAAAGTTGTTGTAGTCGTTGTAGCTCTAGTTCTACCACTGGCAGTTAGAGTCCAAGTACCACCTCCTATAGGCACACTAAAAGTACCTGTAGTTCTAGAAGAATCTCCACTAGTAGGATTCTGAGTTACCATATTAGAGAATGGATTAGACGATGGATAATTTGTTCCTGTAATTCCCACTAAGAAAAGCGAGTCTCCTCTGAATTCTACATCGCTATTAGTTATTCTCCAAGAATTATCTATAGAATATTGAGTACCTGCTGTAGCATTTAGATTAATTACAGAATCATCCCAGCCACCATTTCCTGTTAAACTACCTGAACCTGTAGCGAAGTTTAAGGTTACCGGAAATGAAATTTCAGTTGTAGTCGCAGAAACAGTTATAGTTACAGAACCACCTCCCTGTGGCATAGAATTTAAAGTTACTAAAACATCCCCATTATTTTCAGAAGCACTTAATACTCCTCCAGATGCAGGGTTTTGAATATAAGTAATATTATGTGTATATCCAGCAGAAGGCTCAAGATCAAATGTATGTGATGCTGTTGAACCTGTAACTCCTGTAAATGCATAAACCGATGAACCAATAACTTGAAGGTTATTTACATTTTCAACTAATGTAACAGTATATGTATAAGAAGGATTATCAACAGACTTTTTTGGAGCAATAAGCGTGGCTGTTCCACCCCCACTAGGCATTATTAAGTTTCCTGATAATACATCTGTACTATTATTCCATTGAAGAGGTCCAAAGAAACCACTACCATTAGCAGTTATTGAATCTGTTATTTGCCAAGCATTTGCACCATTACTATTATTTATAGGATTTTCATTAGGAATATTAACATCCCAATAACTAGGGGACGGGTTTAAAGTCATAGTAAATGGAATCGTAGCTCCTGTAACTCCCGTAATTACTGTTGATAAACCAGATTGTGTACCTACATTAAATGTTGGTGAATGATTATTACCATTATCGCTCATATAAGAGGGATCGTAAGTTATTGTCGCAGTATGTACAGTAGGAGATGATGAAGCATCGTCTATAGTTAATACACCACTTCCACCTCCAGTAGGCATTGTTACAGAATAATCTACATCAAATAAATCAGTAATACCAGTTCCTAATGTTCCGGAAGCAAATATTGTATTAGATGATACACCAGAAGCTGCATAATCATTATCAGCTACTTCTGAAAAATTAAAACTACCAGTTGTTGTATAATTATATGGTGCTGTAATAGTTATAGGATTAACAAGCCATTGACCAAGGACTGGGTTACTTGCTTGTATCGATAAACTGAAATTGTAATTTATTGCAGATTGACCACCGGAAACTGTAACCGTAGCAGTACCACCACCAATTGGCATAGTACCTAAAGTAAGTGTAATACTTGGAGAAGTTTGGTTAACTATTGATGCTGTAATATTACTGTCATTGCTTGTAATACTCTCAGCAATGTAAGTAAATTGAGTATTAGTCATTGCAACTAAAGTACCACTACTAGTAGAACTCATTCCAGCCGGGCCAGAAAAAGTATATTGTCCCCAGTTAGCATTTGACATATTATCTTGGATAGTTACAACATAATCATATTGAATTGCCGTAGCACTACCACCTATAATATAACCACCAGTACCACCACCTGAAGGCATAGTAACTGTTGATGTAACCGGCATACCAGTACCAGAACCTGAATCCATATTTGGTCCTGTAGTTATTGCTTCATTGTTTCCGTATAATAAGTTCATAGAAACTGATGAAACGACTGGATTCTGAAAACCAGGAGAAGCTTCTACTAAAGAAGATGCATTAAATTGTTGACCTGTATATCCCTCAAATGTGAATTGATTGTCGCCAGATACCATTTGAGCACCGTTAATATTTTCTGAAACGTATAGAGTATATCTAAATACAGGTTGATTTACTTGACCTAAAACATAAATCCTAACCCATCCATCTGTTGCAGGCATAATGAATTGTCCAGCCCATTGTGGATTAGATCCACCTGTAGTTAATACCATATTTGCAAAAGCATTCTGAACTGCTGTATTAGTACCAACACCATTACTATTTAAGTAAGAAGGTGTAACACTTGTTACATTTAAACCATAATCACTAGGAGATGGTGCAAAATTAACATCAATAGTATGGGTGTCTCCAGCGATACTTGTAAATTCATATCTTTTAGCATCAACTCCAGAATAAAACGTAGATACATCTGTCCAACTACTTTCAGGTGTTTCAGGGTCAATCGCAATCGTACCAGCTGGAGATTGTGTTTGACCTAATGAATCTTGAGTATCTGTTGTACCGTTAATTACATCAACTCTCATAGTTCTTGGAATTGCAGAAGCACTTCCTGTAACATCAAGACTTCCTGTGTGCGCGCTAGATGGAATAGTTACTGTAATATTTACCTCATCTGTTAAATTATTTACAGTTGCACTAATTATATTACTATCTGATATATTTGCTAAATTTAAACTTAAATTGTAATAACCTGAATTAGCATCACAACTTACAGTTGCTGTAAACTGATCACCAGCTTCTCCAGTAAATGTAAAAGTATCAAGATCTAGATAATTTGGATGATTTGCTAAAATATCATTAACATGTCCATTAGTAATTGCATCATTAACATCTACTGTTACTGTATATTGAGGTGCAGGACAAGCATAACTGTTAGTCCAAGCACTACCGTTCCAGTAATAAGCTACTGTTGTTCCAGCTACAATAGGAGTATCTGCATACCAACCTGCTGGAGCAGGGTCACATGTATATGTTGTTGTCTCAGCACATAATGTTGAAAGTTGAGTGACAATCGTAGAATACCAATCGGATGAATATGTTAAATCTGGAATGTATTTACCTGCTGGAAGAGTATTATCAGCAAGGTATTTATATGTTTGTTCATCTTGAGTATTACCATCAGATCTTGATGTATTATGATAAAATTGAATTTGATTATTTTCTAAATAAGGTTCTAATGTATTCTGGAAGTAGGTTTGATCTGCACTATTAGCTACGTCATCATCTCCTCCAGCATAATTATCTGTTATATGAATAATTAATTTTAGAGCATCTGCTCTCCACTGTCCAGCGAAAGCATTAGCGGCTACCTCGTATGTTGCTAATCCACCAGGTTCCGGACCACCATCACCAGCACCTATTGACATACCTGTTGATGAATTACCTGAGTTTAAAACATTTAAAGCTGCTTGCGCTGAAGTAGAATTACCAACTAAATTCATTTTTTCCATACAAACGAAATGTTGTGTATGGCCAGTACCTATATTAGTATGTTTTTGGTCAGCAGGAATAGAATCTTGATAATAAGTAGAAGATGCATAATTAAACGTTACACCACTAGTACCATTATACTCATCATATATTACAATACCTACTCTATAATTACCATTTGAATCACTATTAAGTTGATTTATTATATTAGGTATACCTGTTTTAACTCCATTGATTGCTGTACCCATTGATGAAGTATAATCAATAACGAATATAGCATCTATACCATCCTGGCATATATTTGTATTTGCAGCGTTACCGGTAGCTGAATTTGAGTAAATTGCACCTAAAGTAGAGTAATCACCATAAATATTGGTTAAAGTACCGTTACCACTACATATATCAAAACCACCAGATGCTATATCAGCATCGTATGCAATAGGAATTTCATACGCTGGTTCATTACAGTTAAGCGGATTTAAGAATTGTCTTACCGATATAGCCATTCATTTAATACTTTAATTTATTTATTTCTTTCTCCAAATTAACGTTGCACTATATCCAGAAGCATCTGTAGCACCATCGGTAAATTGTATATAAATGTAATCTCCTGCTAAATCATCAACATAACCATTAGTTGCATAATCTAAAGTATGAGTGTCCATTTTGGTATTTGCTGCATGTTGCCAACTACCGTTTACAACAGTTGTATCTACACCTGAACTATTTACTCTTCTTAATCTATAGTAGTTTATTGCAGATGCATTAGCAGAACCATAACTAGATTCTATAGAATGTAAATAATAAACATTAGTTAAACTAGTTGGTATTTTTACAAATGCTTTACCTATACCTGCCGCACTAAATGTTTCATCTCTAGCAATTGGATTAAGAGCAATATGTTCGTATTCAAAGTCAAATCCAGGCTCACCTTTATCACCAGGACCTCCTGGAGCACCTTTATCACCAGCTTTACCACTTGGGCCAGGACCACCTACTTCACCTTTAGGACCTGTTGGGCCAGGACCACCATCACCACCAGGAGCACCAGTATCACCTTTATTACCAGCTTTACCATTTGAACCGTTTATACCAGGTTCACCTTTTGGACCAGTACCACCTGCTGCACCTTTTTCACCAGTCGCACCCTTTGGACCAATTCCACCAGTTGCACCTTTAGCACCAGTTCCACCATCTGAGCCAGTAGGACCAGTTGGACCGTCTGGGCCTGTTGGACCAGCTGGACCAGCATTACCTTGAGGACCGGCACCTCCTTGAGGACCTTGTGGACCTACATCACCTTTATCACCTGCTTTACCACTTGGGCCAGGACCACCTACTTCACCTTTAGGACCTGTTGGGCCAGGACCACCATCACTACCAGTATCACCTTTATCACCAGCTTTACCATTTGAACCGTTTATACCAGGTTCACCTTTTGGACCAGTACCACCAGCTGCACCTTTAGGGCCAGGGCCACCATCATTACCATCTAATCCATTTAAACCGTTTTGACCAGGTTCACCTTTTGGACCAGTTCCACCAGCTGCACCTTTGTCACCTGCTTTACCACTTGGACCTGTAGGACCAGTAGGACCATCACTACCAGTTGGACCATCACCACCAGTTGGACCCGTTGGACCTGTTGGGCCATCACCACCCGTAGGACCATCACCACCAGTAGGACCAGTTGGACCAGTATCACCTTTGTTACCTGCTTTACCACTTGGGCCTGTAGGACCAACTTCACCTTTAGGACCTGTAGGACCGTTTGGACCTGTTAGACCAGTTGGACCATCACCGCCTGTAGGACCGCTTGGACCTGTAGGACCAGTTGGACCATCACCACCATCTTGACCAGGAGCACCTGTATCACCTTTATCACCAGCTTTACCACTTGGGCCAGTTGGACCAGTTGGACCATCACCTCCAGTTGGGCCAGGACCACCGTCATTACCATCTTGGCCAGGAGCACCTTTATCACCAGCTTTACCACTTGGGCCAGTAGGACCCGTTGGGCCATCACCACCCGTAGGACCAGGAGCACCTGTATCACCTTTAGCTCCAGTATCACCTATCGGAATAAATTCTATTACATATTTTTCAGTTGCGGTTGGCATTACACCTGCAATATAGGCTACTTCATAAGCATTAATACCTACTTGATGTACAGTAACTCCACCACTAACTTTAAAAATTAAATAATCATTAGAAGATGTGTTATCATTATTTTTAATAATAATATACCCTCTGTAACCTTCGGCCGTACCATTAGGTCCTAATCCATGGTCATCCCATGTATTTAGATAATTTATTACATTAGCACCATCTTTAGTTGTACCATGAATAGCTATTTCATTTATTGTCATGGTATTATTACTATTAAGCCTAAACTCTCCTGAAGTAACTGGACCACTAGTTGTAGTATTACTTTCAAATTCATATAATAGACCTCCTTTATCACCTTGAGCTCCTGTAGGGCCATTTAAACCTGAAGGACCGCCTGGACCGGTAGGACCGGTTGGTCCATCACCTCCAGTTGGGCCAGGGCCACCATCTTGACCAGGAGCACCAGTTGCGCCTTTAGCACCACTACCACCTGTAGTTCCTGGCATACCCCATCCAACTACAGCTTTCGAAAAGTCCGTTGTTGCGTTTCCACCAAGGTATTCAACTTGCTTTAATGTTAATTGACCACCAACAACAGCACCGGATGTTAATAAAATATCTGCATCACTTACAGGAGATCTATAATAATTAACATTATGTGGAGCATCATATTCAAATATTCTAAAATATACATATCCACCTCCTTGTGCTAACGCAGAAGCCTTATATGCAGTATAAACTGAACCAGTCAGTTCTAAATCTGTATATACTACAGCACCCCACTCATAACCTCTATTAGAGAAATGCATTTGTGCCGCACTAGTTGCAAAATTAGCAGATGTAGTAGCTATAACAGAATCAGAAGTAGCATTAATTGTATATCCACCAGCAACACCAGCAATAGTTTCTTTATATTGTGTAACATAACCTCCTACTGCACCAGCACTTCCATCATTACCATCATTACCATCTTGACCAGGAACACCTGTATCACCTTTATCACCAGCTTTACCACTTGGACCTGTAGGACCAGCTAAACCTTGTCCACCAGTTGGGCCAGGACCACCATCTTGACCATCTTGACCAGGAGCGCCAGTTGCACCTTTATCACCAGCTTTACCACTTGGACCAGTTGGGCCAGTACCACCTTGAGGACCTGTAGGACCAGGGCCACCATCATTACCATCATTACCATCTTGACCAGGAGCACCTGTATCACCTTTATCACCAGCTTTACCACTTGGACCAGTTGGGCCAGTACCTCCTACTTCACCTTTAGGACCAGGACCACCATCTTGACCAGGAACACCTGTATCACCTTTATCACCAGCTTTACCACTTGGACCAGTTGGGCCAGTACCACCTTGAGGACCTGTAGGGCCAGTTGGACCTGCACTTCCATCATTACCATCTTGACCAGGAACACCTGTATCACCTTTATCACCAGCTTTACCACTTGGACCAGTTGGGCCAGTTGGGCCATCACCTCCAGTTGGGCCAGGACCACCAGTTTCACCTTTATCACCTGCTTTACCACTTGGGCCAGTATTACCTTGAATAGAACCACCGTCTATCCATGCAGTACCATTCCACATCCAAAAACTATCATCTGCTTGTACAATATAAGCATCACCCTGTGTATTAGTACCATTTATACCTGTTGGATCTGGTAAATCACCTTCAACAGCAACTTCTCCTATAAAGTTAATACCAGGACCTACGCCACCTTGGTCACCTTTTTCGCCACCAACACCAGGAGCGCCAGTATCACCTTTATCACCAGCTTTACCACTTGGACCTGTAGGACCAGTTGGACCATCACCACCATCTTGACCAGGAGCACCTGTATCACCTTTATCGCCAGCTTTACCACTTGGGCCAGTAGGACCGGCTAAACCTTGTCCACCAGTTGGGCCAGGACCACCGTCATTACCGTCATTACCAGGCGCGCCAGTTTCACCTTTATCACCAGCTTTACCACTTGGACCAGTTGGACCAGTTGGACCATCACCTCCAGTTGGGCCAGGACCACCATCTTGACCATCTTGACCAGGAGCGCCAATTTCACCTTTATCACCAGCTTTACCACTTGGGCCAGTAGGACCGGCTAAACCTTGTCCACCAGTTGGGCCAGGACCACCATCTTGACCATCATTACCATCTTGACCAGGAGCACCAGTTGCACCTTTATCACCAGCTTTACCACTTGGACCAGTAGGACCTTGAGGACCTTCAGGACCAGTAGGACCTGAACCGCCAGCATCACCTTTATCACCAG
>Ga0181417_1000483_pt1 | contig 13133 bp, 12 predicted proteins | sample 40SPOviralmetaG_FD_130142 | JGI IMG/M metagenome (GOLD analysis project Ga0181417, IMG submission 130142) | Marine viral communities from the oligotrophic San Pedro Time Series (SPOT) site, San Pedro Channel, CA, USA - 40 SPOT_SRF_2013-02-13 | ecosystem: Environmental > Aquatic > Marine > Strait...
CACTTATTAGTGACTCATTTAACCGCAGGGCGTATGACAAAACTCGTTGGTATACCCTTTCCAATAAGCTAAATATTGAAGTTAGCAAAAGTAGTTACTGGTCAAAAGCCATTTGCAAATCTGCAAAGAGCTATAACAAAATTGAAAAGACCGATAACAAAATTGAAACACCAATACCATTAGATAATAATATTATACAAGAAATTAAACCCTATTAATTATGAGTCATTTTTATAACTGCGATGAAACCGAACCCTTCCTTACGGAAGCCAGCACACCACCCCAAGCCAGAAAGATAGGTGCATACCCATCTGTCACTACAGTTATGGGTATCGTTAAAGAACCATTCCTTGACGGAATTTGGTCACCAGAACAATACATCCGATTAGCCAGAGAGTTTCCCAATGCTAGCCAACAGGACATCGAAAGACTCAAGTATGGAATGCGTGTGTCTCCAGTGGACGGAAAAGAAATAACTTCCTCGGAGTTTGGAACCACTGTTCATGCTAGACTTGAGGATCATACGAATTCTATTATAGCTACAAGATCACCAGCTAAGATGGATTCCGAGTGGGATGCTTGGGCTGAACCCTTCTTGAAGCACATAAAGGATAAGGATATTGAACCCGTAGCTAGCGAGCTTATAGCTTGGGACGATGAGATAAAAGTAGCTGGTTCCGTGGACTTCATTGGCAGGTTACCAGACGGAAAATATTACATGGCTGATTACAAGTGCAGGGACTGCAAGGGTAAGGGCGGTAAATTCTATGAGAAGAAGGACTGCACCCAGCTAGCTATTGAAAGTTGGATGCTAGCTAGGATGTGGGACTTAGAGTATCTACCTACCATTGTTAGCGTTTGCATTGATGTTGGAACCCAAAAGCATTTTCACAAGGAGTGGACTTGGAAGCAAATGCAAAAGGGTATCGAAAGATTCAAGCTAACTGCTGAACTCTACTGGATGGACTTCATGAACCCCTAGCTGTATGAAGGCGTATCTATTCACATACAAACATCTGGGCGATGATGCCAATACAACATACTGTTGTTGGAAAATAGCTAAGGATGAAAACACTGCGTTCAAATTCGCATTTGGTAAAAGTAAAAAGAGAAATCAAAATACATTAACAACCAAGCGTGGAATGAGGATTCACGTATTAAACACCGAAGAACATGACGTATCTAAAATATTCCCAGTTAGCTCAATACCGAAAAAAGAACCTGCCGAAAGAGTGTCCGATAATGAAAACTGGATGCTTTAATCCCTGCGTGGATCACGATCACAAAACTGGCATGGTCAGAGGCGTGGTATCCATGGAGGGCAACACATTCTTGGGGCGTGTAGAAAATAGCTTCCGAAGATTTGGGACAAGCTCCTCCGAGAGTCTACCAACTATACTCAGAAACATCGCTAATTACTTGGAAAAAGAATGCACAAATGTTCTTCATCCAGTGGGTCTCAAACAATTATCTGGACGATTTAGTCGCTTAATCGTTCATGATCAAGTGTTTGCATTAAAGAAGCTCGGAGCAAAAAAAAGTGAAATAAATGCTTGCACTAACTCAAAACAACGCACAGTCTTATACCGTAAACTTATTACAAACTATGGAAAATAAAAACATACTATCGGAGATACAAACCGAACTCAAAGCCCCCAAGGGGCAACGCAATAACTTTGGTAACTACAGCTATCGTAGTGCCGAAGATATTTTAGAGGCTGTAAAGCCCCTACTCGCTAAACATAATTCCGCACTTCTTTCTAACGATGATATCGTTGAGATAGGTGGTCGAATTTATGTCAAAACAACCGTTATACTTATAGACAGTGAGCGTAAGGCATTTGCTTCCGCAACTGGATGGGCAAGAGAAGACGAAGTCAAAAAGGGAATGGACGTAGCTCAGATCACTGGAAGCTCCGCTAGCTATAGCTCTAAGCGAGCATTAGGGAATCTCTTGTGCATTTCGGATTCCTCACTTGATCCAGACCGAACAAATAAGCACGGCAAAAACTCTCCAGCTACTTCCACGAAGGCGGTAGCTAAAACTAAATCCGAACTAATATAGGAGATATATAAAGTATGCAAGAATACGATAATACCAATAAGGGTGCGATGTTTAAAAACGATCGCAAACAAACTGAAACTCACCCAGACCTAGGTGGGACAATCAATGTAGAGGGTAAAGACTTTTACATTAATGCTTGGAAAAAGGAATCCAAGAAGGGCGTGCCTTTCTATTCCCTATCCGTTAAGGAAAAGGTGGCGAAGGAAGCTGTCGCTACCGAAGCACCTTTCTAGCACTAGCTAGCTACTAAGCCCCAGTGGGAGTTAGGAGGTTTTCATATCCCCTCCTAGCTCCCATTTTTTAACTACAATTAAAACTAAAATAGAAAGAATAAAAATGGAAATATGTATCGTATGGTCTACGGAAGATGTTCTAGAGACCGCAAAAAACATGAATGTCGAGCTAACTGCTGAAGAAGCCGACGAAGTCTTGATAACAGTTGAACACAATCACGATGCCAATTACGGCATTAGCTGGGACAACATTGAGTGGGCAGTATCAGATTTAGTAAACTCAAGAGAAGGGAATAAAAATGGAGAATAAAGAATCGATACTTCCCTCCAGCGGATCGATGACTAACTTCTCTACTGGTGCAGTAAGAGATGCAATGCAGGGCAAAGGATTTCCCTCGCTGATTCCCACATGTGCTTTAACTTCCCTAGCTAAACGCTTTGAGGATGGTGCAACAAAGTATGGCAGAGATAACTGGAAGAAAGGAATTCCGCTATCTAGATACTGCGATGCCGCGAATCGCCACCTCTGGGCATTGATGGAGGGACGCACGGACGAAGATCATTTTGGTGCAGTCATGTGGAACATAGCTTGTTGGCAAAGAACAAAAAGAATGATTGACAGTCACCTGCTTCCAGAAGAACTTAACGACCTTTAATTCAACCCAAATAATAAAAATGGATTACATCGACAAATATAAAAAGAACTACCGCAAGGCTTTTGATAGAGAATTCAGCGAGCCAGAGGACAAAAAGATATCAGAGGAGTTTGTAGCTAAAGCTCGCAAGGACATCCAATGGGGTAAGGACAATGGTCTTATCCAAGAGATGTGTATGGAGGACTACATAAAAACTCAGACTAGACTCAAGGGAACTGTTACGGATAAAATTCGCAAAACAGTTATTGCGTCAAGTGGATTGATACCAGAACAGCTATTGGCTGACTACTATGGACTTTCCGTTTGCACTATATCTAAAATTAAAAAAGCTCATAGGGAATCCCTAGCTAGCTAGTTATGGAAGATATCCATGCTCCAGAGGCAGAATCCTCTGTGATAGCCAGTTGCTTGACTGAGGACAATGCGGATGTCTTTGACGAGATATCTAGGACAATCACCAAGGGTGATTTTTATGACTACAAGAATTCTATAATTTTTGACTGCATTGGTCGCATTATTAATTCTGGTCAAGAACCCAACGAAGTTACTCTAACCGAAGAACTCCGCAAGATAAACGAACTGGAGAACGTAGGGGGTCTTCCTCATATCTTTGAGATAATGAGAAGCCCCTGCACTTCCATGACTGGATTGACTGCATCCAAAATTGTTCGCGACAAGAGTCGTGCTAGACAACTGGATAGGATGTATAAGCTCAAGCTAGAAAACTTGAAGGAGGGTCTGGACTTAGCTGACATAACTTCCAGCACGGAATCCGAACTCCGCAAGATCATGGCTGATAGCGGTGAGTCTAACACCTTGGAGATTGCATCCAAGGAACTCAAGGAGAGGCTTCATAGCATTCTAGATGGGACTTATGTAGCTAACAAAATACCCACGGGCATCGGTCACTTGGACGAGAAGCTAGACGAGGGGGGTATTGGCAGGGGCGAAGTTTGCGTAATCGCGGCTCCAACTTCCTGCGGAAAATCCCAGCTAGCTCTGAATCTCGTTCTCCGTGCGAGTATCGTCGATAGCATCCCTAGCTTAATATTCAGCTTTGAGATGCCAGCTAACCAGCTAGCTAAGAGAATAACCCAGACTGCTTCCGCGGTCAATCTTAGACGCTATGTTGATAAAGTAGCAACTCCCAATGAGATAAAGGCAGTTGATGAGGCTATAGATAAGGTCGGCAAGGCTCCTATATATACGGAACACTATGTCAGAAATATCGATGATCTCCGATCCAAGGCTCGCATGATGAAACGCAAGCACGACATCAAGGTTATCGTTGTTGACTATCTTCAGCTTATTCCGTTTGACTCCAAGCTCAGTAAGCACGAAGGTATATCTCAAGCCTCGCACGGCATCAAGCAAATGGCTATGGAGTTGGACGTAACAGTCATACTTCTAGCTCAAATCAATAGGACTGGAGCCATGCGTGAGACTGGACTTGTCCTATACGACCTAAAGGATTCTGGAGATATTGAGAATGATGCGGACATCGTGCTTCTTATGTATCCCCACGGTGGAGATGTCGATACCTGTAGAGAAACGGGGAGCGACGGATCGTCGTATCTAAGGATGGATTACAACGTAGCTAAAAATCGCGAAGGAGAGCGTGACCTAAAGGGTCATTTCAAATTCTTAAACCACATTGGAAGATTCCAATAATTCACACAAACCAACAATAAATAAAATAATATGTCACAAAAAGACTCAGCAATGCTATTCAAACCAGACACCGAACAGGTTCTAGTAAGGGGACTCAACGCAATGACCAAGGCTTGCGATGCCCTAACAAAACAAAACGAAAGTCTCAATCACGATATTGAGAAGATGAAAAACAAGATAGCTAGGTTGCAGGAACGCATCCTCACTAATGACTCTGAGAAGGAGTAGCTAAAAACTTGACAAACTCCACGAATTTTAAACAATTTGTGTTATAATTCTAATCTATGCCTAGAAACTACAGAAAAGAATACGATAATTACCAGAGCAAACCAGAGCAAAGAAAACGTAATGACGCACGAAAAAAATCAAGACGCAAGATGGTTAAAGCCGTTGGCAAGTCAAAACTTCGTGGCAAGGACGTTGATCACAAGGATCGCAACCCTCGTAATACCTCTCGTAAAAACCTCCGTATTCAAACAAAGAAGAAAAATCGTTCTAGGAATAAATAATTTATTGGTAAGCCAGTTGAGTAATCTCTGGCGGGTGGGTGCGTGTCGCTTTCCCTCCTTATTGATCCCAATAAAACAAATAGTCTCTCCACCTTCTGCCGAGGGTGGGGAGCTTTCTTTTTAATACTATGGACTGGGCTAAGGGCAAAGATTGGACAAAGGATGGCTCTTGGGACAGGGGTCAAAGAACTGAGCATGGAAGATTTTTGCGAGTGCTGGCTCTGATAGATAACAATCCAATGCCCTCCACCAGAGAGGAACAGTTTGACCACATTGACTGGCACACCTCCATAGGGACGGTGGATGTTAAGGCTAGGAAAAAGATGTCCAGAAGTGGTAAGCTACAGGACGAATATATGTGGGTCGAATTTAGAAACACCTGCGGAAGAGATGGGTGGTTGTTCGGCAAGCAGGACTGGGTGGCATTTGAGATGCAGGACGGATTTAATTTCGTAAAAACCAAGGATTTGCTAAAGCTAGCTAATGAGCTTTGTGACACAAAAACATTTGTAAGCACTGCGAGGGACGCACTCTATAAGGCATACCAGCGAAAGCACACGGATGATGTTATATCCATGATAAAATTTTCGGACTTAAACAGGATTCCTCACATCTTTATAAAGGACGCGGACATTGATCCCGTGGATTCCAACTGCTTTATCTGATCCTAATCTCTGAGCCTAGATAGCTTCTCTTCGACTTCTACGCCCTTACCCACTTGCCAGTAATAAATCTTTCCGACGAGTGGGAAATATTTGGCACTACGCATCTCGGAGATAGTATTTAAATCCGCGATATCCTTGGTTATGTCATTGACGATACCAAACTGTGGGGGAGCTACGAAACTTATAAGAGCGTCTCCTACCCCCTGATTTCTAGCTACAACGGCAGTATACTTGGTTACACCGAACATTCTCAGTAGTGTATTCCACATGAAATCCTCTTCGTCTATCTCTCGGTTGAATAGGATTGCCTTGAGAACATCTGCGGAACCATTAGCTAGAGCCGAAAAGGCAAGTATCCTCATCATGTTTACGGAAGCACCCGCTATTCTCTTGGGGTCTTTATTGACGATGCCCTCAGTTAGCTCGACGTAAGTTTTTTCCCGCAGGAAATTAAACTGCTTAATAGTGTAGGATTTTAAGCTGTATAGGATACGCAGATTTGGGTTTGCGGCATAATTTTCTGGCATTTCTGTCAGGGATATGGGAGCTACGTCAGCTAGCTCATTATATAAAGCCTCCACGACTAGGTCGCTTTTTACTCCATTCTTGAGGTCTGCGATTGTTTTGTAAGCGTCGTCCCCCTGAGTTCTTTTGAGTCTAGCTAGCGTCTTCTTATACTTGTTGGTATTCTGACCAGCTTTAGCTCCCCGCGTAAGAACCTTGTATGCGGCATTGATATTTGTGTTCTTAGCTAGCCTATCCATGGCTGTCAGTCCAGTTAACCTGAAGACTGTCCGCACACTGTTCGCAAACATACCTGCACCCTGCTCGTTTTCGATGGATACCATGTCCTTAGCTAGACCCAAGTCCTCAATGGTAAATTCTTTTCTGCCCATTACGGACTCAATCGTTGGAATTAATCCATTCTGAACCATTGTGAAGTAGAAATCACCTAGCTGAGTAAGAGCAGACCCTGGATTTCCCATGGTAGCTAGGTAGCCAGCGTTCTTTACGCCCTTAACAAATCCATACTGACGACCGTGTTGACCGAATCTAGCGGCAACGGCTCCCTGAATGACCTCTATCTGGTCTTGGCGTAGTCGTCCCTGTTTAGCTAGACCATCCATTACTTCGCCCAGCCTGCCAGAAACCGCCTCTGCTCCCTGAGTTTTTCCAGATGCCGCATCCCCAATTAACTTCTTGGTCTCTATGGCGTTAACCATTTTTTCAAGGTAGCTATCAAGAGCTAGCTCTGGTGAGGCGTAGTAACCCAACTGGTCGAGTCCAATAAGGGAGATGCGTCGTTCTTTAATATTGCTGGGATCGTTTACTCCTCCGCGATATAGCTTTGACCTAGCTAGCTTTTCATACATCATCTGGCGTTCCGTCTGCGAAAGCGTTTGACCAGTCATGTTTTCATACCTGCGTATTTCCTGATCAACGATACCCGTGGGCATACCGAAGGACTTCTTTAGACCCTCTAAGTCCTGCACGAGCCTAGGGAAGTAGTTGTCAATGAAGTTGGAGTCCAGTCCAAGTGTTTGATACTCTTCCTTAATTGTATTTAGAATGGTTCTAACTTGCCTGTAGTTGTCTACCATTCCGTATTGCTGGAGTATAGCCATGCCCTCGTCGGACAACCCTCGGATCATTTCCTCCTCTGTAGCTATCTGTTCCGCACTGCGGTCGAATCGACCCGTGTTTTTCTGGTATCGTATATCTGCTTCGCTTGAGCTATACGCTCCAGTGTTAGCTGTAGCTGATTTTACACGCTTGTTATCCCAAATTGCTATTGTAGTCAGCCCAGTCTGATTCACATAACTTGAACCCACAGCCCTCTCTGCCAAAAAAGCTCCATCAAAATTTAATTTTTTGAGTGCTTCTGCCGTTGGTCGGTTTTCTATAACCCTGAAATCACCACTAGCAATTTGTTCTTTATCGTAACCGTAATCAGCCCACCTCTTGTCTTTTTTCAACGCCTCTAGAAGTTTAACTACGTGTGCTGGATTTTGTGGATTAAATATATTTTTAGGATTTAAATACACGGGCATTATTCTAAGATTGCTGAGGTCTTTAAAATCCTGAACATCCATTTTAAAATAGTTTTCGTTAAACGCTCGTTTTTTTAACTCAATAATTCTGAACTCGGAAATGTCGTGCAGTTCAGGGTTCATGTTATTTTCATATAGGTCTCTTATTAAAGAGCTATCATAGCCGTAGTAATTTCCGCTTTCGATCATGGTCTTTAACATCCCCATGGTGATTGAATTTATTTCTTTTTTGTCCGCATTATAATACGCATCGTCCGCCTCTACGAGCTTGTTATATGTGTCATCGTCCAACTGTTCCTTAGCCACCTCTTCAGCTAAGTTTGGATTTGTGGCAAAATAAAGCCAATTGGGTGTTATCTCATCTTGAGCGTCGTTCTGTTTGCTATCAAAAACTGTAAAGTCAGCTTTGGTTCCATGGTATAAAACCATTGGCTCGCCATCCTTGTGCTTCAGTTGACCTTTGCCAAACCACGCTCTAAATGCTTGAGTTCCACGGACTTTCTGATCCTTCTGGATTCTTTTAGCACCCTTAGCCATTTGTTCTGCCGTAGCTGGCTTAGGCTTAACAGGTGTAGCTGGTTTCTTTTTGGCTAAAGAATCCGCTATTTGTTTGGGCGTAGTTGAACGCAGTTCTTTGCCGTCAAAGAATCTATACGTTGCTTGGCTCCCAGCTAACTTGGCTCCCAACGCATCATCAGATGCCTTCATATTTTTGGGAGATGATTGTTTAAATGCATTGAGAAATTTGTCGGAAAGAATATCCATTACATTAATTACCCTGTCTGGAGTTCCTAGGAATCTTCCTCCTACGCCCCAAGGGTAAGTGCTGTGCATTTTGGGTTTGTTTTCAACTTTTCCGTTGGGTTCAAACACGGCATAAATGTCCCTGATTCCAAAATTATTTTCAACAAGGTGTCCATCACGCAATTCATTGGGAGATGGATATATTTTTTGCATTTCCGTCCAAAGTTTTTTTCCAGTTTCCCCTTGACCGCCTGCGAGGCTCATTCTTTTTGATAAAAATATAGAAAAATCTTTTCTTAAAGGGTTTTCTATAATATCCTTTTTATTCTTAGCATCCTTTAAAATTTTTGTATAAACATTTTTTAAATTGTTAGCTAAAATTTTGTCAGATTTATTTGAACTCCTAGATAGTTTTGTTATAAAGCCCTCAACTGAACCTTGAGAAGATACAATATTGTCGTAAATTGTTTCAAAAACTTTTTTGTTAAACAAGTGTTGAGTTTGCGGGTCTCCAGAGACCATAAAAACCAAGTCCGCTTTTGATATTGTATTAGCTATAGCTTCTTTTCCTGTCGCCCAAGCTAACCCTTTTCTTCCCTTTATTTCGCTTTTTGCAAACCCAAGACCAGCATCCATTTCGTAAACTTTTCCGCTTACCTTACTTTTATAATTACCTATTCCAAGTTGATCTGCTTGCCAAAATACGACACGCCTGTTGTTGGCAACCGCATCATTTATTAAAGAAATAATATCCAAGGAATCCTTGGATGTAATATTTGAAAGGTTTCTGGACTTAGAAGTAAAGTTTACTACTGGAGCTTCGGTTAAATCCTTTAACGTAAATTTAGTGGCTCTGATTGGCTCTAGGATAACATTGTCTCCGTCAGCCCCATCTTGAAGTAAAGCACCGTCTCTGCCAGTAAGACCCTCTGTTTCCCCAGAAAAACGGGCAAAGGCATTCAACTGTTCAATAACCTCGGCATCCGTTTCCGCTTGCTTAAATGCACCCTGCATTCCCAGTGCTTGCATTACTTGGTTAATCCACACCTTGACGCGAGTCCTAGTGTTGATGTCCAGTGTCTGGTATTGTCTAGCTAGCTCGCCTACAGTTTGTGCCAAGAACTCTTCATTCTGAATGTTCGTGTCGTATTGAGACACAAAGCCCTGTAGCTGTTCGTTAAGGGATGAGCCTTTTACGGACGCACGGATGACGCTATCGAACATATTGCGTGTCATACTCTGTAGCTCTACATCAGTTTTGACTGCTTGACCGAGAACTGCGTGAAAGTATTCGTGTGCTACGGTTGTTCCGTCGGCTTCCGTTGCACTGATGGATATTGTGTTAGTGCTTGGATCATAAAAACTATTTCCAGATTCGGATACAACTACTTGAGTCTTCAAACCCCTGTCAGCTAATGATTTACGTGCTTGCTCTATTTGAGTATTAATTATCTGTGCATTGGCATTGGTTGTATCCAGTAGCTGTTCCCCAGAGGATCGAAGTATTTCTGGTTGCGTCTGAGCTTTTTTCTCCATGCTCTTCTGCACACTATCGGGAAGCGAGGTAGCTAGCTCGTTTGCATTAGCTAGGGCTAAAGATAGAAGCCTGTAGTCCTCTGGACTTTTCTTTCTTAGCTCTATCATCTGCTGGCTAAATGGATTAACTGCTTTCTTGTATTCAGTTATTTTTACTCCAGTGTTTCTTTCAAAGTTTCTGAACTCGCGGACAACTTCTTTTCCCGCACGACCCAACCTACGGCTGAGTGGCGTTAGAACCTTGGACGCAAACTCCTTAAAGCTGTTGGGGTCGGTAACTGCCAGTTGCTGAAGACTTTCTGTTTCTGGAATAGATCCGTTTTGCATAGCAATCTCAGCCATAGGACCCCCAATATCTGGGTCAATAACATCCTTGGCGTTAATGCTCCCATCTTTCACACCAGCCTCTAGCCTATCTGATTGCGTCATAGCACGATCAACGGTATCAATGGTGGCATTAACCCCTCCACCAACCAAGAAGCCTATAACAGCGGACTCAGCCATGCCCTGAGTGATTGGGCGATTGGGGTCATACTTGCTTACATATGCGGCAATTGCATTGATTATTCCAGACTGTGTAACTTCCGTTGCGGCTTCACCTAGACCAGCACTTGTATACTGAGCAATGCGTTCCATAACTTTACCAGCGGGAATAGCTCCTTTGGCAAAGGGTCGGAGTATCATTCCTGCTCCTAATTTTTCAGCTAGGGCAATGGGTATAGCTCCGACAGCACCCGCCTTATTGGATTCAGCCATCTGCTCGTCAGTAGCATTTTCTGAAGTTATGCCCTGCGTCCCCAAGTAATCGTCGCGAACTTGTTGACCAGCGGATGCCAAGAAAAACCCGTTGGCGGCTACCTTAGCTACCATGTCTCCTCGTCTAGCTAAAATTGCCGCGGCTAGGTATGGAAGTGTGCTTCCAAGCCCAGAAGCCAGCTTATATGCAAAATCGCTTTTAACGGACTCAGGGGCATCCCCCATAATCACATCGTTAATATCCGTTCTAATGTCAGCTATATTTCTAGCTAGATCATAATCCCCAGTGACTGATCCAATAGCAGAAGCAAGTCCCTCAGTAGCACCCACGGTAATATCTACACCCGTAGCTGGAATAGCTCTTAGATAGTCGCCCACGGTGGGCTGATCTATCATAGCTTCTTCGTATTCTTCTTTTGTAAGTATTTGAGTATTAGACGGTTTTTTCTTTTTGTCTAATTCTGCATACTCCTCTTCAGTAAGGATTGTAGCCATATTTTTTAAAACGCATTAACGCTTTTATTTCTTCTTAAAGCCAGTATGTTCGTAGTTTCCGTCTGGGAATATTTTAAATATTCTTCCATCGTCAGCCCAGACCCTAGAATAACCATCGGGGTCAGAGCTTGCCGAAGAAGTAAGCTCATCGTATTTATCCATAACATCCATGGGGGGTTGAAGGAAATATTCGGAATGCTCTAGTTGCCGAAGTTTAGCATATTTTTCACTGTTGGGGTCTAATACATCATCCCATCCCTTGGTGTCCTCAAAGAGACCCGTATCCTTATCATACTTTATTCCCAACTTTTCTACGTCGGAAATAAAGTTATTTATGTCTCCAGAGCTAGGGCGTTCAGGGGGTTGAGGCAACAATGACCGCCTCTTAATTTCAAGGTTGGCTTCCGCTGTGGAAATAGCAAGTTGATCTTTAAGTGTCTGAACATCCCTAGCGTATTGATCATCTTGTGTTTTTTGCATTCCATCCCTGACAAAGTTATCCACTTCACTACCAACTAGACCCGCGTCCCTAGCTTGCCTTTTAAGTGCGTTTTCTCTTTCAAATAATGCTCTATTTGCTTCAGTAGCTGGAACTTCTTTGCCTCCTACGGAAACCATGACTCCTCCGCTTTCTTCTCGGATTTTTCTTTCATCCTCCATGACAATACGATTGGATTCGTATTCGCGTTTGCTTTGCTCTTGGCGTTCATTGCGTTCTTTATTAACAACATCCGACGGGGATTCTCTTCCTAGGCTAGCTGGATCAATAACGCCATCCTTAACGCCTTCATTGTATATACGCATTATTTCTGGACTAAATTCTTTATTATAACCAGTTTCTGAGTCAAAAGTTCTTCCAGTGGAGGCGGCTAATAACTTAGCCCTGTTTTCCATTTCTGGAGTCATTTCTTTGCCACTCTTTTTAAAGTTTTCAAAATCACTAAGCATTTTTGCTTCAAGATCATTCATCTTTGGTTTTCCTGAACCCCCAGATAAAGTCGGACTATCTGCATTCTGGCTAGCAAAATAGTTAGCCATTAATTCCTTGGACTTCTGCTCTTTTTCCGCTGTGCTTAACCCAGACTTTCTCATTTCATCAAATTGCTGAATAAGTTGTTCCTTAGAAATTTTAGGCTCAAGCGTGGATGATAGAGGCAATTGAACAGAACCCCGCGTCCCCTCTACGTCTTGATATTCACCCATGGGCTTAGAATATTCGTTGGCTGTTCCAGCTACTCTGGCTTTTTCAAAAGCATTAACTTCCTCTGGGGTCATTGTTCTTGAAGTTCCATCAGTTAAGTTGCCCCTAGTTGTTCCATCTGCCCTTAAGGAAGACCCCTCAAATTGAGATGGCGTTCCGTTTTTTTCAGGAAATTGTTCTTTGTAGTAACTGTCAATTTCCTTCACCATTTCCTCGTATGTTCTTTCGGGTGCGGGGGCAGGTGCAAGGGGAGGGGCAGGGGCAGGTGCAGGTGCAGGGGCAGGTGCAACGGGGGCAGGGGCAGGTGCAACGGGGGCAGGTGCAGGTGCAACGGGGGCTTCAGTTGGAGCAGTTTGTGTTTGTGCTAGAGGATTTTCACCAACTCTAGTATTAAAAGGAGTATATCCGTCAAGACCAATTGAGGGTTGCTCTGAAAACTCTCCCTTGTTTAGAGGCATTTCAGTTCCTTCAGCTCTAGCTTTTGCCCTAGCATCATTGAGGTCCATTTGGCGTTGCATTCGATCTGGACTCAATACATTGGGTTGATCTGG
>Ga0181417_1000484_pt1 | contig 13108 bp, 15 predicted proteins | sample 40SPOviralmetaG_FD_130142 | JGI IMG/M metagenome (GOLD analysis project Ga0181417, IMG submission 130142) | Marine viral communities from the oligotrophic San Pedro Time Series (SPOT) site, San Pedro Channel, CA, USA - 40 SPOT_SRF_2013-02-13 | ecosystem: Environmental > Aquatic > Marine > Strait...
AAATGAGTCACTAATAAGTGCCTCCTGCTTCTCTAGATTCTTCAGTGATCTCCATATCTGCATATCCGAAAGGAAGGGGAATACTGAACGCCAACCCTCTCTTGAGTTGAACGTCCAGTGCTTCCCTCCGTGCAAGTTTCTCCCATCCTTCTTATTGATAAGGACATAGAAGATTACCTTGTGCAGAATTATCGCTTCCTTGAGTCCATACTTGGAAGCATGACTCTCGTTAAACATCAGCATTGGGATATAACTTTTGCGTTTTTGCGTCTTGAGCGTAGTATTCTTCTCGCTGATAGTGCATATCCATTATAAACCAGATGCCCTCCATAAGAGAATCTCGGTTATCGTAGGGATAGTCGCAGAACTTAGTGGAATTCTCGTAGTTGTGGAACTCAATGCGAGCATCGCCCTCTGAAGGATGACCAATCATCTCCCACTGGATGCAGTGATCTCTGATGAAATCCAAAACTTGTTCTGTGCTATAGGGTTCCTCATCGATTAACTCAACGTCCCCAGTTACCCCAGATTCGATGACCTCGGATTCCTCCACTCCATTATGATAGCCCTCTACGGCTCTAGTTTGTGCTTCGCCCTCATTCTCGGCTTGCACTGTTACCCACTCCCCACGCAGGGTTGATAGTAATACTCTATATGTTTTTAGCTTTCGCATTTTGTCTCCTTTTGTTATGTTTTATTAGATAGCTTCGTGCTGATCTATGAGCGTAGGTTTGCAGTTATGCAACAGGGTGTCAAGCACCTAATTTAAAAACTTCAATATATATAGGAGCGAGGGTTGTCCATAGTCGTTTTTACCCTGCGTATGCACAAAGATTTGGGGGATCATGGGGGCTAGGAGCCGTTTTGATTTAGAATTGATGGGGTAGCTAGGATAGAGGGTTGTCCATAGTAAATTTCCGCCCTGAAATTTTTTGTGTGCGGGCATAAAAAAAGCCCACACCCCGAAAGGTGTGAGCTTGGCTAGCTAGCTAGCTAGTATTGTTCGCGTCTCAAGCATTCCCGCTCAAACGCTTCCATGTCGTCCCCATCTGGTAGATGGTCGAATGAGTTGTATGCATCCCTGCATCCGACATCCGCTTGGGGATAGTGCTTCTCAGCTTCCTCCAGCTTTTCGTAGCTATTGATGTGACGCTTACGTGTCTGACCAGCTAGCACGGATGACCTTGGGTATACATCAAACTCGTATACGCTCCAGCCACCATACTTGCATTTTTCTATTGTTATCTCTGGCATTGGTTTTCTTTCTATTTGTAGAAGATGTGCCGACCAATGATGGCGGTTACCTTCATGTGTTTATTCCAGTAGGGATCGACATGATCCGCATGGTAGTGATCTGCTCCGTTAGTGTAGTTGGTTTTCGGATACAGGGTTATGACAAAAGCCTCACCCCATCTAGGGTGAGACTTGGCTTTAGCTATCTGGCTAGCTACCTCCTTACCACTCCAGCAAGAAAACTGGGATGGTTGTAGGCAGACTTCGTGCAGTGCTAGCTGGCGGTTAGCTGATCGGTTAGCTATCACTTCGTATACCGCTTGCATGGCTCCCTCAGAGTATTCGCCACCAGCTTCCAATATGATGGTAGCGGTGACGATCTCCGATGGAGTTTGTGCTTCACTGACGATGATCGCGGATAGCAGGATGACCACGTATAGGATGACTTCTAGGTTTCTGATCATCGTGTTAGTCCTTGAGGATTTCACGCATTAACCTTCTAGCTAGATCAGTAGCGTTGGTCGCGATGACACTTCTGGCGAAGTGCTGATTCATCCTCTTGCGACCACATCCTACAGCCCAGTCATTGGGTTCGATATAGGATGCGATCATGTTGAGACCCAAGTTGCGATAAAACTGGGTATCGATGTCATCATCCGTTAGACACGCATCAGTGAATATGATCGATGTCGTGCTTTTCTTTATCAGCGGTAGGAACCGCTTGATGCATTGCATGACACCCTCGCCACATCCTTGGCAGTCTAGGTTATTGATCCACTCATCTGTATCAGTTTTATGGATACGTTTGGATACCGCACATCTGCGATGGTCAACTTGAGTTAACAGGATGTCCAGATCGATTAGGTTTTTCCTAGCTAGCTGTCTGAAAGCTAACACGAATTCCCTACCGCCATGAACATCCCAAGTGCTTTCCATCGATCCACTGGTATCCACAATGAGCGTTACTTTACGCTTACCTCTCGTGCGACCACGTTTGAAAAACGATCTCTCGCTTCCCTGTATCACATGATCCACTGAGATTTTACTACCCATGGTGGATAGCTTATTTTTGGTGGACTTAGCTTTGGTAACGATGGAATTCATCGCTCTAGCTATCCTTGATATCTGGTGATCATTCATTGGTTTTACCTTCTGATCCCACCAGCTACTTTTTCTGTCATGGTCATGGTTAGACTCATCGACTTCGACTTGGGAAGTCTCATCGACTTCCTCACCCTCTGGTGAGTTAGGATCAAGCTCACCATTGATGGTATCATCACCCATGGATGGCGGAACCTCTTTGCCGAATAACTCTATCCACTCCAGACAGATTGGCATTAGGTTCATCGAACAAGTGGTAGCTATTATCCTGCGATAAAAAGCCAGCACGATGAGACGAGTCTTACGTCTCTTACCATTGTAGACCATATACTCTGTCCCCGTCCAATCTGGCACATATGCACTAGCTGACTTTTTAATACCAGCTTCATTGATCTTGATAGCCCATAGTAGTGAGCTAGCTAGGTTATAGCTGGCATCCACATCTTGGTATTTTACCCAGCGGAATGAACCGTCACCATCCTTGCGGATAGCACTGTTGTATTCGATGCGACAGTCTTCAAACAGATTATACAATCTGAATGGGATGCCATGATCCTTACACCAAGTGCCGACCACATTAGTGCGATCAGTCTGGATGCCATGCTCAGTCTCATGTCGGATGATCTGCTGGATAAACTCCTTCATCTTTTTCGGAGATGACTTTGTATCAGCATTACAGATACGATCCAATGATGTTCCGCATTTTATCTCATGTCGATTGAGACGATTGTTATAACACCAGTTTGCAGTGTTAACACTGGCATCGATATCAAACTTATATCGTCTGCCAGTAGCTATCTTCATTCGTGTTAGAACGCCACCCTTCTGGGTAGCGGTTACGTTACGCTTACAAAAGCGATACGCTTTAGTTATGGTATCTAGCATATTCATATCTATGTGTATTTGATTTGTTGATACGTTAGCTAAGAATCTTAGCTAGGTCTCTAACACCAGACTCACTATCTTCAGTGACATCCCCAGTGTCTGAGTTCCACATTAACAAGGCATCCATGCCTTCGTCTCTGATCCACTTGCGAACACCTTCGTCAGTGGCATCCTTTGCCAGCATACATCCACGTCTAAGTGTGCGGATGCAAAGTGGCACTAGTATCTGACCATTGGCTCGCATCTTGCGAGACTCACCCATGGCTTTAGCGAATAGCTTCGCTAGGTTTTCTGGATTAGCTATACCATACTTCTTAGCTACCGATTCACCGATGCTTTCAATCATCTCAGTTTTGTATTGGATGTGCTTGAATAAGAAGCGAGACATCAATGCCTCTGGTGGCTCAACCTCGCAGAGATTGGTCGCACATACGATGTGCAACTTGTCTGCCTTACATTGCAGTAACTCCAAGTTACTACCATCGCTGTGCTTGGTGTATAGCTGGTATACATCATCGCCATCTTCGTCTGGTTGCGGAGCAAGAAACTGTAGCAGATTTTCTGCGGTTTCTGGATGCATACGAAACGCTTCATCGAAAAAGAATAACGTATTGTTACCTTCACTCGCTGATCGCACTGCCTGTGCTAACTTTCCGTCTACTACTTTCCATCCACCAGACTTACTGTCTGGCTGGAAGCCACCTTGCAGAGATGCAAACTCATCCTCTGATCCATTGCATCCGTGCTGGACGAATGTGTCATATGACTGCCCTAGAATCTCTACACTGTAGCTTTTGCCATAGGATGGCGGAGCAGAGATGCACACTGGCACTGAACAAGTTTCACCAGCAGTGTAATAGGGTTCTATCTTTTCAAGCATTGGATTATTACCGCTGGCTACCGCTGTAGCTATTGGCAACCTTGCCGATGTTTTTGTTTTCATGATGTCAGCGATCTCCTTCAGTGTGCTAGCTAGTGGAGATAACTCCTTAACATCATCCTTCAGTTGATCGATGGTAGGTAGGACTTCGTCATCCATTACGGATCGCACGATCTCCTTTACCTTGTCTGTATCAAGATTGTCACTACTACCGAACATATCCTGTAGTATCTTGATTCTATCCGCATCCGATACGCCAGTGCTAGCTACTGGTGTAGCTACTGGTGTAGTTACTGGAGTTGATGCGGATGTCTTGGTGTATTCTGTATTGTAGATCATCTCTGGATCACCACCCAATTCGATCACCCACTTCTCTAGCTGTGGCTTACCTGCACAAGCTATGTCTGTCGCGTTTGCACTCAGCGTTGATCTGTTAGGATTCTTGCGGAGCCATGTCTTTAGTTTGTCGTTATTATTCATATCTATTTTTGTATTGGTTTTATTGATACTGATGGTCTCATCAGTGACGGAGATACCGCCAGACACCCAGTGGGTGTTTCGACCTGTTAGCATTGGTTCCAGAGTTCTTTCATGCCTATGGCATCAAACTCATCTGCTTCATCGTCTTCACGATCCTCTTCTAGCTTTGCTTCCCATGGCATCTCACAACATAAGTCTCTGGACTCAAACTCTTCGTCTGCTTTCTGCATGGCATCGCGTTCATCAGTGGCATCCACTATCAATGTAACGGTAGCAGTGACCTCATATGATTGAGTGACTGGTGGTGTATACTCCGCTACTAAGAAGTCACCATGCTTACGCCATCTACGAACAATCGCATTCGGTGAGCCATCATAGAAAGTCACTAAACTATGTAGCACTACGACATTTGCTTTAACTACCTTAGCTAAGTCTTCCTTACCCACATCTTTATTATTCCTAAGCCACATACGAAGTATCTCAGCTTCTGTGGCTTTGTATTTATAATTGAGATCTATTGTTGGTTCGCATTTATTATTCATATCTATTTTTGTATTTGGTTTATTGATACGAGGTATTCTGACCTCATCAGCAGTGCAGATAGCACTGGACGCTTTCGCGTTTCGGTCTCGTCTCGTTGCCGATCCAACTGGCAACTTATAACCTAGCTCAGTGATCGATGTCACTGGCTCTGAGTCTGCTGGCACATACATCAAGGGATGATCAAAGTGGAGCGGTAACTGCATGGAGTCATTGTGCTTGGCTCACCCAACTGGCTGGCAACTGATCCCCATCTCTCCATGTCGAGATATCGGATAATGTTACTCAGCGGTAACGCTGGCTGGCGAAGTAGCTAGCTTTAGCTAACTCTGTCTGGCTCATTGCTGGGCGAGACTGGAAAAGAACGAGCCACCATTATAAACTGATTATCAAATAATTGGAAGGTTTTTCTCAACTATCTCTCCATGACCCTGTTTTCCTAGTGTTGTCCATAGTATTGATAATCAACGACTTATGAAACGAGCTAGAAGGGTAGCTAGAGGATTAGCTAGAAACTTAGCCCAAAGTGATACCACTAATATGGGTGTTTGTAGTGGGATTTCAGATACATTTCCATAAGGAGAAACATTTTACTACCTCATATGTAACACAAGTAACTGATAACCAATGACTTAGCTAGATTAGCTAGGTTAGCTAGGCTCAGATGTGTCCATAGTAGCTGTATACCAACGACTTACGTCAGATTACGCCCGTTTGTAGTGGAAATCTGGATACATGGGGAGGAGGGGGTCTGCAAAAAGTTGCGACAGAATTTCTATATATATATAAACAACCCCATAAAAAAATTGACATTCCGATTGGGTTTAGCTTGACAACCCAAAGCCCAGAGGTCATAAGCACAATTCATGAATGACATTGAAATCAAATTCGCGGGTGCTATAATTATTGTCGCCCTTATAATTATATATATAATGTATGTATAATGGTATAGGTGTTGCAAAATTGCAATGGGTTATTGCAGAATTGCAATGGGTTATTGCAAAAATGAAATAGGGTATGGAAGAGCCAGTTGCAGAATTGAAACAGGGTGACGAGAAGGACGAGTTAATGCAAAGCATCTCTAATGCTATTGTGACTATCCAGCGTGAAAAAGAAGCATCCAAGATCAAGAGCCTATCTAGGCACAATCCAGAGAAGGTAGCTAAGATACTTTATCTACACGCACTGGGCTGTTCGCAGACGAACATGATCCGCAGGCACAGCATACCTAGGACTACTGTCGTAGCTGTATTATCGGACTACTCGGATCACACAAACTCCTTCCGCGAGCTAGGAGGGCAATTAGCCGCTAGGAGCTATCTTAACCTAGAATCCCTAGAAGAAGATATGATTGATGCCCTCAGAGTAAAGCTGGAAGGTGGCTATGAACCAGAGTTCAGAGACCTAAAAGAGATATCAATAGCCAAGGCAAACTCCCAGAGACAAGCTATGACCGCTAGGGGCGAGGCTTCTCAGGTGGTTGATGTAAAGAATATATATACAGCGGAGGACTACCAAGATACCCTGAATGCCGCTAGAAAGCGTATAGAGCAAATAAAGGAGGGAGCTATAGAAGCCCAAGTAGTAGAAGAGGAGGATTCCCTTGGATCAGGAGATTCTTGATAAGCTAAAGGAGATACTTGGGGAATACTACCCCAACTATCTAATAGTTGTTCTTGACGAAGCGGGCGAAGTGCAATCCGAATACACGACGGTATCCGTAGCTAGGATGTTGCTCAGGGAGGCATCCTTGGACTTCAGAGATGATAATGTAGAAGTAATTTGGGACGAAGAGTAATGGAACTAACATTCACCCCGCACCCCCTAATAGAAGCCCCCACAGACGAGGAAATAGTTCTTCTGGGGGAGAGTGACCCCAAAGCTCTACAAGAGCTTCATAGGGTGCGTGAGGGGCTTATACGAGCATCTCAGGAGGACCCCCTGCGTCAGGGGTTTGACCTAGAGGGCTGGGGGAGGATAAGGCGGGGTCTAAATGAATACAACGAAGTCCTAGCCCTAGGAGGAAATAGATCGGGGAAAACCACGGGGTGTGCAAAGCTAGTAATGGAAGCCGTTACCAGCAATCCCGACGGACACATCGTTTGCTTCAGCCAGAATGCAGACACCTCCGTTAAGGTTCAGCAAGCCGCAATTTGGGAAATGATGCCCAAGGAGTTCAAAAAGAAAACCAAGAGTATAGAGGGCTACATTAACTTCTCTATGCAGAACGGATTTACGGGGGCATCCTTTATCTTCCCAGACACTAGAACCCGTGTGGACTTCAAGACATACACCCAGTTCTCCAACAATCAGACTATCTTGGAGGGCTTTGAGTTCGGCTTCAAGAACAACCCAGAGCTAAACATAGGTAGCTGGCTGGATGAGTATCTGGGGGATGCGGCACTCGTAAACACCCTACGCTTTCGCCTAGCTACTAGGAATTCAAAAATGCTACTGGGCTTTACCCCCATTGACGGCTTTACACCCTTCGTAGCCGAATACCAAAAGAACGCAAGAACCATATCTACCAAATCCGCAGAACTCCTTCGGGGAGAGCAAGTCCCCGTCGTTCAATATGCCCCATCTAGGGATGCCGCTGTTGTCTACTTGCACTCCGACGAAAACCCCTTTGGGGGATACGAGCGTATTAAGAAGGACCTAATTGGTCGCCCAGACGAGGAAATCATGGTTCGTGCCTACGGAATCCCCGTCAAGAGTATTACTTCTTTGCTACCCCTATTTTCCACTGAGGTGCAAGTGCTGGGCGAGGAGGAAAACGCTGTGGGGATGACGTTCCCAGACGTATCGACCGATGAATACACGCACTACCAAGTAGTTGATCCCGCGGGTAACAGAAACTTCTGTGCATTGTGGGCGGCTGTAAACGAACTCGGTGAGATATACATAACCAAGGAGTTCCCAGAGAGGTCGCAATACGGAGAGTGGGCATTGTTCGGAGAAAAGTGGAAGTATGGTCCAGCTTCCAAAAAGATAGGATACGACGTTCAGGGATACTGCGAACTCTTTGCGGACATTGAGGACGAACTGGGGATAGAGGTATTTGAACGCATAGGGGATTCTAGATACTTTGCTAGAGAAAACGAAAATAATCTAGACTTATTCGCCTCCTTTGAGGAGTTCGATTTTCATTTTGTTCCCTCGGACGGCAGACAGGAGCAGATAGGCATACAGGCACTAGATGAGTGGTTTAGCTATAATCCCAACAATGAGTTGGATGCCGTTAATAAGCCCAGATGCTTTATCCATGAGTCCTGCGAGAACTTAATAGACAGCCTTATCAACTACAATGCACAAGGAAAGTCCGACGAAGCCCTCAAGGACTTCTTTGACTTAATCCGATATTTAAGAATGGCAAACGCTGGGGATGGTCCAATCCACTACACGGATAGAGATTTCCAGCAAGTAAAATCAACTGGAGGATACTAATGAAACAAAAAGAACTAGCAAAAAAATATGGGATTACCCCCATGCAAATAGGTAAAATACGCAAAAAAGTGTGCAATGATGAGGATTATTGCACAAAAACCAAGGAGTTATCAAATTTTGGTGTTTCAAAAATAGAAAACTACTTCAAGGAAAAGGATGATGCAATTATTCAACCCCAGTTTGTTCGGGTTCAGGCGTTAAGCCCTACCCCAAACCCCCTGTTTTGGTTTTGCAAACTGCTTGAAAAACCAGTAAGAAAGGTTAGGGTATCTATTCCTCATACTCATAAAGAGGCAATAAGACCCCAATTAATTTTTAAAGCACAAGTGATTAACAAAAACGACGAAAATTTTTACCGCCATGAAATTATCTACCGAAGAGAGTTCCAGCGAGAGCAAAGACTTAAAGAGATTCGCTAGTCGTCACTCATCAGCGTTTATTGACTGGGAGATAATGTATCGTGTATATAATGATATATACGAAGAAATTCCCTTGCATGATTTTTTGGACATAATATCCAAGGACTACCAATGGTATACAACATTTTTAAATAATATCAAAATTCGCCTGCAAAAATAAATTGCACCTGCTATAATTAACGATTTATGGAAGACAAAGAGCTAGAAGCCTACTACGTCACATCAAAGCCCGATATTAACGAATTAAAGCGTGATTATGAATCCGATGTAACGGATTTAAGTGCTTATGTTTCTCAGTGCCAAGATAGTTACAACAATAGAAACGCAGAGTGGTTGGGTAAAAACAACCAACTGGTTAAGAGCGGAGAAGACGCGTTTCCTTGGGACGGTGCGTGTGACACAGAGGTAAGATTAATAGAGCAGTGCATATCCACATACGTGGGGCTAATGATGAACGCACTGAGCAAGAGTAACATTCGTGCTTATCCCACGGAGTCCTCTGACATCAAGCAAGCTGGGGTTATTTCCTCGTTTTTAAAGTATATGCAAAAGTCCTATATAAGAGACTTTCGTTCTGAGTGCGAAACCGCGGCTAACAATTTGCTTGAGAAGGGTATTGCAATTACCTACGTGGACTGGGAGATGAAGTCCAGAACTCACGATGAAGAATTTAATTTAGAACTAATTCAAGAAGTAGCTCCAGAGCTATACGAGTTGCTGGCTGACGAAAACCGCGATGATGAAACAATCGCCATGATGACGGATATGTTCGATTATGTGGATGCCCGTAAAGCAAAGTCCGCGTTAAAAGAACTAAGGGATTTTGGAATAGCAAAAATACCAGTAGCTAAAAAAGACGTATCAAGACCCTTTGTGGAATCAAAGTTTTCGGATATTGACATTGTCATCCCTAGCTACGTTACGGATATCCAACGCTCGCCTAGAGTGCATATGCGAGCATTTCTTACGCCCCAAGAAATTGAAAATTGCGTAGAAACCAAGGGATGGGATAAGTCAGTAGCCGAGGAGTTAATTGAACACCACAGAGGCATGGATTATTCTGGCATGAATCAGACTACATATAATAGTCTTGGTTCATCCCGATCAAGAGGGGGTTCAACTTATGGAATGTCTGGAATGAATGATTCCAAGGACTTGATTGAAATTGTTTACACATATCGTAGACTTATTGATACCAAAAGCAATTCGGAGGGAATTTATTTAACTGTATGGAATCCAAGGTTAACTGAGGGTCATTTAAGCAATGAGCTTCTGTCTGGATATGATGAATACCCCTTTGTTCTTACTAGACTAAGTAACGGTGGCAAACGAATATATGACGTAAATACTTTTGGTGATTTGCTTAGGGGTCCACAAAAGCAAATGAAGACACTTAGGGATGGGTGGAGTGATCAAATGGCATTAGCTGTTGCACCACCTCTACTTCACCCAGTGGGTCGCCCACCAGCACAAATGGGTGCAGGTGCGTGGATTGGTGTTCGTGCAAACGAAAAGTTTGAATACATGAACGTCCCGAATACATCGGGAGTAGCTAGCCAGCTAGAAAAATATGTTCAACAGGAAGCAATGGATTTAGTGGGACTCAATGAAGGCAGTGCCTTGAGTCAGCAACGCCAGCAGTTCTTTATTGATAAATTCCTTACGCACTGCTCAAGCATCCTAAAACTAGCCTACAAGTCATTCTTAGTATTTGGTCCAGATGAAAAATTTTTCCGAGTAACTGGTTATCCAAACGAACTCGTTATTTACAAGTCCCCAGAGGACGAGGTTATAGATGTTTGCATATCATTCGATGTCCAAAACCAAGACCCAGAGATGATGAAAGCCAAGATACAGTCCATACTTGAGCTAGCTAGAAACTCTCCGAACAATACCTTTAATCTACAAGCCGCGGAGCAATTAGCGGCTAATGCAATTGATCCAAGTATCGCTGATGTTATTATTCAGCCCGAAGGTCAAGGACAAGAGGAAATGGTTAAGGATGTAACTGATGACCTTACTAAGATATATGCTGGCATTCCAGTGGGTGCTAGACCCAATGGTGGTCAGATAGCTATGCAGGTTGTTCAAGAATATACCAGCCAAGAGGGTATCCAAGCTAGACTTCAAAGCGATCCAGCTTTCCTAGCTAACTTACAGAATTACTCCGCACAATACCAACAGCAAGTTGTTCAGCAACAGAATGCTGAAATTGGAAGACTTGGAACTGCTCCCGCAAAGATGGGTTCAGTTGATACTCAAAACATAGGAGAATCCTAATGTCATTAAAGAAAACCGATAGCCTGTTAGAAGCAGTAAACTTCTTATCACAATATGAGCAATATAAATACGTTTTACAATTTATTAAAGAATGCAGGGAAACGAAGTTTCATCTACTTGAAAAAAGTCTGGATGCAACTGAAAGAGCTGACGCAAAAATTATTGGAGGGATGATCGAAGACGATTACCTCATTAAAGTCCTAACACCCCCCAAAGATGTCTAGTCCTAAATCAAGTATGCGTTGCGGAGAAACCCGCAGAAGCACGCGAGCTGGAAAGAAAATCATGAAGCTCTATTGCTCTGGGGGCAAAAAGAAGCTGGTTCATGCTGGGGCATCTGGGTATGGTCACAACTACTCACCAGCGGCTCGTAAAAGTTTTAAGGCTAGGCACAAATGCTCAACCGCTAAATCAGGAACTGCTAAACACTTGGCTTGCACAGAACTCTGGGCAGGAAAAGGGGGAAGCAAAAAATCATCACCAAAATCAAGAAAAGGAAAATACTAATGGCATTCGGAAGAGCATTATCATACGCGGCAAGAAAAGGAATAAGACTTATTTCTGGAGGAGCTAATCAAAAAACAACTCAGGGAATGCTTGGGGGTGCTGGCAAAACATCCAAGGCTGGCGTTGAAACAATGGGTTCCATGGGAACCATGCCAAGCCCGCTGGGTCGGATTCCAAAAACTCCACCATCTAAGGGTCGTGTCGAAACAATGGGTTCCATGGGAACTGCACCCGCTAATCCCGCAATGTCCACTCGTAATGCACTAAAATTAACCAAGCTAAGGGCAAAGTAAAAAATAAGGAATGATATAATACTTATTTCTTTCAACACTTTAAAATTATGATATTAGGTAAATTAGCATCCATGGGAATTAATGTGGCAAAAAGAGCCGCTAAACCCGCGTTTAACAAAGCTGTAAGCAAGTTCCAACAAGTGGACTCCGCGTTGGTTCGCAAGGTTAACAATAAGATTATGCCCAAGCCAGCTCTTACTCGCGATATGAGCGTGTCGGCAAAGGTAAAAGCTGTTGATGCCGCGGCTAATTCCAGCAGGAACGTAGCTAAAGCCATTGTTCGTTCAAGCTATGTGGCGGCTCCAGCGTATGTTGCTTTTGAGGCAACTGGGGGAGCCAGAAACACAAAGCCCCAAAAACCAGCTTCTAAGCCAAAGCCATACGACCGCAAAATAGGACCCGCACCCTCTTCACCTAAAGCACCTACCAAACCTACCGCAACGAAAAAGACAACCAAGAATCCAGTCAAAAAAGCAGGTAGACCTATGGCAAGTGTTCCAACTGTAAGGAATCGTAGAACACCTACTACGGGTTCAAAAACTAAGGTAGAAGTGGGATCATCTATTATTCGCAACCGCGACGGAAGCATTAAAAAGATTAAGCCCCCTTCAGCAAAAGGAAGAGCAATTGTGGATGCCCAACAAAAGGCAAAGAAGAAACATAAGTTTGAAGGAATGTCTACGTTTAAAATAAATCGATTGGGCGGAAAAGAACGCATGGCTTATAATCGATGGAAAAAATCTAAGGGCAAATAACAATTAACACTATATTATTATGGCAGTAGCAAAACTAATTACAGCGGCTGGGACTTCGGGTGCAAGAAAGATGGCATCCGCACTTGTAAAAAAAGCGGCTAAACGCAAGGCTGAACGCGTCGCAAAAGAAAAAGCCAAGAAAAACGCGGAACGTGCGGCAAAACGTGCGGCTACAAGAGCCAAGGAAATCAAGGCGGCTCAGGATAAAGCAAGTCGTGCAACTCGGAACAGATCAAAGGTTACTTCCAGCAAACCCAAGACATCTGGCAAAACAAAGCAGGGGGCATC
>Ga0181417_1000488_pt1 | contig 12948 bp, 10 predicted proteins | sample 40SPOviralmetaG_FD_130142 | JGI IMG/M metagenome (GOLD analysis project Ga0181417, IMG submission 130142) | Marine viral communities from the oligotrophic San Pedro Time Series (SPOT) site, San Pedro Channel, CA, USA - 40 SPOT_SRF_2013-02-13 | ecosystem: Environmental > Aquatic > Marine > Strait...
TATCGTGCTTCTTCTAACTCGTAGTCAGCTTCAGTCAGTTCTTCTTTACCTATATGCTTCATAAGGTTGTCATACTGGTTAGTAAAAAATGACATCTTTCTGATTGCGCCTTGCACACTATTCTTAGTACCTGCTAAGTGTCCTTCTATTTCTAGTATCTCTATCTCTAGTAGTTCACGGTCTAACTCATCCTCACACGTTTCTAGGTCACGTTCTTTCTTCTTTAGTTCATTCTCTTTCTTTTTCATACCAATGTATGCTTCTTGCAATGCACCTCTAGTTCTGTCTATCTCAGCTAGTGTATGCTTTACAGATCGAATAGGCGTGATTGCAGTTACGTCCAATGTAACACCCATGAACTGTGAGTGTGACTTGTGAAAGTTAGAAGTAGCTTGTGCTACTTGAGGCATCTTTTCCTGTATGTTAGATAACATTGTATTGTATTCTGGCTTTACATCAGCAGGTAAATGTACCTTTAACTCATGCACTACTAAACTATTATCAGTCATATGTATATTATCTCCTTTATTAGTATAGGTATCCCCCTGAATGGGAATATAGATATACCATATTTTTAAGCGTCTGTCAAGGTTTATCTAAGCTATTGCAAGGAAAACGTAAGATCCACCACTTGCATTTAAATCATTTCCTGCATTACTGGTTATAGTAAACCCTGAAGATAATGGATCTATGTAATCTGTATTGGTAACTTGCGCTCCAGTATTATCAGTTTGCATATATGGATCATTTCCAGCAATAATACCATTAGTTGAATCCCATATATGCCAACTACCTGAAGAATCTGTTCTTTTAGCTAAAACAAATCTTGCACCACTAGTAAAACCACAATCAACATCTACATCTGATCCAGTACCAGAATAAGTTCCTACTTTCGATACACCAGCTAGTGTGGCGAATAGAAATGCTACGTAAATTTGACTACTAGTACCTACTCTACCATTAGTGCCTACTTGTATAATAGATGATGTATGATCTCCCCAAACACCTCCAGCTTGATCTGCCGTATCTTCTGTCCCAAAAGCATCATTAGTATTAATAAATCCCTGCTTAGTTTTTCCTATAGTTGAATTAAATACAGCCCAACTTTCAGCATTAGATCTATTTTTTACAATTATTAATTCAGGCGTAACTCCTAGATTATGGGATACGTTAGTTGGTGTATCACCTGTTCCAGTATAAGTTACTATATCAAAGAAACCATCTGCCGTTCTAAACATATACCCCATAAAGTTTGTACTTCCTGTAAGACCTGCTACTCCTACACCAGTCATATTATCAAACTCATGTGTAGTAGCTACTGAGCTTTCAGCAGCATTACTTTCAAGTTGCACCCTTGTATTAGTTTTTCTTATTCCTGACCACCAAGCACCCCCTGATTCCAACTTCTTATTAATAACAAAGTCTACAGGAAAACCTGATGTTTGTACAAATTTAGGATCATCATTTAAAGTTGCTGATGTTTCTTTATGAGCAGCAAACACTTGTGTACCTACTGTTGGATTCATTAATCCTTTACGGATTGCCATATAAATATATGTTTCACTATTATTATTTGTAGCACCATTAGCAGCTGTTAACTTAAACCCATTTGCAGTTAATTCAAGAAGCTCTGCGGTTGCCTCTGCATCTGATAGATTAGCATATAAAATTTTATCATCTTCAACAGCACCTTTACTAACTATACCTCTTATACTGTCAAGTATAACCCACTGTGAAGTTCGTGAAGCTGCTTTTGTCATTACCCACTGAGGTTCAAAACCTAAAGTAATTGCTTGAGTAGAACCATTACCAGTATAACTACCGCACTTAATTATATCCTGATCACCTGTAGCCCCAAACCCACCATCACCATCATTGTGTGCGAATAGGTATGCAACGAAATTCATACCACCACCAAAACCACTATTTAAATTAGTTCCAACAGTAAACACAGAACTTGTTGGAGCAGTGTCATTAAAAAAACCAGATTCATCTGCTCTGGCTGCAGTAGAGTTTAAAGTTAATCCATAATTTTCAGGACTAGTTGAGTCTACACCTCTATGATAGACCGTCCAATTTTCACCACTAGTATCATACGCTTTAATTATTATCATTCCCGGAACAGACCCAAGGTTATGTGATATTTGTCGTGCGCTTGAGCCATCACCAGTGTAAGTAACTATATCAAAAAATTTTGGTTGCTCTCTAAATGTCCATGATATAGTTGATTGATTATTAAGATTTACATCACTAAGACTACCTAATGAAAAACCATTACTGTTAAAAGAAGTTACTGAAGTAGAGCTAGTTCCTTCAGCGTCAGTTTCAGAAGGTATAATACGTTTTGTAGCTCCTCTTTCAGTATCAAAAATCATACTAAAATTACTATTAGCTCTTGATTTAATCCAAACAAGACCACCTTCACCAGATAAATCTATGCCATTATTTATACTTTGAGTACTGCCATTACCAGTATAAGCAAAAGTTGAAAACACATTCTCAATAAATTTACTAGGATTTATACTAGTAGGATCAGGCCAATCACCAGCCTTACTAAAACTTAATGCTTCCTGCATTGTCCACATACCAGATGCAGCACTGTCTGAAAAATTTTCTGATGGTTCTACTGGGTTTGCTGTTATTATCCCACCAAGATATCTTTGCGTCATTATGATGCTCCCGAAGGTACGCCATTGCAAAAAGCAACGGTAAATATTCTAGCTACAGTAAGGTCTCCAAAATCGGTAGCATTACCTGTAGAAGCAATAATTCTAGAATCTAGGGCATTGGTAGAAGCATTTGTACCTGTAGCAATTACTGCTTTCGTAGAATCAGCACAAGCTGAATTACTACTAGATGCTTTTGAAAGGTCGCCAAAATCTGAGGCATTTCCTGCACTAGCGATAGTCACAAAATCAATCGTATCTGTTCCTCCAGTTCCCCCCGCACTTAAACCTCTAGTCGCACTAGCACAACCACCAAGGCCAAATCTAGCAACAGTAAGGTCGCCAAAATCTGAGGCATTTCCTGCACTAGCGATAGTCACAGATTGCATAACATTTGAGGAAGAAGAGGCTTCATATCCCCCTGACGTTATTCCTATTGTTGTACTGGCAAATCCTGTTGCTTGTGAAACAGCAGTAGCTAAGTTTCCAAAATCTGTAGCATTTGCAGCAGAAGCTATCGTAACATAATCCATGTAGTTTTTAGACTCTCCTCCTCCACCTGTATTATCACTACCTCCTGAAAATACTCCTCTAGTTGCACTTGCAAACCCCGAAGAACTTTCTCTAAAGCTAGAATAGTTAGCAAAATCTCCAAAATCTGAGGCATTACCCGCAGTGGTCAAACCTATAAAATCAATAGTATTTCCTGAACCATCTCCTCCTCCTATAAGGCCTCTTGTATGGTTGGAAAAACCTCCTGCTTTAATTCTTGTTGCTGTTAAATCACCAAAATCTGTTCCATTTGAAGAACCTGCTGCCATTAAAACAAAATCTACAATATTAGTACTACCTGAAGCAGCTGATCCACTTGCAAAAAAACCTCTAGGGCCAAGAGTTGCATCAACAGGCCAACCAGAAGCGTACTGATACTGAGTAGATATATTCCATACACCTGAATACGATGGAGCCATTATTGAAGTCCTCCATGTGCCGTTCCAATAGCAGCCCCTCTATTTCTAGCTACAGTAAGATCACCAAAGTCTGTTCCATTACTAGCACTTGCTATGGTAAAATATTCAATATTATTAAAATAACTAGATCTTTTCCCTCCAGCAAAAACTGCACGAGTATTTGAAGAACAAGCAAATGGTGATGTTAAAACATTTTCGTATTGAGTTTCACCAAAATTTACAGCATTGCCTAATGAGGCAATAGTTATAGATTCTATTTTTCCATTAACCATTCCAACTAAAGCTCTTGTATCAGAGGAACAACCAACCATGTTTTCTGCAGCTTGAGCCAAATCTCCAAAATCTTGTGCATTTCCTGTAGAAGCAATGGTAACATATTCAATAACATTACTAGAAGGCGATCCTCCTGCTAGAATAGCTCTTGTAGGACTTGCACCACTACCTGCACCACCTGCATTTCTTGTAGTATCACCAAAATCGATAGCATTGCCAGTGGATGCTATCGTAATATAGTCAATTACGTTACTAGAATTTCCTGCCATAAAAAGGCCTCTTGTTGAGTTAGATGCTCCTGCCGCTTTCACTCTAGCAACAGTAGTATCACCAAAGTCAGAAGCATTACCTGCTGATGTTGGAGTAACAAATTCTATTACGTTTGATGTGCTACCATTATATTTTCCTGTTGCAACAACAGATCTAGTAGCATTACCAACAGCGTATGAAAAAGCAGCTGTTTGTCCAATATCACCAAAATCTTGAGCATTACCTGTGCTGGTTATTGTAATAAAATCAATAACATTTACATCTGTGTCTGAACTTGGCCCCTGACCTCCAAAAAATAATCCTCTAGGAGCTACAGGACTAAAACTAGACGTAGCAGCAGACAGTGGGCCATTACCATAATCATTAATAGCCCATACTTGTGCCGTATAACTTGTACCATTTGTAAGTCCAGTTACAGTTACAGGAGAAGATGAACCAGTTGCACCAATAACATTAGTACCATCTGTTACAGATACACCATAGGCAGTAATAGCATCATTACCAACATCAGAAGGAGCAGTAAATGCTACTGATACTTCAGTATTACCAGCAGACGCATCGCCTATAGTGGGAGCATCAGGAACGTATAGATTATCGCTGCCTATTAAACCACCTTTGTAAGCCATTAGCTACTACCTTTAAGCGTCATCTATTTCTTCATATGAGCACACTGCACTAAGATCGCCAGCTGCACTTGCCTGTATTTTAAGAATATCAGATTCCATAAGATACAGACCCATATTCTTATCTATTACAACTAGTGTTGCATCAGCAGGAACAGAAATAGTTTTAGCTAGATAATAATCTGCACTACTTCTAGTTATCCATACATCAATAGATGCAGCATTAGTCCCATCAATATTTGCAATTACCAAACTATTTATTTTCTGTAACTTATTTGATCCACATGTTAAAAGTGAAACAGCAGAAGCTGCTACATCTGCATCAAATACCGTATTAGCATAAATAGATGAAACTGCTACAATATTAGGATTTGCCATTGTCAATTTCCTTTTCAGTTTCTATGTTTAGTTTATCTAAACCATACCCACCAACCCAAGGTTCAAGTATATCATCTGTCCTAAACCATGTCTGATTCATTTTAATTAACTCCCATATGTACTTCATAACTACCTCCCAAACTAGCCAAATACAAGTGCCATAGCAATAGATTTTCCTGTGCTTACTGTAGCATTTAATTGAGTTTGTATTGCACTAGTTACTCCTGATACATAATTTAACTCAGCAGCAGTTGCGGTTACATTAGTACCACCAATATCTAGAGTAGTCATTGAAACTTCTCCAGCAACAGTAAGAACACCATCAGCTAATGTCATTAAGTCGGTATCATCTGTATGACCTATAGTTGTACCGTTAATTAATACATTATCAATATCTAAAGAACCACCAGATATAAGACCAGTGGTTGTAATAGTAGATGACCCATTATCTATATTACCAAAACCAGAAGTTATAGAACCAGCATTTAATGCTCCAGTTGTAACTATGTTAGTACCACCAACAGAGTGACTAGCAAAGTATGTAGATACGGTATCAACATTAGTCATACGCATTGTACCACCATCATTAATAAGTATACCATCACCACTTGCTACTGCTGTTGTACCTCTAGCTGTGTCACCATCAATTAAATTTATTTCAGCACCTGTAGCTGTTATAGCTGTACCTGCATAGTTTAAATTACCTGCTGCTATATTTACTTCACCTGTACCTTTAGGTGTAATATCTATATCTACATTTGAGTCTGAACCAAATGCACCTACAACAATAGCATTACCTGTTGCAGAGTTAGTAACTTCAAGCGCATTAACAGCAGAACTTGTAGTTTGAAATACAACTTGTTCATTACCATTTGCATCAGCAATAAAACCAGCATCAGCAAACTTAGGAGCAGTAAGTGTTTTATTTGTAAGTGTAGTTGTAGAACTAGCAGTAACAGCAGATGTCATTGAACTATCTACATATGCTTTTACAGATTGCTGTGTAGGTATAAGTGTAGCACTATCAGAAGACATATTATCTTCATCAACAAATGCAGTTACTGTTATTGCACCATCCGACAGACTACCATATGTAACTGTACCAAAAGCTACATTACCTACTGTACCACTAAATACTTCTGAAGAATTTGTAGCATCTGGTATAAATGTAAATGCATCTGCGGAATCATCGTATCCAAAGAAACCTACTTTAGCAGCAGAGCCTGTATGATATCTAAACTCGATACCTCTATCTTTATTATCATCAGTACCCGGAGCAGTATCTCCACCTAATGTAAAGATAGGATCATCTATAGTTACTGTAGTTGAGTTTACTGTAGTTGTAGTACCATTTACAGTAAGAGTACCACCTACGGTAACATTATCTGTAACAGTTACAGAATCCACATAAGCGTCTTTCCATCTAACACCTGTTGTACCTAGATCAACATCACTATCTGACTCTGGTCCAAATATATTGTCAGCTAAGTATACTTGTTCTACATTAGCCGCATAAAAATGTATTTCATCAGCTGTTTCAAAATCTATTTTTGTTTGATCATCTTCTCCAATCTTTAGATCAGTCGCTAGAACTGAAGTTATAGTTGTTTGTGCTGCGTCAATTGCAAAGTCAATATTATCATTCGATGTGTCATATGTAACTGCAATACCGCTTTCTGTATTACTAGAAAGCATATTAGTTCCAACTGTATCTCTAATGTAAGTTGCTAAAGCTGTTCCATTTACAGTTATTGCATCTGCTTCAAGAGTACCGTCAATATCAGCGTCACCGCTAATATCCAAACTAGCACCATCAACTTCACCTGTTACTGTAATAGAGTCTACATAAGCATTTTTCCATCGTACTGATGTAGAACCTAAGTCAACATCACTATCTGACTCTGGTCCAAATATATTGTCACCTAAATAAACCTGCTCAACATTTGCTGCATAGAAATGTATTTCATCTGCTGTTTCAAAATCTATTTTTGTTTGGTCATCTTCACCTATTTTTATATCCGTTGCAAGTAAAGACGTAATGGTAGTTTGTGCTGCACCAAGAGCAAAGTCTAATGTATTGTCACCATCTTCATATGTAACTGCAATACCTGTTTCAGTGTTACTAGTTACCATAGCACCTATAGTATCTGCTATAAATTCATTTAAAGCTGTGCCATCTACCGTAATAGCATCAGCTTCTAGTGTACCATCAATGTCTACATTACCCGAAACATCTAAGCTAACTGCATCTAATTCTCCAGCTACTGTAACTACACCGTCTGCTAAAGTTATAAGATCTGTATCATCAGTATGTCCAATTGTAGTACCGTTAATTAAAACATCATCAATATCTAAAGAACCACCAGAAATAAGTCCTGTAGTTGTGATTGTTGAAGATCCAGTATCAATGTTACCAAAACCAGAAGTTATGCTACCAGAATCTAATGCACCTACAGTTGTTAAACTTGCACCTGTATCAATATTAGATTCAACCCACGTTTCCAAATCAGCAAACGTAAGTTGTTTCATTGTACCACCATCATTTATAATAAACTGATCTGAGGTTGCTATAGTTACACCAGTAGAAGCAGATGTGTCACCATCTACAATATTAAGTTCAGCAGCAGTAGAAGCAATAGCTGTACCATTAAAGTTAATAGCATCTATGTAAGCAACACCATCAATATACAAATCTTTAAACTCTGCACCACTAGAACCTAAATCAAATGCATCATCAGTAGATGGTGTAATAGCAGTTGCTGCTATGGTAAGCTGTTGTGCTGGTCCTAATTTAGTTATAGCACCACCTTCAGCAGCAGTACCATCATGTGTATGTCCTGATGTACTAAAGGCAGTTACGATAGCATCAAACTCTCCATCAAAGTCAGAGGCATTAATAATATTACCATCAGCAATATTGTTAGCAGTATCGTTACGTGTATATCCTGTTCCCATTTTTAATTACCTTCTTGCATGTGTTGCATATTCCAGTGTCAATGCGTCAAGCGCATATGGAACATCTGTATTATTATCTGCTTCAAACTGTGCAGATATAGTTTTACCTGATCCTGTAGTCTGTGCAGAAAATACTTTTTGTAACTTAGCACCAAATGTAGCAGATCCATATGCACCAATACCATAAAACTGAGAGGCATTACTAGTTGCATTTGTAAATGTTACTGCTGGCATAACTACAGCACCACTCTCATCAAAGTCAAATTTTAAGTTTAGATCAAAGTTTACTCTTCCTTCTGGATCTAGATAGAACTGTGCTTTATATATTGTCTTTCTTATACGTGGATCATTGATAGGATAAAAAGGTGTAGCAAATGTAGTTGCTATATTATTACCATCAAAACTAGATGTATCATTTTCCATTCTATGTAAGAAGCCTTCTTTACCAGAAAATATAACAAACTCAGTTGTTCCTGAATACACACTTGCACATGCTGTTACCTGTATACCTCTGGTTTCTGCAAAGTCAATAACAGATGCTTCACCGGGAGATGCAAATTGTGTAAACAGTATACCTTGTGCATTAGGTCTTGTAAAGTTATTATTCCAACCAAATAGCCTATATTGTGATTTATTTCGTATAACTAAACTAAAAAAGTCTGTATGTAGTTTTACAAACTCATTAAATGTACCCTGTATTTTTTTAGTAATAGGTGCTAAACCAAAGTCACCAATACGTTCAGTAGCACTGAGAAGTCTCAAACCATCAGGAGCCATGAATACAACATCACCACCTATCTCCTGCACACTGTCAGTCTGTATACATCCTATGTCACGTGTAATAGGTTGTAAGTTAAAAGTTGCTAGTGCGTCACCATTTAATCTAAAGATAGATGAATCTGTGAATACTATAAGCTGATCTCTAAAACTTTTTATTGCTACTATACTATTATCTAAACCAATACTACCAGCACCATTACCACTTTGAAAATCTGTAGTAGTTAGTGGTGATCCAAAACTTAATACCCTACCTTTAGCATAAAAGATATGGTTCTTATGTGTAGCTACAACTGTAGCACCTATAACATCTGATGGTGCACTATCTAGTACAGTAAATGTAGTGCCATTGTATAATGCAGGTGCATTTGCTCCATCAACTATTACAAGAGTTTTAGTTCCTGTAAAGTCAATAATGTCAAAACGTGTATTAACTGCACCTTCTCTATCACTAGATATAAATGTTATCTCTGCATTATCTGATGGGCTACTTGCTAGTGCAGGATGAATAGTTATATTTACTTCTTTACTTCCTGAGTCAGAGTATGATGAAACAGTTGTTTCAACTCTATATACTTTATCTATTGCAGCTAAGTTACTACCATCAGCATTAGATATTGTAAATACATCACCTGCTTGTGGAAATGTGTCAAAGCCATCTGCGACTAAAGTTGTACCTGTTTGACTACCACCATCTATTAATGGTGTACCGTAGTTAGGTTTATTTATTTTAGTGTAGCCACTACCTGCTGTTTCTACTATATCAGCATTCATAGCTACAACAGCTTTATTATTAAAGTATGTCATACCATTTGCATAGTTAGCTGTAGTAACTGTAGCAAATGTAACTACTGCACCATTAGCAGGACTTGAGTTTAAAGAACTAGTAAGTGTTAATGTAACTTCATCTCTAGCAGCAGTGTAGCTAACACCACCTGAAGCCACTGTGTATGTACCAGACACACCATCTATCGTAAGTGTGTCACCAACAGCAGGTGTAGTATGTATAGCTCTTAGTGATAATGATGTACCCGATTGAGATGCACCATTTACAACTGGATTACCATACGGTGCTATGATAGCACTATCAAACTTTTCATATCCCTGTATACGTTTGTAACCTCCATCAATAGATGGTTCGTAGTTACGTAGTATTCTGGCAGAACCGGGAGCATTAATAGCTTGTTGCAATGGACTGAGATTAGTTACTAGTCCACCTTTAAACTCTATTCTAAATGTCTCCCATGCATCAGGCATTATAGACTATCCAAGCTCGATCCTGCTGTAGACCTAGATGAACCTAGTCTACGTCCTCCTGTTGCGGCAGGTATCATATAAGACCTCATATAATGATAGCGATTAATTAACATAGAACGCATAGCTTTAATGCCCTCATCTGCCCTCTCCTTGACCACTACAGCATCTTGAGTGTTACCCCTGAACATATATGCATGAAACATTGCAGCGTCCACTACAACGTGCTTAAAACGGTCTGGGATAACCATTGTGTCATCGTGATCAGATAGGTCTGCCTGAAATACATAATAGTCAAATACTAATGTGTATGCCTTATCTGGAGGTTCTATCAAACCGTATTTTAAATCAGGTCCATGAAAAACAAAACGTGGCAGTGCACGTGTCTGACTTGCAGCGTACTCCTGATCCACGTACTTTTCTAAATATTCATCGTATGTAATTAAAGCTAGTTTCTTTGTGTCATTTCCTAGTGTAGCATTCTCTTTTATTCTAAACGATTCAAAGTCTATCAGTTTAGCATCTGTTGGAAATGCATATCGTGTTGTACCAGCAGTAAGTGTTTGTTCTTTTTCTGAATGATTAAAAGGCCACTCATACTCGCTTTCATTAATGTAGCGTATAGCAGAGTTGACTGCATCTTTTATGTGTGCATAAAAACCTGTAGCTGATCCAAAGTTAGAACTGGTAAGCTCAACTTCGTTCAGCCTTTTGTTGACATCATTAACTAATGTTAGAAATGTTGTAGCCATTGAATATTCCTTATGTATGAAAGGGGTAGAGCGTTAACCCTACCCCAAACATTACGTATTACGCAAGCGTATCACGATCTACTTCATCTGCACCTACTGTGCCTATATCATCAACGTCTAGCAATAATGCAAAGACACGGATAACACCAGCCGTTGTAGTTCCAGTTTGTGCCTGAATTAAAACATCAAGCGTATCGGCAGTTGCACCAACAGTGATAGGTCCATTACCTGCACCTACACTATAAGCCCCTGCTGATGCACCGTCAAGGTCAAAGCCATCAACGTATGCATCCACATCAACACCTGTCACTCCTAGATCTAGTGCACAGTCAGAAGAAGTACCAGCGTGAACTGTTGTTACTTCAAAACCAGCATCTAATATCATAGTATTAGCAGGTACTGTTATGGCTTGAATAATATCGGCAGCAGCTAGTGCTGTACCTTTAGCGGTAGCAGCAGCTCCAAAGTCAATACTATTTTGCACCAAGTAAGGAGAGCGACCTCTAGCATCTGAGCCACGAGCCGCTGAACTTAAGGTTGTTACTGTAGCCATGATTCAGTCTCCTTATACCAAGCAATAACGTGCAACACTTAGAGCTTCTGGTCTAAGTATCTTACGTCCATACAAATGCATTCCCCGAACTATGTCGGCAAAGCTATCAGGGTCACGATATGTCTCTGTCTTATTAATCTGCTCGGCAGTTGCTACAGCAGAAGAATGCCCAGATACAATCATACCAAAGTTGGAAGCATTAGTACCACCAGTAGTAGATGGGCCTGTTCCAATTGAAGGTAGGTTGTTAGACATATATACTTTAAAACCATGAAGGTTATTAAGTATAAGACCATTTTGTATTCCGCTTCCACCAAAGTCACCATTGAGAAGACGAGAGTCTTCATCTTTGAGAACTTCAACGAAAACTGGATCAACAACAAGCCAACGATTGTTGGTGTCAACATTTTGCTGATCAAGCAAACGAGCCATACGAGCTACAATTTGTAATGGGTTAGCATTACCTGAACCCGGTGTAGCAGAAGTTGCACCACCAGCACGTGCTTGAATACCAATTGCGTTACTAGAAGAACCACCAAACTCAGAAGCATCTATCTTCATAGAGCTTAATAATTCATCAGTACCTGCTGTAGATACAGCAACTGCACCATTAACAGTTGTGTTAACAGTATCAGCATTGCTATGCAAAGAAGACTGTTTGAAACCAGTCAAGTAACCAAGAGCGTCTTGGTCAAACTGGTCAGCTAGTCTGTAAGCTGCACGATCAGTTGCAAGCTGTTGGAAGTTGATGTGAGAGTGTGCCTCTTCAATATCATCGACTTTAAATGCAAAGTAGTTTGCTTTGTCGATGGTAAGAGAGAACTCTTCATCGTCCAAGTCTTGCGGAGTAATTGTAGTACCACGAGCGTATGCTTTAACCGTGATTTCTGGCTCCTTAATTATTTTAACGCTATCGCCCATATTTGCGATCTCGCCAAAGTAGTCACTATTTGTAATAGCTTCAACAATTGAAGCCTTACGAAAAGCTACTTGTACCTGCTTAGAGTAGATAATTGGTGAAAAATTACCATTAGGCAGGTTGCCGTAGCCTGTTGCAGTTGAAAATGCCATTTTATTTTCTCCTATATACGACATCCCATGTGTACATATTGTACACTATTTTTATCTACCTTAAGGGCCGTGAACTAAGAGGTTGTACGTGTAAGGCCAACTACACATAGGCTCTTCTTCATCGGGTTGTCTTAGAAGTATAGTGAGATATAGTTAGGTAGTCTTATTCAAGGGCTAACTACATCTTGCGACTATGTATAGTTATATACACAATCTACTGTTTGTCAACACTAATTAACGTGCCGATCCAGATAAATCGTATACAAACTTGTTTTGTCTAATAGCTTCCATGATTTCATCTGATTTACTTTCATATTCCTTTGCGGTCATACGCTGTACATCAGACTCTCTTAGAAAAGAACTAGACTCATTTTCTACAGGTTTGTTACGTTTTCCTTTTGTAGA
>Ga0181417_1000490_pt1 | contig 12906 bp, 12 predicted proteins | sample 40SPOviralmetaG_FD_130142 | JGI IMG/M metagenome (GOLD analysis project Ga0181417, IMG submission 130142) | Marine viral communities from the oligotrophic San Pedro Time Series (SPOT) site, San Pedro Channel, CA, USA - 40 SPOT_SRF_2013-02-13 | ecosystem: Environmental > Aquatic > Marine > Strait...
CGCACTGCGTGCCGGTGGAGTCGCCTTCCTCAATCACAAACAGATCAGGGGGGGAGGGCGGAGGCGACGGCGATGGCGGCAGCACTGGTGGCGGCAGCGACGGTGGTGAGGTCAGTGGCGGCGACGGCGGAGGTGGCGACGGCGAGGGGGATCGGTTCACGATCTGCCACACCCCGTTGTTGGCGGTGGAACCGCCGCGCGTGGGCGAGGTCTCGACGCCGAGGCCGTTGGCGTCCGTGCTGCTACCATAGGCGTCTAGCCAGTAGTCCCATCTCACGTTGCGCAGCTCGATGTAATCGCCGTCCACGACAAAGCCGGTGCGAGCGTCGTTGTGCGAGTGGATGATCCACCGAAAGGCCGTCGACCCGCCGGGGCTCGAGTTTTCGAAGAAACGCACGCCCTTGCCGCCCGTCTGCTGGCTGCTGCCGGTCGACTGCACCCACCTGGCGTCGCCTGCCGTCGAGGCGCCGACGAGAAAGACCTCTTCGCCGTACGAGACGCCGGTGCCCACGTTGGCCGTCTCGTCCGAGCTCGAGCAAAAGGAGAAGAACCACGTGTGCGACGACGACGGCGTCGCGTAGGCCTCGACCGAGTTGGAGCCAAGGGTGCTGAGGTACATGCCGCTCGTGCTCTGCAGCGAGAATTGCGTCAGGTCTTCGCCGTAGAGGAAGACACCACCTGGAACAACGGGTGGCGGCGACGGCGGCGGCGGCGACGGCGGCGGCGACGGCGGTGGCGAGGTCAGAGGCGTCGACGGGGGAGGGTTGGGCGCGTTAAGATAGAGTTGCATCTTAGGTTTGGATCCTGATGGATCGACTGGTTCCAGTACGGCGTAGCTGTCCTGAGCGGTTGCATCGTCGGGAAGTACGGAAAAGAAACGGCATCGCCCTCCGCCGGACGAATCTGGGTCAATGTTGAATCCGGCGCACCCGCCAGACGTTGTGTGTGCCCAGGTGGCGTCGTTGAAGTCTATGTGGTGGTTACTCCCCGGGGAATACGCGTTTCCGTCTGTTGTCATATGGTCGGAGCAAGAGTTTGAAGCACACCAATTGGCGTTGTAATAGGCAACTAGTGTTGCGAAACTCTCGCAACACATTACGGCACAGAAGTCCGCATACTTGTCATCGTCTTCGGCAAAGTCGTCTTCAAAGGGCCAAGCAGGCGCGCCAGGCGGCGCGTTCGCCGCGTATGCAGCTTCGTATATATCGTTTATACTTTTATCATCGAAGCCGATATTGAGCTTTCCACCACCGGCCATCACGGTAGATTTTGGCATCCAGAGTCCTCCTTGGTTGTTTGTGCCCGAGGTGGTGCGGGTCCATTCAAGTCTCGTACCGTAGTCCTTGAGTCTGTTAGGAACGTTGTTCCCGTTAGAATCGGTTATCGCACCCCATCCAGGGTGCTGGTATCCGTACCCATTTGTCTGCCTTGGGTTTGCCATTCCGCCTAAAACCCCACCCGACCCAGCGTTGGCAATACAGGTGGCGAGCGATGTACTGGCTGGGCTGATGGTCGTGTTGCCAAACAACTCTACCAGTTTTGACCACTCAATTTGAAGGTTCTCGCTTGGAGCGTACGCGCTGTGAAGCTGCGCTTGATAGCTGTCAAGTTGTGCTTGGTAGCTGTCAAGTTGCGCTTGGTAGCTGTCGGGCCAAGGGTCAATGAGACCATCCGAGTAGCCCGTGTCCACGGCAGGGAAAAAAGCTTCGTTGGCGACGACGCATGGCAGCTGTGTCAGCAGTCCAAACAGTCCGAGCAGGGATTCGCCGCGGCGCGGCATGGCGCTGCGCACCCACGCCTGTCTCTTAGCATGCAGGGTGGGTCGGATAGGATATTCCAACCGTGAAACGCGTAGCGTGGCCGTTTTTCCTTAACCCCGTACCGCTCGTGAAGGGCATACCGTCCACACCCGACCGTACACCCCTGTGTCAAACCAACACAAACTGCTCTGCTTCCGGAGACGCGAGCGGCGCGATAGCTCGCGAAGACAATAATGCACTCGCAACGCCGTGCACCGTGTTAGGCAGCACGCCTACCGTAGGAACGACGAGGTTTTTTAGATGCACTAGCTGTGCCAATGCGCGTACGTCGTTCATGCAGTACTCCTCCAGCTCCTTGCGCTTGCCACTTTCCCACAGCGTGATTGCTTGAAGTCCATCTCCGGTCTTCGAAGGGAGATGATTAGACTCGAGGAGCCTTGACAATTTGAAAAAGGGCGTGTCCGTTGCAGCCGAGATACGCAGCATTGGATCGAAGAGCTTCATGCGGTGCTCCAGATACCGGCGCTTGGCCACTTTGTCTGCGCCGTAATGCTTCCTTAAAACCGGAAGGTCGAACGAAAGCCCGTTGTACGCCACTATAACTTCGGCCGCATCGAAGAGCGCAAGCAACCTCTCGAAGGGCGACGCGCCGTGGGAATTGTCGTCCCTCCAAAACGTGAATTCGGTTGCTGCTGCAGAAGCTACTTGCCAGTTGTCACACACGATCGAATCGTGCGAGTCGAAAACCAGCGCACAGACAACCGTGGCCTGCATGACTTTCATTTGCTGCTCTCTAGGCATCCCCGACAGGCTTCGAAACGAGCAGTCCGTCTCGCAATCCCACACGACAACCGTGCCCATCGAAGCGACCACCTTCGCCACCTCGCACGTTCGCAGAAGGTGAAATATCGCTGTGTCGTTTTTTGCAATGGGTAAGCGCGTAGATGCCGGCGTTTTTTGCGCCGGCGCTTAGCGCGCCGCGAAGCAGCGAGCGCGAAGCGGTGGGCCCTGGTTTGGGGGACGACGATGGGCAGCAGCCAGCAACATCCATTCGACTTTCGAGCAGCCTGCTCTCACAGTTTAAAGACGGCCTGCGCACTGCAGGAGACGCGTACCAGCTTTGCTCGGCATTGTTTGCCGAGCAACTGGATCGCGCGTTAGTGACGAAGCCTGCTCCCAATCAGCCCATCCCAGGGGACAGCGCTGCGCGTTCGGCATTCTTGCTCTTGCTCAGCGACGCCCAGCAACGCGACCTTTTTCTGCACACGGCTACAGTGGCAGCTCACTGGCCTCGTTTGAAGCCCTTGGTCGGTGCGCCTCCGTATCAGTTCTTGCGCCCTCAAGACGCCTCGGTGCTCAACGCGAGCGGGTTTGCCAAAGGCCGCGCCAACATGACCTACGACACGCCGCACCGCATTGCCAACCACCACCAATTCGGGAACGGACAGCTGATCGACGAACACACGCGCGAGTACCGCATTGCGCCACTGGATGTACACAGCGACGATTTGCTGCCTGGAAGCGAGTACCTACGCAATGCAAAGGACGTCATGCTGCATGTCAAGGTCAAGAAACATAGTATCGAGAAGAAGCGGCAACTCCTGAACTCGTCGTTTAAAAAGCAGCTCTTTTTCCCACAGGTCGGTGAGATCATCGTGCTTCGGGAGTCTAGTGCGCTCATGAGCGCGCGGGGCCTCCTGCAAGCCTCGCCAACGGTGATGAAAGTGAAGGCGCTGTGGCCGCGGGGTCAAGGCGCGAGCACCGCCGCGGTGCGAGTAGGATTGTAAAGTCTTGCCTAAAACCCCCTTTTCGACATGCGCCGCTCCAAATCAGCGAGTGTCTTCGCTGTATCCTCGCGAGGGAGTCCGAACCCGCGTTTCTGCGTTCGCAATTCGCGCACAATGTACACAATTGCGCCGAAGCCGGCCGCCGCAAAGCTTACAAGCACCGAAAACATCCACCATGCCCACGCAGGTACGTGAGCAGACCACTCGGAAAACCCGGGGGGTGTGCTCGGAGGTGGCCAGCTCGGCGGACACACGACCAGCGGCGACGCAGGAGGAATGTCGGGTGGCTCATTGGGTGGCAACAGTGGCGGTCGCAAAGGCGGGGGGGTGCGCGGCGGAGGCGGCGTGTGCGGCACGCCTCTCAAGACTCCAACCATCCCATCGGCGACGCCACTGGCGGCGTCGCCGATCGCACTCACGAGCTCGCTCATCTCTGCTCGCAAGGCAAAGGCCTTAACTGTGTCGCGCTAGCGCGTTCTCAAAATGGACGTCTTCGCCTTGCAAGCAGCAATGCAGCACGCGACCGAAAAGTTGGGCGCAATGGTGATCACGGGACGCGGAAAGGCCATTGCTGGCATACGTTCGAGGACTACGCAAACAGTGGCCTCGTGGCTGGGCGACGACGAATGTGTTAAGATCGCACTCGCCTCGAGTTTGCGCGCACCCGCCGAGGTTCTCGAGTTCATGCTCAGTCGACAAGCGGCAAAAAAGGCCGTCGCTCGCTGCGCGTCGCTCGCTCTTACGCCCGACGAGTTCCAAGCCCTCTTCGCCGCGACCGCCGGAACGTTGCCGGTTCTCGCAAACAGAAACAGTTCGACCATCGCGAGCAACGGCACGTTTCAACAGCACGTGCAGAAAACGACCGCTGCGTTGCGGTGCTCCCTCTTGGAGACGCAGCAGCGCGCGGCCTGGACGCGCGGCCTGTCGCAGGCGAGCTGCGTCCTCGCGCTGCACATGCACGATTACGAAGACAGGCTCGCCGACGTGTTGGGAGGGGTTGTGCGCGCAGATTCGCGGAGGTTGGAAGACCTCGCCACGGAGATAGACGAATCGAGCGTACAAACGGCGATGTTGTCGGCGACCATCTCGGCGCTATCGGCCAGTGTGACGTAGGCGCTCGCACGGTGAAACGTCGCCGGCCTGGTTACAAGTGTGCGACCCACTTAAACACGTATGCCGCCACGCGGCCTCAAATCGTTTTTGAAAAAGAGTGCGCCCGCAAAGCTCGTTGGGACTGGAAAGTACCGCGGGTTTGCGCTACTAAGCCAGTGCAAGAAGACCTCGACCAAGCTCAAGGGCCTGACCAAGCGCCTCTCGAATCGTGTCTGGTCCTCCGGCGCGCTGCCCAGCATCGCCAAGCGCGCCGACGCGCGACCTGGCGGGCACTGGAGCGGCAAGAAAGGTGGCCTCAAGCGTGGCGCCAAGGTGGACGCGCAGCTGACGCGCCTCATGAACGCAGGGCCTGCGGCCTTGAAGAAGGCGACCCACGTGTTCAGGCTAACGAAGATGGTGCTCTCAGGACTCGCTGCGAGAGGACTAGAACCCGTGATGGCGCAGCGCGCCGTGGCCTCGCAAGCGCACCGTTTGGGCACGGCGGCCGACTTTGTGTGCCTCGACAAGAAGGCGAACAAACTGGTGATCGTCGAGTTAAAGTGTGGCTTCGACCATGGCATTACGGCGCCCACCGTCAGCGGCAAAGGCAAGCCGTGCACCATGTCGGGTCCGCTGCGCAAGGCCTCCGACTGCGTGCTGCATCGACATCTTGCGCAGCTTGCCGTGACACGCGAACTCTTTGTGCGCGAAAAACCAACGCTTGCCAAGATTGGCGACCTTGGCTTGGATCAGGATGTGGATGGTCTGCTGATGTACGCGCGCGACGGTGGCGTCGAGTTTCATGCACTGAGCGATTGGTGGGCGAAACGCGCGCCCAAGCTGCTGGACGCACTGAAGTGAAGCGAAGGGGGGCCTCCGTAACGATACACGTTACGACTGTCCATCAGACCTCCCTACGCACACTCCGGTGTACGTGTAACTGAAAGTGGACACTGGCGCGACACGGGGAGTGGACACTGGCGCGACAATTTGTGTAACGGCTGGGCCCCGGAGGTGCTCGCTTTTATGGCCGACCGCGATCACGCCCTAGATCTCCCGTTTGACGAACCACGACCGTGACAGCCGACGGTTACACCAGATCGTGCGACACGTGACACGGGAGATCTAGGGCGTGATCGCGGCCGGCCATAAAAGCGAGCACCTCCGAGGCCCAGCCGTTACACAAATTGTCGCGCCAGTGTCCACTCGCCGTGTCGCGCCAGTGTCCATTCCGAGAGCTTATCCGTCTTGGCGTCCTCGGTGGCCGGTTGATTGGGGTCGAGGCCGGCGTCGAGAAGTATGTCGCACTTTGCTCTTACTCTTAGTATTGCTCCGGAAGGCCGGCAGCGGCTCAAGGGCCAGCGCCGTCGGTTACGCCGGAGCCATACGCGTAACCGTTATGTAGAAAGTACGGTTTTAGCGTTTCACCGGAGTACATAACCTACCGCACCTCCTTGTCGTCGCGAAGCGCCACTCGCGCGGTTGTTCGGTGAATAACCACAGATAGAGTGCTAACCAAGTGTTAGCACTTGGCGGGTGATGCTTTACAACGATGGTCGTTCGTACCAAGGGGTTCTGCGCGTGCAACCGAGTAAGCGGCTTGCGCGCAACGAGTCGCGAACGCAAGTTCAAGTCCCGGAGAAATGGCAGCTGTACGCTCAAAGCGACCTCGCAAAGTGGATGCTACTTTTCAACGTGCTCGGTGCCATTGCTCACTTGACGGGGGTCATCGTCGCCCTGACAGTAGCTCGACGCGAATTTCGCCTTAGCACATGGATGGTGCAACCGGTCAACGACGGCACCGTCGACAATCCCAAGATGACGGCCGCCGTCGTGTTTGTGGGATGGGTCTACCCGACGACGATCATCGTGGCATTCTTCGGCCTGTCGCTCGGCTTCCATGTAACCATCTCCGCTTTCCTATGCTTCCATCTTAGCGTCGGGCCTGGAAAGTGGACTAACTGGTACATGAAGGGGATGTACTATTGCGTCGCGCCTTGGGTACGCTACGACACGTCTTCGTATTTCCGTTACTGACGAGAGTCCTCCCCCTCCCCTCCGTGTGTGTGCAGCGCTGGCTCGAGTACGCCTTCAGTGCGTCAATCATGCTGCTGCTCACGTGCCTGCTTCTGGGGCTGCGCACGACGCACGTCATCTGGATGGTGGTGGGGCTCATGTTCATCACGATCCTCTTTGGTTGGACGACGGAGCTGCACTCGAGCAACCTAATTGAAGACGTCGATGATCCGCTAGAGCGTTGGGGCTGGAAGCTCTCTCGACGCTGGCGCCCGGGATCGTGGAAAACGCGTCTTCAAATACATCTTATGGGCTACTTTCCGTACGCGCTGTTGTGGGGTGTCGTCTTTGACCAATTCCGACTCAACATGAACGTGCTTCGCGACAGCGTGCCACCCTTTGTTAACACGGCAACCATCGGCTCATTCGCGCTCTTCACGCTGTTCGGTCTCGTGCAGCTCGCAAACCAGCTCTTCTCCTACGGACCGTCGTTCTATTGGCTCGGGGAAGCTACCTACGTCATCCTGAGCTTCGCTGCCAAGGCGAACCTCGGCTTCATCGTGATCTTTCAGGCACTGGTGGATGGTAGCCCCTACGACGAAGCGCTGGGCGTCAACGAGGACCCGCTGCCCTCGGGTGCGTGAATGAGGGCGCGGACGATCTGCCCGTCAGCCAGCTGGGCGATGGCAATGGCGTCGTTCCAGCCACTCGCGCGGTTGTTGGTGTAGCTGTCGGCCTCCGAAGCCTCGCAAAAGAGGAAGCGGTTACGATTGAGTTCGTGGTAAGGGCGATCGAGAAACTCGAGCGCGCGCGCGTTACCGGCGAGCGCCCGCCTGCCACGCTCGGTGTTCAGCGCGTGCTCGAGGCGTTTCGCCGACACGGGGGAAGATGCTCGTTCAGGAGGAGTTGAAACGTCACGCGCTCCAGCTATGTGCAACAAGTCAACCGCACCCGACTCCACAAGGTCTACTGCGTTCTCACCCTCTACCAGTTCCCTCTCCTCGTTGGAGCGGCCGCGCAACTCATTGGTTACGAGCGCATTTGTGCTCGTCAAATTCTCCTTGCTCTCTCGCCGCTCCTCTTGACCCTTTACGCGGACTGCGCCTTCAGGAAGCACGTCCATGTCAATGTTAGCGCCTCAGGAACTGGCTTGTGCGAACGATCTTTTTTCCCTTCTTTATCGCCTTATCGACACGAGCGCGTTCGTGCTCCTTAGCGGCGTCGTAAGCGTCCTCTTCCTCGCTGCTCGGCGCTTGTTGACCCCTTCGTTCGAGTTGGGTAGAGGATAAAAAGTAGACGTCGCCTGGATTTAGATCGAGTTCGGTGCTTGCAGAAAACGTTTCCAACAACAGAGGGGGGAGGGCCATCCCAGTCGTCGTCGCGCCGAGGCGCACCCCCGCGAGAAATCCTTGCATTGGACTCTCGAGCTCTGGCGCGCGCATGGTACCGGCGGGGTCCCAGTGTGTTGCGTCTGCGACCAACGGATTGTCTTGCTGCAGCCAGCAAGCCAGGACGCCACGCAACTTGAGCAGCGTCGGAAAGCGTCGAAATGCCACCACGCGCCGGTCGCAGGATACGGCGTTTTCCGGCTGCTCAAAGTCGGCGAGGGCGTAGTGTGTGCTGGGCACATTCGCAACGGACGCGTGGTATTCGGACAGCTCCGTGTTCATCTCCTCCACTGCGCTTTCGCCGACTACAACCTGCACGAAGCGCTCGAGTACCAACACGTCAAGCCCTCCTGCAAGTTGGCGGAGCGTGTGCTTGCGTAATTGTCCCGTTTCAGCGTGCGCTTGACTGGCGCACATGCTCCAGTAATCTTTCATGCATTGAAGGTCTCCCAGGTGCACCTCTTTAGATGCAGGGAAGCCGATGCGAGCCATGTTTGCAGTCCGCGTCTTCGCGTTTACTTGGGGCTGAAACGTGAGCGAAATCATGCCTACCCCAGCCACAGCGGGCTCAAGGCGGGGGCGGCGACGCTCCAGCGCCAGCGTGTGGGCTCGACGTGACTAACGTGAGCTCGCCTCTAGCGGTCGCCGAAGATCAGTGGTACAACGCTAGTACTGTTACCGGCTCGCGTTCAGTTCGTTATGAGCCTTGTGCCAGCCGTGCCGGTGCCGCTCCCGCAAGGAGCCCCCTGTAGACCATGCATAACTCGTTATCCATAACGGCGCGTCGTCGCGCTCCAATTACGCCGGTTCTCGATCAATGCAACGCGGAAGAATTGTTGTCAATGGCAAACATGATGTCGGAAGACGATCTCTACGCGCAGCTTGCGGTAGTGCAACAAGCGCAAGAACGATCAGTGCACGACCGGAAGTCGTTCGCTGAATGCCAACAGCAGCAGGATACACGCATGACCGGCCTTGAACGCGAATCCAATCGAAGCTACACCGAGCTCGAAACGAGAGTCCGCATCCTTGAGGGGATGAAAAACAGCCTCATGGTGTTGGGAATGCGTGTCGACACATTGCAGTCCACCGTGAACGAAAGGGAAACGTCTCACGCCGCAACTACGAAATCGACGCAAGCGGAGCTCGACCAGCTTCGACTATTGCTTACACAGACGGCGGCCCGCCTCGATCACGTGGAGTCCGCGGTTTACAACGTATTCGTTCCCGCCATGCGTCAATGCTTGAATGACGTGGCGGTGCTGAAGGAGGCAAGAGACCGAGCCACTCACGTAATGACGTACCACGCGCAAGTGATCGACTTGATGAAGCCCTTGCGCACCTTTGTGTCCGCCGTTTGGGGTGGAACGTGCATGCTTCATGCGCATCTGACGAATACATGCCAAGGAGACGCCTCGTCGCCACCCCCGCTCCCCTTGGTGCCCACTTTGCCATGCATGCCAGCCTTTAGTTTTCCACTGTCGACGTGCAACCCTCAACCCGTAGCACCACACGCTCCATTGCCGCGGCCCTTGACGCGCATGTAAACGTGTCCTCGAGGGGGCCAAAGCGGGGCTCTACTTTTTTCACGAAATTTCCTATGACCATGTAACCAAAGCCAAGATAAGTGTGAACAAGTATTCCTCAACGTGCACCCTCGCTCCTTACCGCAGCGTCGCCTTGCCCACGTCAAACTTGAAACAGTCAACGCCCGTCGACATTTCAATGTACCACGTGACAAAGGTCTTTGAGATCTTGGCGGCGTTGTCGCCCACGTACGCCATCTTCTCGGCCGACGAATTGTCCTTGAAATGAGAATTTGGCCCACCAGGCATGAAGTAGCAGTTGAAAGCGTGATGCACCGGGGTACTATTCTTGTCCTGAATGTGGTCGAGGTGCACGCTGTCGGGGTCGAGCTTGGCGTCCTCGCGAAGGTACTTGCGTCCTTCGGGGGTCTGGCACCACCGCCGAATCACCTTCCAGTGGCTCTTGTTCGCCTTCCCCCACGCACTCTTCATGTACTTTTTGAGCGGCACGCAAATACCGGCGTATCGCGTGAGCTGCGTCCCCGCGCTTGGCGGTTTGTACATCGTGGGGTCTCGCTCGTGCGATGGCTTCTGCTTCTTGGAAATTGGTGCCAGGCGCGGTGGCTGATGCAGCAGCGATGGCGAAACGGGCCGCTTGCGCAAGGGTGGCGGTGACGCACTGCACGCTGGGATGATCCGCGAGATGCAACCCTGATTGGTCGACTGCACGTGGCCGCTCTCCTTCAGTTGCGTGAGTATGTGGCGCTGAAAATCCATCAGCTTATTGAAGGGGTGGTTGACCGCCCAGCCGTTCCCCGCGTCGTCTTCATAGGGACACCACACAAAGGCTTGCTTCTTCAGGACGTGAAAGTCGGTGGCCACGGTGATAGTCTCGCCAAGCCAGAAGTCCGTAAAGTGCTTGGCGGCTGGCTTGCCGTGCAGCGTAGAGCGCTTGTACTGAAGGCACTGCAACGGGTCTTTGAGGCGACGAGCGACGCGCACGCAGTTCTTGCGGTTCGCTGCGCCCATTCCGGTGGATTGTAGAAAGCGTTCGAACGTGTCCACATCAAAACTGTTGGACCATACCGACGAGGATAACAGCGTACGCTCTTCCGGCGTGAGAGCCGGCTGGCTAGGAGCACCTTTCCACGACGGTCGACCCGTGGCACCCATGAATCGTGATGGCGGAAGGGAGGGTGCGGAGACCGGTGCGGGCGCTGGCGCCTGTGCGGGTGCAAGTACGGAGATGGGGCGAGCTGAGCTGCTGCGCGACACAGGTGGCCGCATCGCACGTCATGAGATGCTCCCCCGACCCCTCCCTTGACGGGAGCGCAACTGGCACCTCTTAGCGACCCGCAATTCAGAACTCAGCTGTACAGCTGTAGCGGGCGCATCCGCTGTCGTCGGTGGCAAACAAAGGCTTTACGTTATTCCCACGCACCCCGTGCGTTTTATTAAAAGCTGAGACAACACTGTATGCACCCACCTTACTTCATCTCGGTTGTCCAACCCAATTGTCCAGTCCCATTCCAGCTCCCGCTTTGGTCCCCTCCTCCCGCCTCCTCCCCAGTCCCCTCTGCCCGGCGCCGCACTCACGACAAAATGCGGTCGATCACGCGCGCCGCGATGGCGCCAATCTCATCCTCGGATGGAGGATTCGTTGCATCGTGCACGGCGCGGATGACCTGGGCCATGTCGCCAAACTCGACAATGGAAAACACTTGCGCGGCGACTTCGACGCCCTGGGCGTTGAGCTCGGGCGCGTCCATTAGGGGGTCGTCCGCTGGCACGGCGTCGTGGTCGCCGTCCTCGTCGTCGCTCCCCACGTACTGCGGGCTCGTCGGCTCGTACTGCGCGAATGGATTGTACTGAGGGCTCGTCGACAAGCGGAAGTTCGAGCCCGCTTCGGAGAGCGTCTCCTCCTCGCGGTGCTCGCGGTTCTGCTCGAAGGTGACGAGGAAACGGCTCAGCGTGTCACCGCGAACGCGCTCCAGGGAGGCGTCCAGTGATTCCTGCGTAACCGACCCCGGGACAGCAGTGACTCGCGAGCGCACGGATGCCGGCAACGCGGGCGGCGGCGGCCGCGGCGGCAGCGGCGGCAGCGGCGGTTGCAGCGGACGCGTTGGCGGGAGAGCCTGTGCGCGGCGCCACGCGGGCGGTGGTGGAGGGCTGTAGTCGTCGTCGTCCGGGCGCTCGCGCCGGCGCCGCGGCGCCGGCGCGTCCGGCGCCAGTGGCGTCGACGGCGGCGCCGGAAACCCCGGCGGGCGAAACGGAGGACGCGTCGGAGGAGACACCGACGGACGCACCGGCGGGCGCACCGGCGGACGCCCCCACTGGCGCTCGCCAACAACGCCAGGCCGCTCGGCGTCCTCCGCGCTCACGATGCGCCCGTTCCACGGAAGCCAAGAGGACGTCGTCGGGGCGAAGAACTGGCAGTGCGGGTTCGGGCACGCGTTGTTGACGCGGCCGCCGCGAACCGTGTGCTGGCCGTCGTGCGCGGTGAGATCGTGGCAAGCCACGTGCATCACGGGTCCGACGCCGCAGTCTGGGCACGTGTACGCTTGGCCGTACTCGAGTTCTCTGGGACGGGAAGGGCCAAACGCCGGATTGCGAAGGTCGTTGCGCAAGGCTTCCTCCATCGCGGCGTTGTCGTGCATGCGAAGCTGCTGCTGGGCGCACGCGGCGGGATCTCGGGCCTGCGAGATCATGCTGAGAATCTCGTTGGTCTTGCTGGCGTGCGCCTGCGTTGCAGCGTGGCTTGCGAGCTCTTTGTTGCGCTGCAGCAACGCTAAGAACAGTTTCTTGGAGAGCGCGTTGTGGATGGTGGAGAACGAAATGGAGTGGCCCATTGCGCAGGGTCCGTCCGCAATTGATCCGGGACACTCGATGCACAATTCGCCGGCGGACACCTCCTCCGGAGTGAGGGCGTCAAAGCTCATTTGCGTGCGGCTGTTGACAAGGCCAGCAATGCATCCCGAACAAAAGCGGTGTGAGGCGGAGGCGCCGCGCGCCCGGGCGCGCGGCGCATCCGCCTGTGGATCGGTGCAGGAGTAGCCCGAGCCCTTGAACTCCTCGCTGCACAGGCCGCACATGTTCGTTTTGGTTGGACGAGGTGCAGCGCTCATCTCGGCGAGTTGAGTGGTGTGCGCGGGAAAGTGTAGACTGTAACGGTCGAGCTCCTGTCGGGGGCGGGCGAGACGTGGACGCTGCCTCCTTTCCCTCTTACTCCTAGTGTTCCTCCGGAAGGGCGGCGCTGGCTCAAGGGGCAGCGCCGTCGGTTACGCCAGAGCCGCGCGCGTAACGTCCAGAGTGGGTGTAACCGGAAGTGGACACTGGC